>JAEEGL016326893.1_pt1 | contig 15088 bp, 15 predicted proteins | sample 9134231 | NCBI WGS metagenome assembly JAEEGL01 (sample SAMN16246548, study PRJNA631951) | gut metagenome | biome: gut microbiome; feature: rumen; material: fiber-attached | host: Bos | place: Iran: Karaj | collected 2018-10 | reverse complement strand
TATCACCTCATCACCTGGCTTCACACCGCAGTTCAGCAATCCCAGATGCACTGCAGCTGTACCAGCTGACAAAGCGACCACGCGCTTCGTTAGCGGTTCATGGTTCACGGTTAAGGGTTCACGGTTATTTACGATCTCCTCGAGGTCGTGTTCAAACCCGTTAACGTTCGGTCCCAATGGTACCACCCAATTAGTATCAAACGCCTCCTTCACATAGCGCTGTTCTGCGCCATCTTCTGACATGTGCGCAAGGCACAAGTATATTCTTTTACGTTCTGACATAATATATTATCGTTTATTATTTGTTTTCGTTTTTATTCTCAGTTACATAATAGCCACCCGTCTTGGCACCATTTATTGTTACTTGAACCATTGTTGAGCCATTAGTGATGCAATTTGCGGAAACAGTCTCAAATTACAATTCTTTCTGAATACCAGCAACTTACAACTCAATCCTTAACCTCTAAACCTTGAATCTCAAACCTCAAATGATGCAATTGTGAGCCATTAGTGAGCCATTTAATAGTTGCATATCCTATAGTATGTAAGTATTCCTTACTACCTGCCTCAATCTCCATTAACCTTGAACCATAAACCATTAATCATGAACCATAAATTACCTCTAACCTAAGGAACAACCGTATGTCCCGGCATTATTTGATGATTGCTTGCTAATTTTCGTATTCGCTCAATAGACAGAGTCGCCTGTTGCTTGTTAGCATGGGGAAAACCTGTAAAAACTTTCACGCCAGGGATGTATGCATCACCCGTGAAAGCCTTGTCCTCAATAATATATGTCAAACAGGTTGGTGAATGCCCAGGTGTTTCATATACCTTTACAAGATTCCCCAAAACGAAAAGTTCATCCCCCTCTTTCAACACACACACATTATTAGGTGTATCAATAGAAATATCCGGGTATTCCGAGTGGTAATGAGAGAGATTTAGCTTTGGTGATTTCAGAGCCTCCACTCCTTCTGCATTGGTATAAACCTTTACTGAAGGGTATCTCTTAATCAATTCTTCCAATCCATAAATATGATCGGAATGAGTGTGAGTAAGCAACACCCCCTCGACAATCTTATCCCCAACTTTTTCTAATACTCTATCAGTATCTCCACAATCCACCAACCATACACAATTGCTATTCTCTTTGCAAAGAATGTACGTTCTTGAATGAAGTACCTTGTTGGTGATAAAGTCAACTGTAAGCATTATCTAACGCTGAATCCACCATCAACAAACATATTTGTTCCCGTAACCCAACGACTGGCATCACTTAAGAGATAAATACAGGCGTTTGCAATATCAGAAGTCTCACCCAACCCCAATAGATGCTGCGCTTCCAGTGCAGCCCTCTTCTCAGGGTCTTTCATGTGTGGAAGATTCATGTTGATAGGTGTACAGATTGCACCAGGAGAAATAGAGTTCACACGAACGTTCTTTCTTGCCATTTCGCAAGCTAAATGCTTAGCCAAGTTCAGTAAGGCTGCTTTGGTCATACCGTATGTGGACTTACCCACCTCGCCAAAACTACCGGCCACAGAAGAGAAGAACACAATACTACCTCCCTCTTTAGACAGATTGCCCATCTTGGTACATTCCTGGGCGAGGAAATAACCAGTATAGACATTCACATGGAAGAACTTATCCAACTCTTCAGGTTTAGTCAACTTAAAAAGATTAGTAGTAGAAATACCAGCACAGTTAAGCAGGCCATTAATACGTCCGACTTTAGCAACAGCTTCCTTGATAATCTCGCCTACTCTTTCGTACTCAAGCAAGTTCACTGCCGCCCAATAGTGTTCATTTGGTCTGTCAACCATCTTCATGGTTTCCTTCAATCCCTCTTCGTTTAAATCTAAAAGGATAAGTTTTGCCCCCATTTTGGAACAACTGATAGCACACTGACGGGCAATGCCAGATGCTGCACCTGAAATGACTACAACTTTCCCATCAAGGGAGAAAGGATTAAACAGCGTTTCCATGTTCTACTTCCACAATATCACTTATTTTGCAATCCACAAAAGGCACGATTCCTGTTGCCCAAGTCATACCCACGCCAAAGGCTGTCAGCAGCAATTCCTTTTTTCCATCCAACTTACCCTGCAACTCACTTACTATAGTAAGAGGTACAGAAACGGAAGATGTATTACCAAACTTAGCAATTGTAGAAGGAATCTTCTCTGTATCCAATTTCATCTTTTTAGCAATATAGCTATTGATAAAATTGTTAGCCTGATGGAATACCACATAGTCAAAAGAATCCATCTCTTTTTCTGCAAATGCAATAGTCCTCTTTATATCTTTGGGGATCTCACGAATCACGAAGTTAAACACATCGCCACCACGCATATAGCCCTGCTCATCACTTCTCATATTACCGTACTCGTCAATCACCTTCTCCATCACAGTCTCTGCGGAACTCATCTTACGATATCCACCGGCAGGAATCATAATCAGGTCTGCACGAGAACCGTCTGTGTTCAGAGAAAAGGTACTCTTGCCAAATTTAGAGTCGCGCTCGATGAGAGCAGCCACGCCACCATCCCCAAATAGGAATGCACTGCGGCGGTCACGAGGTGAATACACCTTAGAGCGGGTCTCACCATCCAACAACAAAGCCTTGCGCAAACCACTGCGCTCCATCATACCATAAACCACAGACAAACCATAGAGGAAAGCAGAACAGCCTAAAGTGATGTCAAAAGCAACAGTAGTATTAGGAAGGCCCAAACGATGCTGAAGAGTACAAGATGTTGCAGGCATCCTGTAATCAGGAGTCTGGGATATGAATACTAACAAATCTATCTCTTCCTTATTGATATTGTTGTCCGCTATCAGTTTTTCTGCTGCAGCAAAGCATAGGTCAGAAGAACAAGTTTCTACGTCAGCAAAGCGGCGTTCCTCAATACCCGTTTTGTCAACAATATCATTTGCTTCCTGTTCGCTAAAGACTTCGGTATATTCCCGGTTCTTTATTACACGTTTAGGCACAGCCGCACTCATGGCGGTTATGCCTACTCCTTCAAATTGAATATATGCCATGATTTACTTCTTTGTACATGCATCGTACACAGCCTGCACTGTGCGCAGTTTCTTAAAATCAGCCTCTTCTATCTGGACATCATATTCTTCGTCCATCATAGCAATTACCGAAAGATAGGCAATAGAACTCCACTCGCTGTAATTACGAAACTCGTCTTCCATCTTGATCTCACCTTCACGTTCAAGCGCTTCACCAAATAATTTAATGAATTTATCCATAATAAAAAGTTTATAAAGTTATTATTCAATTGTTATTTTTTTTGCGGGGTTACCCATATAGAGGCCTCCGTCTTTTATTTTTCTTAAAATATATGTACCTGCTCCGAATCTGTTTTCATTACCGACTTTAAGACACTGGGCAATAAAACATCGAGAGCCAAAATAGTTTTTATTTCCTATTATTGTCTGTCCGGACACTCTCACTTCGGGGAACATCATGTTATAACTCCCGACAATCGCATCGTGCCCAAAGCTGATATTACCATCCAACACATTAAAATCCCCCATGTGTACGTTACAACTGAAACGACAGCCAAAAGTCACAATGTTTCCTTTACCCATCGTTACAGATTCCTTATCAAAGTAAAACACATTAGGAGCAATGATGTTAGGGAAGTCCACCAAAGGGTTGGTAATCTTAGAAGGCAACAAGTCCAAAAACTTGGGAGAACCTACAGCTATCACAACACTGACAGGAGTTTCCCATGCATTCAAAGTATCAATATTACCAAGTACCCGTCCATACTTACACTCTGTTCCCACTTCTACTCCATCATCAATGTAACCGACAATATTCCAAGTCGGTTCAACATCATTAATATGTTTGATGACGCAAGCCACCTCATGACCAAAGCCACCAAATCCATAAATTATTATATCTTTCATTTCTTCTTGTAAGGTTTTGCTTTTACATATCTCAAGAACTCTTCTTTGCGTCCGATTTTGTCTATATACTGGTTAACAAATTGTCCCCAGTTAGCTTCTATAACGCACCACTCATTATCTTTTGATAAGGCGAAATCCCAACCAATATAAGGGTGGGATGGCATACATTCTTTGTGGATTTTTTCAACTGTTGCTAAAAGCAAATCCCACTGAGGTATCTGCCACCCATTGAATACCACGCCAGAATCAGGATGAGCGCTATAATAACGCCCCATCTCGTCAATACCATCACTCTCTACCTTACCCGTGTGATAATCAACATTTGCAAATACACCACCAGCTCCTGCATTATCTACAACAGAGCCCTTGCGACCAGTTCGCAAAAAGGGTGTTATAATGAAAAAACCTTCTGCATTAAGGAAAGAGCATACCCGAACAGTGTTTACACTTGAATCATTCCATACAGCCATCCGCTCATCTTGTTTTATGCGTTCTTCAACAATCCAAGTTCCGCCTTTCTGAATCATACTATTGTAAACTGTTCTTGCATCTTCATTTCCTTCAACATCAGCCGCAAATATACCTGACCCTAATGCCTCATCATTGGGCTTACAAATTAAATGCTTCACTCTAAGCGCCATTGATAAGAAGGATGAATAGTCTTCGTCTCCTTTGATTATAATAACTTCGCGTTTAAAATAGTCTTTGGCCAAATTATAGAACCCCCATTTGTCTTCAATCTCCCTGTCATGCCTTTTTCTACCGACTATACGTCCTAAGGTCATATACATAAACTTATCAGTGACGAAACTTTTTCTTTTAACTTTATCCGCATGCTGTAAATCAAGAAGAAAGTATTCCTCTGGCGATGCTTTACATTGCCAATACGACCTCTTCATATCATTGATTATCGAGAGGTTAGCATCCTCTCCCCATTTTGATAATGCCTCACGTACATTTATCATATATGCGGGGGTTCCCATAAGTACCTGAAGGTCATCAATATGCAAACTATAATAGAGCCAAGAAACTACCGAACTCGACCTAAAAAACTTTCTAAAATTCATTCTTACATCAATTATTACCGTTAAATGCTTCCATCGTAGCAGCTGAAGCCGAGTTAATATCCTTCCTCATCAGCACATTTTTAATGGTTATAAATATCACCTTTATATCTGTCCATAATGTACAATGGTCAACGTACCACACATCCAATTTGAATTTCTCCGTCCAACTGATAGCATTACGCCCATGACACTGTGCCCAACCACTGATACCAGGGCGTACCTCATGACGTCGCATCTGTTCTTCGCTATAAAGTGGTAAATATTTCACCAGCAATGGACGAGGACCGATCAAGGCCATATCACCTTTGAACACATTAATTAACTGAGGCAGTTCATCAATAGATGTGCTACGCACAAACCTGCCCACTTTTGTTAGACGCTGTTCATCAGGCAACAAATTACCTTCTGCATCGCGTTCATCAGTCATCGTCTTAAACTTAATCACCTTGAAAATCTTCCCATCCTTCCCAGGCCGTTCTTGATAGAAAAATGCACCAGCGCCTTTGTTTGCGTAGTGCAACCAAATTGTAACAACAAGTAGTATCGGGCTAATGCAGATAAGTACTATCAGCGCAATCCAAAAATCAAAGAATCGCTTAAAAAATTTCTTATACATATATACAAAGTTATCGTTAAGGTTAGCGTTAACGTTGGAAATGCCCCAAAATGGCATTGGATGTATTTGACACCAGATAGTTATTCTTCAGGAACTCATAACCTTTCTCACCCATTGCTTTTCTGTCAGAATGAATCATCTTATCAACAATGGCCGTGAATGCTTCTACGGAGTTACTTTCACACCAATATCCATAGCCATTTTCTTCTGCAATCTTTCCTGTATCACAATTAGGGTCAGTTGCCACAATGATTGGCATTTCATTTTCCAAATAAGGTAATAAACGAGAAGGATAATTGGGAATAGTAAAGCGATGGTCAAGAAAAATCATACCCACGTCACACGATCTTACCAACATGTCATAATCCTCCTTGGGCAATTTGTCCAGCAACGTCACAGTTTTGGGATTACGTAACCTATACCAAGATTCTAACTTAGAACGCTCTGTACCGCTACCTACTACTACGAAATGGCAATCTGTTCTATCCGAATTTGCTTCTAGACATTCTATCAAGAATGGTATCCCTTGTGGTTTACCCAAGTTCCCCCCATATATAAATATTGGCTTATCAGTCGGCAGCCCATATTTCGTCCTAATCTCCCTCTTGTTATCGTTATCGTTAACGTTATCGTTTTCAATTAGTTCTATCGAGTTTGGCGCCACCTCAACCCTTTCTGGTGCAATCTCGAGATTATGCTTCAACACATATTCCACATTTGCGGGAGACATACAGCCTATATAATCAGAAAGTGCATATAAGTTCTTTTCCTTCTTGCGGAAGTACTTATATAGCTGATACTTTGCCCGCTCAATCCAACCATGAACCTTGAACCATGAACCATGAACCGATGCTGTCAGCATGCCAAGATCAACAGCGTTCTGCGGGAAGATGTCTTTCAATAACAGATAACTTTTGGCCTGTGGATTTTTTCGTTTTAGATAAGCAATCACTTTCGGGAAAGTGATAGGAGGTGTGCTGTAAAGAATCAAATCAAACTTTACGTTACTCAAACATTTCTTTATTGCATGTTTGTATTGGTTCTCCACTAATATCTGCCCTATTCCCTTTTCAATGACATTAGTTTTCTGTAGATTGAGCGTCTTAACCCTTAAGATATGAACGCCATCTACTTCTACCAACCGTGAACCATGAACCGTGAACCATGAATCACATCCGCGCTCCTCAGGAGTAAGGATATACACGTTGTGCCCTTCATCACGGAACTTTCTCAGTAAATCTGAATAAATGCCCCGATTAGAGATTCCTGCTAAATGGGACATCGTGAGAAATATGATGTTCATTATTATTTAGTACCAGATTTATTCGTTGACAAAATCACCATTCGACAAACCGCTTTATTTCAGACTCACACCTCATATTATCATCTAACAAGACTCCAAGCAGTTTATTGCATTTCTTGGCATAGCACTCGAAATTTAATCCTTTCTTATACTCGATTATCTTTTCGTTAAGATTATCGCAACTATCTATTACCAATCCAACTTCGTATTGTTTGGCATAGTCACCTTGTATAGTATCACTCGTTACTATCATAGGTCTTTTATAAATCAGCGAATTGTAAAATCTATTAGATAATGCCGTGATATGAGATGGTATGAATGGGTAAATGATATTGACGAAGGCATGACTATTATAAATCTCCTCTTCTTCCTCTTTTTTATAATATCCTGTGAAAGTTATATTAGTGAAACCTTTTTCTTTTGTATATTTTTCTAGGCTTTCCGAGGCACAACCCTTACCAACAAATGAAAGGCTGAATCCTGGCACATTTCCTAAAGCATCAATTACTTCCACATTCATATCTTTTCTCAGTGCACCAATAGTAAGAATGGGGGTTCCTTCACCACAAAATGGAGTAACCTTTACTTGAATGTGCTGTCTTACTATGTCAACATTGAAATTATGTGAAACAATATAATTATAACCATCAGGCAAATATTTTTTAAAGCCTGGCGAAGAAATCACATTAGCTGCACTATTTGCCAATACAATTTCAAAAGGTCGTCTAAATAAAACTTTTTGTTCTACTGATAAATCTCTATAGTCAAATATATAACGTCCCTTATAATTCTTTCTTAGGAAATCAGCAATAAAAATTGCCAACTGAGAAGAAAAAATAATTAGCTTTTCATATCCAGCAGCTTTAACGCGCCCCTTTACAAAAGAAGCAAATCGCAAATACGATAAATATTTGCCTAAAGATCCATGATAACGATTAGAATCAACAAACTGAATACAGTTTTTTTCAACTTGTCCATCTCTTGACCAAGAAATTATTTCGTAAGGAACATGTGACTTATCTAGTATTCGAGTATATATTGTGACATACGGGCAAAACCACAAATTATTTGGTATAATTATTCCTATCATAATCAGAATTCTCTTCTATTTTAAATAAGGTTTCAAAACAGTTAGATTTCGCAAAAGATTCTTCAAAAAGAAGTCTATCCTAATCTTATTACGCAATTACTCTATAGGAGTTTATCTATCAAATGAATAAATGAACTGGAGCAACTTACAAACTTGAGGTTTTGGCACCTTTTCCGTCAAAATAAAATGTCTTGCTCTCGCTCCGAATTCATTTAATTTGGAAGAATCCATCTCACATATTTCTTGAATCTTCTTCGCAATTGCAGAACTTGTTTCTCCTTCAAAATAGTGAAGGAATTCGTCATATTCCTTGGGGATAGATAACAGGTGTGACATCAAGGTTGGAGTCCCGGACGCCATATACTCCATAGTCTTTGAAGGAAACGAGTACTTTGTATAATCATCAGACTTATGACGTGGGTTTATTAATAGGGTCGCTTGTTTCTGCAATGAAATAATCTTCTCTCGAGTAAAAGTACCCAGATACTTTATTCTCTCATCGATAGCTTCATATTCTTTGATAATACTAATTCCATCCCCAACCCCACAAATCCAAAGTTTATAATCAGGTCTATCAATCATGTGAAACGCCTTTAGCAAATCCTCAATTCCATAACGTCGAGCAAGATGACCTGTATATAAAACCACCTTTCCGTTTGCCTTTTCTGGATTTACACTATCTCTCTCTGGATTATAAATACCTTCTAACTGCATCCATGGACGTTCTCCGACAGGCAATCGATCCTTCATAGCAGGCGCTAACAACACATAACCATCTATAAACTGTGCAAATGACTTTTCTTTTCTTATTTTTGATAATAGATTACTCGCGCGAGTTATCAATGAGTTATCAGTGGACAAAAATTCGGGAAGGTCTGCTGCTAGTACTAATGTTGTGACTGCAGGATCTACCTGTTTAATTTCTTCACCAAGTGACACAAAATCATAGCTATAAAATAAAATCGTTTTATGTCCTGAATTATGTGACATCCAACTTAATATCCGTTTTCTAACACGGCGTTTTGTGTCGCTTCGTTTTAAATATAGAATATTCAGGTAAGCAACACTATCTATTTTTTTGTCATTGGATTTATACCCTTTTACAAATGGTGTTTTATAATAGGGTGGGAATGAGCCTAAATGTGGGACATTAATAACTGAATATTCAGCCATATTTTCATCGAAACCACGAATAATTGCACGCTGAAGATTATGCGACGCATAATCCAACGTTGCCACCTTTGATTGTTTTAAAAACTCTTCTTCCAATTCATCAGGGAAGAAACTAGAAATAAACAAAATATGACTTTTCATACTAATCTTTCAGAACTTGATTAATATCACACAAAGTAGATTTAATTGGTTTAAGCAATAATCCTGCAAATACAACTAAAATCGCCGCATATGCACCCATTTCTGTTAAATATGATAACACAGATGGTTCTGGATAAACTTGCTGTAACAATATATTTACAAGTAAAAAAAACATCACAACAAAACAGTCCCAAGGCACAGCGGCAGAAGTCCGCCAATTCTCTCTCTTAAAAATATGGGTTTGGAAAATATAATACCATAAACAATACGATATAAGCACCGCTACTGCAATAGCCTTAATATCTTTAAAAATGTAATATGCAAGGAAAACAAAAAGTAAATGTAATACAATGCCAACTGTATTTGCCATAACCAATGATATGATGTGATTTTTTACTTTATATACATTTGTAATTAAAAGATTTGCTTTACATTGAAAAATAAATAACGGATAAACAAACATTAAATACGAAAGAACAGATGAATATTTTGTATACAATAAAAGGATGATAATAGCTATGGGATAATATGATAAAAGCAGTAAAGCCGAAAGAATAGAAGAGGACTTGTCGAGCGCAATATATGCCCGGCCCAGTTCCTCTGCTGGATAACGTTTAAAAATTGGATAAAAAACAGAAGCTATTGCGACAATGAATTGGCTAGCGAATACTATTGTATGAATAGAAAAAGAAAATGCGCCAAATGTTTCAATACCATATTTTGATTTAACTAATAATTGACTACCAACTATAATTGAACTTCCAAGAATTATAGCAATCATAAGAGGAAACCCGTTTTTGAAATTTGCAACTATCTCGTGCTTTATTTCCATAATAGGTAATGAGGCTGTTTTGAATACAAGTTTAGATGTAAAATAATGATATAAAATAACACAATATCGAGCTAGAGTAAAGAAACTAATATATACTAATGAGTCTCGAATGCCAAACAAGAGCAACACTATCATTACCATAGCAAAAAGGATTTTGTCTATAACAGTACCAATAGCATAATAGTTGAAACGCATCGTGGCTTGATTAAGATATGTGAATAAACCATTTAATGCCGTAGGTACCAAATTAGCGACAGTAACCAGCACAATGTAGATTTCTTTTGTTTCTTGCTTTAAAAATGACAATGCTATTACAAATAAAAGTACACTTTCTACTATTGTCAATGATAACAAAAAATTTTTAAACGAAGAGAATTTACGTGCTAATTCTTCATTATAATCAAATGTTGCATAATTAAGATGTACTCCATCATTAAATCCAAAAACAAAAAATCCAACATAAGAGTTATACAAAACAAATAATTGCCAATAACCATACTCTTCAACAGAAATAAATATGGGCAAAATAAAAGATGTTATCATGGATAGTCCTAATGATAACAAGTTCGAAGCAGATACCCTAAAAATTCCTTTTATTTTAGAACTCAGTTGCATGTCTTGTTTTTGTATTAATAAAGTCTTTTTTTCTTTGATTAAACCCATCGAATTGGCTTAGAAAGACTTCTACTTATTATTATTATCCAAAATGCCAATAAAGTATCACTTTGCTGAAAAACCTGATTATTCATGGAAACAAAAAGCACAAATCGGACAAAGAGCATAAACATTAAAAAAGATAATATGTCTCCAGTTACAATAAAGCGTTTCCAAGACTTTCCGAATACTAAAAAAAGAACAAAAAGAACGAAAGGAACTCCAAGCCATGAAACATCATTAGCAAACCAAGTATAAGCTGTATGCCAATTCACCCAACTCGAATAGTTAAATGTCCGCTCAAGTTGCATCGGGTAAGATCTCTCCCAAAAAAAACGTGAATTCGGTACATTATCCATAAGAAACCAAGAATAGCCGACTCCCAATGTGGAACGAAATGGCATATCAAAAGCAAATGACAATGCGGCATAAGGTTTGGCAACATACGAAGTTGTTGTCAGTAGTAATGGGCACAACGATTCTGGAGTTATACGATATAAAAAACTATTATTATCTACAGGACATGCTCGATTACAAACATCCGAATCTGACTCCATCCCATAAATCTCACCCACCCTGGATTCCATCGTTATATTAAAAAAACCGAGAAAAGCGATTATCACAACTGCAGAGATTATAATATAGATTAAGTTGTTCTTCTTCGTTTTTGACTCTTGGAAATAACTTTTTCCATCATAAACTCTTTTTCTAATAACAAATACAACTCCAATAAATATCAAGAAATTAAATACCCCTACATTCGTCCCGGTACAAAGATACTGACCAACATTTATTATATATATAAATAGTGTGAACAATTTCTTGAATAGAGATAAACGCCCCCAGAATAACATTGATAAAGATAAATATGCCCAAAAAAATGGTCCCAAGATAACGGTGAATATGTTAACGACTTTCCATATTCCAGTTACACTTTGCAATTCTTGACGATCCATATAAAACTCCCTTGCCATCTCCGAATATGTTGTAACTCTCAATATAATATTTGAAATTACATTATTGTATATACCTGTAGCCATCATAAATTTTGGCACACATATAATAAGGGATATCCAAAAAAGAATATTGAGCACACTATCTATTCTCAACGTTCTCGCATAACTAGTGGGTTGGGTTATTCGTTTTGATGCTCCACTTCTGAAACCTAACCACATGGCAAAATTACTTGCTAAAAGAAAGCCATACAAAATAAATTTATTATGATTAGGGTAGGCATAAGGCCCAAACTCATACAGCAAGATTGTAGCTAACGAATATAGTAATCCAATCTTTATGGGAGTATTATATATTTTCGTTCTGTTCATCATCAGATATTAAAAAGTTGCCAAAAGATCCTGTACCTCCTGTTATTAATAAAATTTTGCCTTTAAATACTGAGATATATTTAATTTGATTAATTGTCCGTTAATGTTATATCTGTTTCAGCAGTTCATCAATTAACTCTCTTGGTTTCCTGTTTTCTGCTGCTATATCTGCCACATTTGGATGTCTTATATCCGACGTCTGATGTTTGATGAGATTTCTTCTCTTCCTTCAGTGCCTCATTCTCCTTCTTACTCGCCTCATCACATATCTCAAGAAAGTGAATCATGGAAATGAGTTGGGGCTTTTGAAATAACTTCTGAACTGTTCATAAACACAACAGGTGAATCGCAATGTTTATTTGTTAACTGTTAATTGTTCAATGTTAGGCAGTTTAGATAATCCTCATTCGGGCTCTTGCTTGGAAACTTTATACAGACTATGAATTAGTTTTATATTGCTTATGGGTTATAATTACTATAAAAAAACCGTAGAAACGCTAAATGTTTAAGTTGAATGAAGATATGGGATTCTATCAATAATTGTCATTCGAGAAATCTTCTAACATTTCATTGGGGAGTTGATCCAAATATGATCTAAGATTCATAGCTTTGTTTTTTGCGTTTGGATTCAAATAAACAAATGTTTTATACAATTTATCGTCTACTTTTGCGGAATGATCCTCAATAAAAATAATCCCAGTCAAACAACGAGCTAAATGTCGTTTGGTATCTTTTCCTTTATATCCTCTGATTATTTCAGATGCTTTATCTTTAGAATGTTCATACTGCACAAATGTCCTACGTGATAATGCTCTATAATAGTATTCATTCATGTTAGCAAAGTCATTAACAATTTGCTTGAACCATGGGAAATTAACAAAGACCAAAAAGAAAGGCTTACTCTTCAAAAGCTTCTTTGCATAACGTTTTAATACAATATCTTTTGTATGCTCAGCATGTCTATAAGGGGAATAGGCTGAAATAGTAGAATTCACTCCACTTCCCCATTTGATACGGAAAAGCAGTCTTGGAATAATAGAAATCCGAACAGCTGTTTCCTTCGCCTTTAATCCTATAACCAGTTCTTGCTCAATTTTTGCTAAATCCTTTATATACTCATCAGCCTCATCATCAAGAGGGTATTCCGCCAAAACATTACATATTCCCTTAACCCCCGCTTTCTTTTCTGCCCTTTCAATAATACCATCTATAACTTCCTTAATCGAATCAGAAAGGATCTTTACATCGAAATAAACATCATAATCCTTCCAATATCCATCTTCATTTGTAAAATTTTGGCCACACTCTTTAGCAAAGCCCGCTCCTTCTTTTAAAGTAACATCTGTCTCGATTACTCCTGAGTAGTCATTCTTTAACACGCTTAATGCCACCAATTCCGCATAAGCCCCTTCCCAGTTTTTACTATCAGCGACCTCAACAAGTGCCTGTTTGATGGAATTTACATTATATTTAGATTTGAGATCTATAAGTAACTTTCTGAAATTATCCTTAAACTCATCATAATCCCCGTTATGGGCTAAAGCGCCAATAACATTGTTAGACTCACCCTTAAGTGGAACTTTCGTGATACCAGAGCCAAATATGGTGTCTAAAAGAGTTTGATAATTTTTTGTTGCTTTATTCTCTTTATCTATCATATTTCTTGATTCTAAATCTCTTGCATTTCAAACTGTTTCTTTCCTTCTCCCCAATCGTTTATTCCCGTGATACGGAACTTTGCATCTTGCAGGAACGTTACTTGCTGCTCAGATATGTTACGTATACAAAATAGATTTCTTGCTTTTGTATGCTCAGTGTCAAGAGGTTTTATTTTATAACGGTTCTCGGAAGTATTCTCCCAAGTCAAATCTGCACTACATGAGAGACAAAAGCCCGGAGTGAATTCATCCCCAACTTTGAAATCTGCTTTATCATACTCATTACAAGCACGTACAACTGTTTCAGTGAAAGCAGGCAGTTTTGAAATGCCGCTGTTTAATATCTCACACACCGACTGAACAAATGGCGGGATTCCATAATGGTAAGCATCTTTTCTGTATAAACCAGAAATCTCCGCGAGAAATGTGATGATTACAACTGCTTCCAAGTCGCTTAAACCTGCCTCAACGAACTTTGCGTAAAGCTCTCCTTTGCCATTGGCTGTTCTCTGAAAAGCACCTTTTCCTAGTAAACACATCTCCCCATCACGCATATAGACGGGAGAGAACTCTCCAACCTCTGAATCATAACAGAAGTCTAAACCTTGGGAAAGTTCCTGATATTGCTTTTCATAAGCAACAAGGTCTTCTACAGTATTTATCTCGCAATCTTGCCATATGAACTGGTCAAAGGCTATCAATTCTTCTTTCAAATCGGGTTCTTCATTGAAGCCGTAACGTGCTGCTGTCTCTTCTATGTTCAACGGACTTTTCATTAAATGGTTCTTTTCTCTCGGGCTATCGCGCTCGTGACAGGAGCAGTGCTCCTGTCAGATAATCCACAACCGGATGCCGCAATCGCGGCATTGGGCTGTACCGCTTCCCTGCGGAAGGCTCTTTTAAGCTTTGCTTTTCCTCCTTCGCACCTCGGCAATTGAAGCAATCTTCATTGCACTCGGTTTGGCGTCGGTTGTCGTGTCTAGTTCCGCAAATGTGCCTGGAGCTGGTTTATTGCACTTCGTAACGGTCAACGGCTTCACCGTTCAACGCTCTTACAATGCGACTGCAAGCCTTGCCGTCGCCATAAGGGTTCACGGCCTTGCTCATCTTCTCGTATGCTACTGCATCATCGAGCAGGGTGCTTACCTCATTCACAATCAGGTCGTGATTGGTGCCAACGAGATGGACTGTGCCGCTCTTCAGCGCCTCGGGGCGCTCTGTGGTGTCGCGCATCACGAGCACGGGCTTGCCAAGGCCAGGGGCCTCTTCCTGAATGCCGCCTGAGTCGGTGAGCAC
>JAEEGL015741473.1_pt1 | contig 15088 bp, 7 predicted proteins | sample 9134231 | NCBI WGS metagenome assembly JAEEGL01 (sample SAMN16246548, study PRJNA631951) | gut metagenome | biome: gut microbiome; feature: rumen; material: fiber-attached | host: Bos | place: Iran: Karaj | collected 2018-10 | reverse complement strand
TGTTTTTTGATTATACTTTCAAATTGGAAGAATCAGCTTGGAAACAAGCTTGGGATACTTTTGCAAAAGTTGTAAAATGGGCTCGAGCTCCAACTGGATGAAAAAAAGATGAAAAAACTGAAGAAAAGAAAGAAGAGAATGAAAACCAAATTTTCTTTTCTTTGTCATATTCTTTGCTTACTGATAATTCAGCGACTGCTGACGCTGTAGAATGAAATCTAACTTCTGTATTGGCTCCAATGATTACTAAATGATCATGCGAATTCAAAGATAGAAGAATTTGGCATTATTGTCGTTTTTCTGAAGTAGTGAATTTTTTCCATATCCCAACTAAAATAAATTTCGTAAAATGATTGGAATATACACTTTATCGTAAATTACCTTATCCTACAAATATTCCAGCAGTGAATAAAGTTTGAGATTCTCAGAAATTAACGTTACTCGGAGATACAGATTATAGATGAGATAAAATTCGTTTCTGAATCAAAGAGGAAGATAAATTTCGCCATATATACATTGTTTGAAAAACTTGAACCTGAAAATCAACAATCATTTCAAATATGATTATTTCTGATATGAATGCTTGAAATGGATTATGTTTACTAGACCCTCATGGAGAACTTGTAGATACAATTATTGAATCTATTCCATCAAATAGGATAAATGACGTAATTCTTTTCGATTTGTCCGATACTGAATATCCAATCTGATTTAATCTTTTGCAGGCAGACAATGAAGATGAAAAGAATAGAATCGCTTCATGAGTAGTTTCTACTTTCCAGAAATTATTTGATAATTCATGGGGACCTAGATTGGAATACATTTTGCGTAATGTGGTACTTTCTGTGATTGAATATCCAAATGCGACATTGATGCATATTTTACGCGTACTTACTGATAAAGATTTCCGTGAAGAAGTAATTTCACATGTACATGATGCAGTTTTATTAAAATTCTGGAATTCTGAATTCAATAAATGGCAAGATAGACAAAGAGAAGAAGCTATCGCTCCAATTACAAATAAAGTTGGACAGTTTTTATCTTCACGTCTAGTTAGAAATGTATTTGGTCAACCTCGTTCAAAATTAAGTATGAGAAAAGCAATGGACGAAGGTAAAATTATATTAGTAAATCTATCAAAAGGTAAAATCTGAGAAGATAATGCAAATATGATTGGATCATTGCTTGTAACGAAGATTCAGATTGATGCGATGTCGAGAGCTGATATTGCGGCAAGTAAACGTCGTCCCTTCTACCTATATATCGATGAGTTTCAGAATTTTGCTACTAAATCTTTTGCGACAATTTTATCAGAAGCTAGAAAATATAAATTATCACTAATCTTAGCAAATCAGTATACTTCACAGCTAGATGAAGATATCAAGAATGCTATCTTTGGAAACGTATGAAGTATCATATCCTTCACTCTTTGATATGACGATGCTGCAGTTATGACTTCTCAGTTCAAGGAAATGGTCGGAGTAAATGATTTAATTTCATTACCCAAATATACGACTTATACCAGATTGATGATTGATGGAATTTCATCAGATCCATTTAATACTAGAACGCTCCCACCGTTTTCACCTGCTGATACAGACAATATTGAAGAACACATAGAAAAAATCAGACGTCAATCACGTCAAAGATACGCAATGGAGCGTACTCAACTCGAATCACTTTTGAATGCTTGGGGAAAGAAAACTTTCTCTGCACAAGAAAAAGTAGCCGAAAGAGCAAAGCTTGAAGCGATGTGACTAGATGAAGAAGATAGTAAAGTTTTACAAGATTTCGTAGTTGAACAATCTATTTGAGAATTTGATAATTTCACTGTAAATTGAGAGCAAGCTGATGCGATGGTAATGGATAAAGATGCAAAAACTTTCAAATACGTATGGTATAATAAACCTGAAAAGTTGGAAGAAGTAGCTAAACTCCAATTTGCAAAATGAAAGACTTTAACATTCCCAACATGAAAGAAAATTCAGCTTTGAGTAGATTCTTATGTAGCCACAAAAGATAAATTTCGCATTTTCATCTGGATATGAAAAAAGGATGAAATTAAAAAGTTGATCCAAGATATGAAGGTTGCTTCTGGATTAGCTAAAGATGCAGAATCACCTCTTGTATTCATTCCAAATGTAGAAAAATTACAGAAAAAATTACAGAAGAAAAATGAACAGCAAGCAAAGAAATCTGAATGAAAATGAAAATGAAATTGAAAATCATGAGAAAACAAACAACCAGAAATTTCTTGAGAATTCTCTGTAAATGATATCAAACTATGACAACAATATGAATGATACGTAAAACTGATGTATAACTACGGAATGTTTATCACTGTAAAATGAGTGGAATGACTTTTGCATAAAAATTGGATTGCTCCACTTGGAGATGGAGTAGAACGGAAAAAGTATTACAATATCTGAGATAAAATTATGGTTACTGCAAAAGAATTTAAAGATATCGATTGAGAAAAAAGAGTCGTTTGGACTCAAAAATAAATTATAGGATTTATGAAAAAGAGCGATTAAATTTCGCTCTTTTTTCTTTTTATTTTTTCTCTTCTATCGGAATTGTATCAACAATAGGCACTGGCAATTCATAAACTTCTTTTGATTTCACTTTTTCACGTTCATTGTTTTTACTTTTGAATGAAATGATTTTCTTAATCATTAAATATAATCACAATCAGAGCATACAAATTCATATGATAGTGAATCATTTTTGTAGTCAGATTATGGCTGTTAAAGTTCCAAGTCATAAAGATCATGCAATATCTCATGCTCTTCATACAAAATCTTGAACTCATATCATAGCTCCATTATCTTTTGGATCCGTATAACTAATAACTAGTGCTGTCGTAAGTGGGAAAAGTAGTGCTATTCCTAGTGAAATGAAAAATGTTAGTATTAAAATTGCATAGAATCATTCATTAAATCATAACGCTATATATAAGAATGACATCAAAACTAAAACAATTGAAATCAGAAGTTTTTTACTATATTTATCTCAAAACTTTCATGTAAAAACGTTTACTATATATGGCAATTTCATAGCTGCAAAAACTATAGCAATCTCTGAAAGTGATAGATTATTTTCTAGTGAAATTATTGGTATAAATAAATAACTTGCGTAATTTAAAAAATTTGTAAGCATAAAACTTCATAATGCTACATACATTTTTCAGTTATATTTTTGTAACATTTGCCAGATTTCTTTCCAACTTTCTGTAGATATACAACCATTGATGAAAGAACGAATAAATCAATCTTTTCAAAAAAATCTCTGTTCATACTCTATATTATTTAATTTATCTGGATATTTTGATTCTCTTTTTATCCTTTTATAAAATCTTTTCCAAGTTTTATTATAGTGCTTTGATAAAACTGATTTTATTTTTTCATCTTGCAATAATGAAACTAATGCAAAAATCACCACAAAGAAATACATATATGGCAATTCTAAATAATTTACCAAAACTGCAGCAATCAATGATCATATCACCTCAGTAATATACAATGCCGAAAAATACACTCATGAAACCTGAGCATTATCAGTTTTTGTTGTTTTCTTTGCGTAATAACTACGATATGTAGTAAATGTAGTTGAATTTGCTATTCAGTTAAAAATTGATGCAAATATCAATAATACTCGCGAATGTAATATTCATGCAAGGAAGAATAAGAATCAACTGATTACGTATAATATTTTTCACATCAACAAAATATACTTAGTACTCACGTGATCATTCATTCTTCATATAGGAATCGTGAAAATAAGTTTAACAAATGCTAATACGGCTCATATAGCCGTCACTCACCAAGCATTTCATACTATTCCTTGGACGTATATAGAAAAATACGTATCAGTTCACAATCATCGCCCCATCATAAAAAGCGCCAGAGACAAAGAAATTGATCTAATTTTCACTGGGATAATCTTTGGTAATGTTCTTTTTATTTTTTTTATCATAGTTTCTTCATTTTAAAATCATATTGTAGCCATATTATAACTACAAAGCTTTAAAATGCAAATTTTGAGTGAGATTTTATTTTAAATGTAAGCATTTTCTCTATCTTGAAATTTCTATCAACTTTCTTAATCTGATTTTTGCTGAAGTTTGTAAATTTTATAATATAAAATCTTTTGAAATGACAGTTAATTTGGTGGATCTAGTGGCTAATAAAACATGACTAGAAAAAAAAGTTATTCGTAATATTATTACGCTTTTGGATGAAGGAAATACTATTCCATTTATCGCCCGTTATCGTAAAGAGTTGACGCAGGGGGCAACTGATGAACAATTACGTGATTTCAATGATGTCTATACATATACTAAGAACTTAGAAGCAAGAAAAGAAGATGTGATCAGACTTATTGATGAGAAATGACTACTAACTGACGAACTTAGACAACAAATCATGGAAGCTGAAACTTTGGCCAGAGTGGAAGATTTATATAGACCTTTCAAAGAAAAGAAAAACACTCGTGCTACGATTGCGAAAGCGAAATGATTAGAACCTCTTGCTGAAATTTTGAGGAAAGCTGAATTGAGCAAAGAAGAATTTAAAGCTGAGGCTGAGAAGTTTGTGAAAGATACATGAGATGCAAAAACTACAGTAAAAGACAAAGAAGAAGCAATTGCTTGAGCTCAAGACATTATTGCTGAAGATGTTTCTGACCATGCAAACTTGAGAGAAGATATTAAAAATCATGAAGAAAATAATGCCAAGATTTCTACAAAACCTACAAAGACTTTTGAAGAAAATTGAGTTTATAAAATATATGCAGACTACTCTAAGAAATGGAATGAAATTCCATCTTATGCGTTCTTAGCATTACTGAGAGCTGAGAAAGAAAAGCAATTAAATCTGATTATTGATTTTTCATGGGAGCACACACTTGAATCTGCTAAAAAATACTTCATTCCTAATGGATGAAGATGATTATGAACTAGTGTGGAATATCTAGGTTGAGCTATTGAGGATTGACTAAAAAGATTGCTTATTCCATCAATTGAAAGAGAATTAAGAGCCGATAAAAAGAGATGGGCTGATGAAGCTGCGATTAAAGTATTTGGGGAGAATTTAAAGAATCTATTATTAACTCCTCCTATTCAATGAAAAACTGTGCTTGGATTTGATCCAGCTTTTAGAACTGGTTGTAAATTAGCTATCGTAGATCCAACTGGAAAATTTTTATTCAATACTGTGATATACCCTACCGCTCCACAAAATGATACAGAAAAGGCTGAAGCAATTTTAATGTGATTGATTGAACAATATCATATCGATTTAATCTCGCTAGGAAATGGGACGGCAAGCCGTGAATCTGAACAATTTTTAGCAAATGTAATAAAGAAACACAAATTGAAAGTGCAATACATAATCACAAGTGAAGCGTGAGCGTCAGTTTATTCTGCAAGTAAATTAGCTCAGGATGAATATCCATCATTGGATGTTACGGTTAGATGAGCGATTAGTATTGCTCATAGAGTGCAAGATCCATTGGCTGAATTGACTAAAATCGATCCAAAATCTATCTGAGTTTGACAATACCAACACGATGTAGATCAAAAATTCTTGAAAGAAAAACTAGATGAGAAGGTAGAAGATACTGTAAACTCTGTATGAGTAGATGTTAATACTGCAAGTTATACATTGTTGCAGTATATCGCATGATTAAGTGAAAATATAGCAAAATCTATTGTTCAATATAGGGATGAAAACTGAGCATTCACTAATAAAACTGAGATTAAGAAAGTTAAATGATTATGACCAAAAGCATATGAGCAGGCTATCTGATTTTTGAGAATTAAAAATTGAAAAGAGCCATTAGATCAGACATGAATTCACCCTGAAAACTTTAAACAGGTTTATGAAATATTAAAAAATGAATTCTGAGTGGAAAAGAAAAATTTAGTTTTACCTATGACTGATATATCTGCAAATGAAAGACAAATCTCTGAATGGAGTGAAAAATATAATATCTGAAAAGAAACTTTGGAAGATTGCATTAAAGAATTACAAAGACCATGATTAGATCCTAGAGATGAATGAGATGCTCCATGCTTCAAATCTGATGTACTAGATATCAAAGATCTGAAAATCTGAATGCAATTAGATTGAGTAGTAAGAAACGTAACAGATTTTGGAGCTTTTGTAGATATTGGATTACATAACGATTGATTAGTTCACAAGTCTCAAATGGCTAATCATTATGTTTCTAATCCCATTGAAGTAGTAAGTGTATGACAAAAAGTAAGCGTCAGAGTTTTGGATATAGATGAAGAAAGAGAAAAAGTTAGCTTAACCATGAAAGATCAATCAAGTATGGAAAGTAAAGTCGAACATGATTTCAAGAAAAATAAAAAAGAAGATGTAGTTCGCTCAAGAGATGAGGATGATACATCTTCTAGTCTGAAAAGTAATATTACGTTTACGAAGGCCTAAGTAAACCATCATCAGAAGAAATTTGGATTTATTAGTCTGAGTATTACTCATGAGAATCATAGTAATAATACAGTCACTGCCACTTTTTTAAGTATATCTCTTGCTCATTTTGCATCATCAGAAGATCGTTTAATTCAGGCCACAATTACAAAAATAAAACATACAATTAAAACGAGGGCCATGGCTATTTTTGTTAATGCTCATATCATATAAGGAAATGCATTTGTTGGATTAGCTTCCGTACTTTTTGTATCAATACAATCTCAGATAATAGGGAAACATGTATTTAATTTAATTCAGTTACAAGCTCCACCACAGTTTGCAGCGTCAACCTGATTTCATCATAATCCTCAGAGACCTAACAATACCGCAAAAGCTCATCACAATAAATATGATAATATTTTATTTTTCATCAAATTCGGAATAAAAAATAAAATTCCTACTTATAGTATAATCCAAAACGCGAAAAAATCAAAAAAAATCGGACTTTTTTATAAAATTATCTTCTACCAAGTTTTCATTTTAGAACAATTAATTGTTTTTTTTCTTCATCAGTTAAATTTTTACTCTTAGTAGCAAGTTTGAAATATTCTTGAATAACTGGAGTAATCGTGGTTATCACTACCTGACGTTTAGATTTTTCATCTCCAAGATCTGAAATTTCTTTTTCCCGTCGAAGCTGAAACTCATCAAGTGTAGCTTTCTCTTCATCGGATCAAGTATTATTAATTGTATGTGCTAATAATCAATCTGAATCTGCACTGGCGACTTGGTCTACAAAATTATGTAAATCTGATAAGAAGTCAGATTCATCCTTTAGCTGTAAATCTATGAATCAATTATGGAAAAGTGAAATAAATAATTTTTCACGATCCAACTGATATTTTCAGTCAGATTTTTCTTGTCTTCTTTGCTGCTGAATGAAGATTTTACCTGCTCACTGAACGTATTTCTTGAATTGAAGGTCAACCGTTTCAAATGGAAATCATAATTTTTCAGCAAAAGCTCTTTTATAACTTTCCTGTATAAGAACATTATTTACTGCAAGAATTAGTTCGAACATCGTATTAATCAACTTAGTTTTATCCACTGGTGAATTCATATCAAATGAACTTCTAAGACGGTCAAACATTTCGAGGAATCCATCTGTTGCCTTATCTATACATTCCTGAAAAAGCTGGTTTCAATTTTCATGATTTGCCAATTCATCTGCATCTTTGAATCATTCTGGAAGTGAGATAATTTTTGGGAATAAATCCTGTGCATAGCATAATTTTAATGCACGAAAAGTAGCCTGACGACCAGCTTGATCATTATCGAAAAGTAGGAAAAGATTCTCAGTATGACGTTTAAGAATTTTGATATGCTGCTCTGTGAGAGCAGTTCCAGATGTTGCCACTCAGATTGGGAATCATAAACGGGCTAATCAAATTACATCCATCTGTCATTCTACGACTATCAATTTTTGGTGTGTATTTATATATTGTTTAGCATGTGAAAGTCCGTAGAGAATTTTTGATTTCTCGAATGCTCTATTTTCCGCAGAATTGATATACTTTGGAGCATCGTCTGGATTGATTACTCTAGCACTGAATCCGACTACATTTTTCATCAAATCATAAATCGGGAACGTGATTCTATTTCTGAAAAATGCATAAATTTCGCCGTTTGCATTCCTTTTGGCTAATGAAGCCTCGAGTAAATCATTATCATTAAATCTCTTACTTCTGAGCATATTTAGAAGTTCGTAATGCTTATCATTCGCATATCAGATTCAGAATTCTGAAATCAATTTATCATCCAAATGTCTTTTTTCGTGAAGATAATCTAATGCTGTTTTGCTATTTTTTAGTGACTCAACGAAAAATTCTTGAGCTAATTTCTGCATTCTTTTGAGTTTCTCTTTATCATCTTGAGACTTCTGTGCATAAGCTGAAACTTGTTGATATTGAGAAACATCAATATGTTCCTGTTCGGCCAGAACTTTTACAGCATCTCGGAAATCGATTCTTTCAATCTCTTGAACAAATGTGAAAACATTTCATCATTTTCCACACCCAAAACATTTAAAAATCTGCTTCGTAGGAGAAACCATAAATGATGGAGTTTTCTCTCAGTGAAATGGACAACATGCAGAAAAATTACTTCCTGCTCTTTTGAGAGGGATATATCTGGAAATCACATCGACAATATCGACACGACCTAATACTTCATCCACGAGAGAATTTGTCATTCAGACTTTTTTTGAATAATTTGAAAATTTTGTCTAATTAACTTATAGTGATTTTCTATTTATTTTTCAAGTGAGAGAAAATTATCCTTCTCTAATTTTAGTTGTATCCCAAACTCTATACGAATTATCTCGATTTTCATATTTAGCTTCAGAATTATTTATATACTTTCATCCGTACAAATTAGACATGAAATTGTATTTTTCTTTTACTGTCGAATTATTCATAGCTAATTTACGGAAATAATCGTGATGATTTAGATAAAGATTATGACATTCAGCAAAATCTTCAAATGGGTCGCTCATTCCATATCCAGAGCAGAAATCTTCTTTTGTCATTCAGCTTTTTCTAACTGTTTCTGATGTTCGAGAATATTTATAATATTCTAAACTTGGATCATCTACAGCAAAAACTTCTCTATTAAATTCTGTAAAATTTGAAGATTTCTTATTGCTAGTTCATTGCAATCATCATAAATCAACTATATGTCACATTTCATGTGATATAACCTGAAAAAATTCGTTACTGTACTCGATTCATCATAAATTAATCGTAATTGTATTCCAATTTGCACTTCATCTACGTGTTCAAGTTTTTTCGTTTATCAACATCGCTAAAAGTGCTTCTGAGGCATCCTTTCAACGAGTGATATTAGCATCTAATTTCCTGAGTAGATATGTGACGTATGCAAATTTTGTAGCTTTATCTTTATCTGTAAAAGTTCCAGCTCGACTAACTTTATTACATATATTTTGATATTTTGAACAGAGTTGTAAAAAAATTGAACCTGCTCAATGATCTTCATCATCAATATTTTCTACTTGCTCTTCAGATTTAATTTCATTTTCTAAATAATCAAACTTCGTTACTTCGTCTGTTTCTCATGTAAGTCAGATTTTTAAAGTTAATGCTAAATATACAGCAACAGCAACGCCAAAAACTTTCATTACATTTCGGAATTGTTTACCTAATCGTGTACTTTTAAGCATTAAAGTAAAATTTATACAGTAAAACCTACTTTAATTATATTCAAAAGTGGTAAATTTTGCAAATTTTTGGGGTAGATTTTATTTTTCTGGAGAATATCGTTGCATATCTGTCAGAATCAAATCTGATTGAGCTCATCTGATATTTCGAATAATTAATTGATCAAATTTAACTTTTTGAGCATAACACATCATGAGGAAATTGTATCATCAAACTACAACTTTTTTCTGATTTCTTTGAGCTTTATAAATATTTTTTCATGCTCATCATGTAATATTTTCAACTAGAAGTTCATAATCTGAAAGTTCTGGAATAGTTTGTAAATACTCGAAAATCTCACGAGATTCATCTTTCACAGTAGAGATGATAAAGAAAGATTGATTAGATTTTGAGATAAATTTGGAAAGCATTGACTCTAAATCAACAACTGCCCTGAGATGCGGAAGTTTTTTTTCTTCAAAATCTGTAATATCTGGCAATAATTCATCATAAGCTGTTTCGTGATTTGATAAGAATAACGTGTGATGATTACCGAAAATATCCAGAAATTCATCTCGGTTTGTGAATTTAGTATCTTCGCTAAATAGAAAGTAGAAATCTGATTGATTGTACATTTTTCTCTGAACTTTTGCGATAGTTTCTGTGATGGAGAAGAAATGCTCGATTTGCAACCATAATGTTTTGAAATCAGATGGCTGTAATGAAGATTCTAGTTTTGGTCAGAATTCTTTGAGCTTTGGAAGTAATAATTTCGTCTGATAAAATTCGATGCTTGAAACGATAGGATTAATCTGAATTTCATCGTCTGGAATATTTATGAATAACTTTTTTGTCTCAGTTCGTAGAATTCAGATAAACATCGTAAAAAATGTATCAAATTCTTGAAGTATAGTCAAAGATTCAGAAGAAATCAGATTTTTTTCTTGTAAAAGCTGGTACTTATAAAGTAGCATATCCACGAAATTCTGGATATAATACAAGTCGCAAGTACGCGAAAGATATAGATTGTAAAAGCGATATCGCCATTCTGTATCAAAGAAAAAAATCTGAAAATCCTGGTATGTTTCGATATTTTTTTCAAGAAGTGAATACAATCATTGATGCGTAGTGAGAACAAGAGGATATTTGACTATTTCACGTGAATCTTTGATAAATCCATAGACTTTATAATCTCACTTAGAATTTAAGTCGAGTACTCCATATCAGTAAAATAAGTGAATGCAATACTTGATGATGAAAAGGATTTCAAAGTCTGAAAATTCTGATTTAGACAAAAATGTTTGGAATAATTTTGAAGAAATTGTCTGCTCTTCACGAGCAAATCCAATATTTTTGATTCACATATCGTTGAGGAGATTTTTGGCAATATCGAGTTTAGGTTTAGAAGAAAAAACGAGAAGAATTTTTTTGTTCGCGAGAAGTGATTGTAGTAATGATTTAAATTTCAGATTTCAAATATAATATCTTTTTTTTGTCTCGAAATTGGAAGTTTGGATATTATATGGAAATGAAGTGAACGAGGTGTCAGTTGGCGCAATTTTTTTGAGAGCTGGAATAACTATTTCTCCAATCGATGGAGATGGTTTGTACTCGTATGAAGGCAAAACTTGAAGAAATTCAGCATTTGATTTATTGATTAATTGAGAAAGAACTGGAGTCTTCTCTTGAACCTGTCATAGAAAATCGATGAGATAAGAGAATAATGCTAAAGTAGCTTTTGTATCAAAAAATGCGTCATGGAAAGTACCCTGCTCTGACGAATCGTCTGTAAATGAAAGTCAAAATTTTGATTTTCGTTGTAAGAATAGAGGCTTTTCTTCAAGATAATTTGATAGAATTTCTAATGCGTAACTTGGTGCATACGGAACCATTGACTGAGAAAGTTGGAATGTGTCTATCGAGAATGCATATTTCAACGATGGAAAAAAGCGGTTTAGAAACGATAAATCGAATGCAATGTTATGTCAGATTACTATCGTATTTTTTCAGAAAAAACGAGAAATTTCTTTCTGGACTTCTGATGGACTCGGAGCTGTTTCTAGGTCTTTTAAGTCGATATTTGTGATGAAACTAACGATATTTTTGAGTTCTTTTATTTCCTTTTCTGGGCGTAAAAGTGTCTGATATTGGTCGATTACATTTCCATCAATATCAATCTCTACAATTCATAATTGAATTGGTTCATCTTTGAGTAAGTCTAATCCTGTCGTTTCAAAATCTAATCAAATATATCTGAACTGTGAAGATAACACTTTGTGAAAAAATAGGATATAAAACGGTGATTTTATAAAGAAATCTGATTTTTATTCAAGATAGGAATTAATAAAAAAAGCCCTCATTTAAGAGAGCCTTTAGTGTGCATGTATATGAAATTAGTATCCCATAGTTAATATCTTCCATTCTCATCCTTTAGTTCTACCAAGATACCATTGATATCCAGTAAGAGTTTTATTAGGTTCGAATGCTCATGCCATTTCAGCATCTTGCTCTGGGATATAGAATTCACTTTCGAATACTATACATTCATCAATTGTTAATCATTCTCTTTCTTCAAATTCCTTACAATATTCCAATTCAGATTTTGCTTTTTCATCTCACATGTATGTTAATTTAACATTTTCTACTTTAACTGTCATTTTTCAAAATCCTTCTTCTGTAATAGTTTTTTCTGCAGCTTCAAGATCTTCTTGTGTATAAAGAGGAGCTACGTCTCATGTAGCTACATCTCATGTTGTAGCTGTTTCATCTTGATGATTGGCTCTATAATATTCCCATTCATCAACTTCTGTTCCATCAGCTAATTTACACATTCCTGATTCATTTCATTCTGCATCCTTTACAATACTAACTGTACCTCCTTGCTCTTCACAGTAAACTGCAGCAGGATTTGGCATTCAAATAGTTGTTCAAGTTGACTCTTCTGTTGAAGTTTCAATCTTAACATCTTTAGATCTATACATCATCAACATAACCCATCCTCTAACTTCTTGAATTGTTGGAGTTGTATTTGTTAAGATTTCAGCATCTTTTAATGCGTTAAGATGGTCTTCGTAATAGTTTCATTCAGATTTATTGTATTTATCTCCAAATAAAACTCTTGAAAAAACTGTAGCATATTCAGCTCTTGTAACTTTTCCTCTTGGGTTGAATTTCTTTATTGGTGTTCCGTCTGCGTTAATTCACATAATTTTGTAAGCATAAGCAGTTTGAATAAAATCTGCTAAATCTCCTAGAGATTCATCTACATCAGCATAATCAGCTTTTTCTGCATCTACAGGAGTTTTTCATAAAACTTTTGTCATGTATTGAGACATCATTTTTGCAAGTTCTGCTCTAGTTAATCCATCAGATAATCTAGCTCTGTCTATATCATTCATTGTAGTAATTCCTTTTTCATATGCCCATTCATATGCAGCGATTTGTTCTTCATTATACTTTGCTTTTGCTGAATCTGAGATTGTTGGTGTTGCTGTGTCTGTAGTTTCAGCTGTTGCTTCAGTTGCTTCTGCTGTAGCTCATGTTGTTGCTTCTGCTGTAGCTCATGTTGCAGCTTCTGCTGTGTCTCATGTTGCAGCTTCTGCTATAGCTCATGTTGCAGCTTCTGCTGTGTCTCATGTTGTTGCTTCTGCTGTAGCTCATGTTGTTGCTTCTGCTGTAGCTCATGTTGTTGCTTCTGCATCTTTAGCTTCATCAGCTAATGCAAAAGTGATAGTTCATAATAAAAATGCTCCAAGTAGGAGAAAAGAAAATTTTTTCATTTTTTTAAAATAAAATATAAAACAAGTTTCCCTTATTTTGAGAAAGGATTGTCTATCAAATATAGGTCTTAACCTTATTATCCAATAAGTGATCTTATAATAAATAGACTATAACTATAATATATAAGAAAATGAAGTGAAAATAAAAGGAAAAATCATCCAGATTTCTCTTGCATTCCATTTTAAAAATAATAATACTTTGGTTAGTTTATAAATTGATTAGTAATTATGAACGCAATAACAACGACTACAACCACTACCACACGCCAGATTTGGTAGGAGTTTTCTGTTGTTATATTTCAATGAGCTCCTACTAAAAAAGTAGGATTTTTTATTAGATTATACATACAAAGATGTCAAATCATGAAGACTCTCCCTTGTTTAGACAACGTCATACTCTAGCTCATGTATTAGCAGAAGCTGTTCAAAGAGTACAGCAATGGGATGTAGAAGTAGCAATCTGACCAGCAATCGATAATGGATTGTATTACGATTTCTTATTCAGCGAGGAGAAACAAATCTGAGAAGATGACTTGAAAAAAGTTCAAGATCAGATGGTAAAAATCGTAAAAGAAAATCAAGAATTAATCCGTATCGATGTAAGTGCCGAAGATTCAGATTATTTTGTTAATCAATTGATGAAACAAAAATATAAGGATGAAATGAGGAGAGAATTCCTTGCTGATGGAGAAAGCATTTCATTTTACATTAATACGATTGCTGAAGCTGCTAAGGATAGAGTTTTGGAATGAATCGATGAGAATTACATCAAATACTACGAGGGAATTACTAGGTATTTGCAGGAAAAATTTCCAGATAAATTCGCTGGAAAATTTGCTACATTCTTGGATATGTGTGAAGGACCTCACGTAGAAAATACTAGAGAAATTGATCCAAAAGCATTCCAAATAGATAAATTGGCCTGAGCTTATTGGAGAGGAAATTCAAACAATGTGATGATGACTAGAATTTACGTTTGGGCTTTTGAAGATAAAGAACATCTAAAAGCTTATGCTGAAGAAGTTGAAGAAGCTAAAAGAAGAGATCATAGAAAATTATGAAAAGATTTATCAATTTTCATGTCTCATGATTTAGTTGGTAAAGGTATGCCTCTTTGGTTGCCAAATGGTGCAGTAATTAGAAAGCAACTTGAAAACTACATATATGAAAAAGAGAGAAATATGGGATATATGCATGTATATACTCCATGTGTAGGAACAGTTGATTTGTACAAAACTTCATGACACTGGGATCATTACCAAGAAAATATGTTCCCATCAATGAAAGTGGATGAAGAAGAGTTTGTGCTTAGACCAATGAACTGTCCTCATCACATGTTGATTTATGCAAATGATTTGAGATCTTATAGAGATTTGCCTATCAGAATTTGAGAATTTGCTACAGATTTCAGATATGAAGCAAGTGGAGTGGTAAAATGACTAGAAAGAGTAAGATGTATGTGTCAGAATGATGCTCATCTATTCGTTAGACCTGACCAAATCTGAGAGGAGTTTAAAAAGGTTGTAACTTTGATTCTTGATGTGTATAAGGATTTCGGATTAACTAATTATAAATTCAGACTTTCTTTAAGAGATCCTGCAGACAAAGAGAAATACTTCGATGATGATCAGATGTGGAACGAAGCAGAAAACAAACT
>JAEEGL013391064.1_pt1 | contig 15088 bp, 12 predicted proteins | sample 9134231 | NCBI WGS metagenome assembly JAEEGL01 (sample SAMN16246548, study PRJNA631951) | gut metagenome | biome: gut microbiome; feature: rumen; material: fiber-attached | host: Bos | place: Iran: Karaj | collected 2018-10 | reverse complement strand
ATATTACGACCTTCCTTACCGATAATCCTACCTTTCATATCATCATCAGGAAGTTTCAAAGCTGTAACAGTTCTATCTGCAGTCACTTCAGATGACATTCTTTCCATTGCAGTTAGAAGCAAAGCCTGAGCCGCTTCATCCATATCGTGCTTAATCTCTTTTTGTTGTTTCGCCACGAGACCAACTAAATCCTGTTTGATATCATTTTCGGTCATTTTCATTAATTTATCGCGCGCTTCAACTTTTGACAAACCAGCAATTTTCTCAAGCTTCTCATGTTGTTTCTCGCGGATTTCACGAATTTCACCCTTAAGAGCATCAATCTCTCTTTCTTCACGAGTCAACTTTTCGGTTTTCTTTTCAAGTTGATCTAGCTTTGCATCAAGTGTACCTTCACGCTCGGCCAAACGATTCTCCGTCTTTTTCCATTCCTTACGTCTTTCGTTTTCCTCAGCTTGGCTTTTTTCCGCAACTTCTTGAGCTTCCTTTTTCGCTGCAAACACAATATCCGACGCTTCTCTTTTTGCTTTGCGTACCAAATCTTCAGCCTTATCTTTACCGCCATTTTCATTATGCTTATTATACGCAAAAATTCCACCCGCACCAGCAGCTATGCCAATAACTGCGGCAATAATTGGGATTACAATTTCCATATTTCCCTTTCTAATTGTTTTTGCCGATATTTTTCTTATACCAGCGGGTTAACAAATAACATCAAATTTAAAATTTTTAAATATCCACCTCTAATTATACCACAAAATTACAAAATACTTGCCGAAATCCGCATTTCCACCATACCACTCGACACATTTCTCACTACCAAATCCACACCATTGCACGCTCGTTCAATCCGGTGCGTTACCCAACCATTTGAATCTCGCACCACTAGCGAATTTGATACCAAGCTCCCTTCGATGTACGAAGAAGAACCATCCGGCGCACGATAAATAACGCCGTTTCTAACCAACATTTCTTCTAAATATCCCATATTCAATTTCAATATACGCCAGGCGGCATAAAAAATCAAGCACTACTTTAATACTTTTTATTTAATTTTTATAAGTGGCGCATCCCACTCTTTTGGATAATCCGAAAGCCCGAGCATCAAAGCTATTGTCGCCGCTACATTTGAAAGTCCTGGCTCGCTATATGCAGCATCGCTAAGCACATATTTGCTACGATTAATAGTGTTATCATAAATAATAAACGGTACTTTGTTCAATGTATGCGCAGTCTTTGGCTGACCGTACTCATCAATTAGCTCCTCTGCATTTCCATGATCCGCTACAATCACCAAAACGCCACCTTTTTTATCTACTTCCACCGCAATCCTTTTCAAAGACAAATCTACCGCTTCCATTGCTACAATCGTTGCATCTAAACTTGCCGTATGTCCCACAATATCACCATTCGCAAAATTCACTCTTATGAATTTATATTTCTCCAAATTTTCTATTACCGCATTTGTTATTTCTGACACCATCATCCACGGCCTTGCCGTCGGAGCATCTGCACTGCCTTCAATTTCCAGAAATTCTTCTTTGTCTGCCTTATTATAGCTATTGCCATTGAAATAATAAGTAATATGACCAAACTTAATAGTTTCCGACACAGCGAAATCCGATATCTTTTTCTCGCCTAAAAACTTATTCAAAGTATGCTCAATCCTAACCGGCTCTACTAAACGATGCTCCGGTACATGAGTATCGGAATTATATTCCATCATTCCCACAAAATACACATCATCCGGCTTATAATTCCCCCGGTTAAAATATGGAAAATCCCAATATGTAAACGCCTGCGCAATTTCAATCGCGCGATCTTTTCTAAAATCAAAGTAAATAAATGAATCACCTTTTTTAACCTTCCCCACTGGTTTTTCTTTTTCATCCACAATCACAAACGCCGGCAAATCTTGATCCTGTATGTCCGGATTTATTCGCCTAAGCATTTCAATCGCTTCTTCCGCCGATTTAAAATAGTAATCCGCTTCGCCGTTCACCATCATATCCCAACCACGTGCCACCATATTCCAATCATTCTCATATCTATCTGCAACCGTTGTCTGCCTCCCCCCACCAGAAGCTATCTTTATATCTGCATCCGGAAATCTCTTTGCAAACTCTTCAAATCTTCTAATATACTTTGGCTCAGATTGTGGTGGCGTATCACGCCCATCAAGAATCGCATGTACGCGCATTCGTCTCACGCCATCAAGATAAGCTCGTTCAACCATTTGCTCTAAATGTGAAATATGACTGTGCACTCCGCCATCCGAAAAAATACCAGAAAAATGCAAAGTTCCGCCATCAATCGCCTTTTTTACTGCCTCCTTCCAGGCATCAGTTTCAAATACTGAACCGTCGTCAAAAGCTTCATTCACCCTCATAAAATCTTGCTTAATTATCTGTCCTGCACCAAGTGTATTGTGACCAATCTCTGAATTACCAACTTGTCCAGGCATAAGCCCAACATATTGACCAGACGCATTTAAAGCTAAGTGCAAATAATCCCTAGCCGCCTTCCCAAGAAACGGTGTTCTCGCTTTAGAAACTGCATTACCTGCCGAATCCGGCGCTAATCCTACACCATCAAGCACCACCAAAACTATCGGCCCATCATACGACAATTTATCCATAACCTCATTATAGCACAAAAAATAAAAGATTTAGAAGGCATAATGAGTTATAAACAAAAACCGAACCGGAATTCACTTTCGGTTCGGTTTTCTTGCTAGCCTCTTTCTAGACTTTTTTCCGAAGGAAAAAATCTAAGCTAATGGTACCTGTTGTGTAATACAGTGAATATTTCCACCACCTAACAAAATCTCTCTTGCGTAAATCGGCTCAATTACCCTATCCGGGAACAATCCCTCGAGCGTTTTAATCGCTTCTTCATCATGTGGATCATTAAATACCGGCAAGATTATCGCACCATTACAATTGTAATAATTGATATACGATGCTGGCAAACGATCACCTTCACGCCTTGGATAAGTACCTTCTACTTGATCCACACCTTCAGCTTCTTCCTTCGTAATCGTAATTGGATTCGGCACATGGATCTTTACAATTTCAAGCTTTCGTCCTCTCGCATCCGTTACCGATTCGAGATATTCCAAATCCTTTACCGAGCGTTCGTGTTGTGAATCATCCACATTATCTTCCCATGCCAAAACTACCTTACCTGGTGCTACAAATTGACAAACATTGTCCACGTGGCCCTCAGTATCTTCGTCTTTATAAATACCATATGGCAGCCACAATACTTTTTCTACGCCAGTATATTCCTTTAGTTTTTCCTCAATTTGTTCCTTAGTCATGTCCGGATTTCGGTCTTCAGACAACAATGTTTCTTCTGTAACCAGCATTGTCCCCTCACCATCCGTATGAATTGCACCACCCTCCAAAATAAAATCTCGTGGTACATATCTATCAACATGCTCAATGTCAGCCATCTTGGCCGCTACATAATCATCAAAATCCCAAGGGAAATAAATTCCATCTACAGTTCCACCATACGCATTGAATCCCCAGTCCACCGCACGCATCTGACCAAAATCATTTATCACCATAGTGGCACCAGAATCACGAATCCAAGAATCGTTGTTTGACATCTCTACCACAAACACATTCTTCATATTCATACCAAGCACATGCAAATACTGTGATTGGTTAACGCACAAAACAACAGGCTCATATTTTGCGATTGTTTCCACCACTTGCCTGTAAGCTTTTTGCGCAGGCTTTGCGCCATCCCGCCAGTTATCTGGTCTCTCCGGCCACAAAAGGTACGTGCACTTATGTGGTGCGAGCTCTGATGGCATATAGTAGCCATCCCTCCTCGGTGTCGAATTAATTTTCATACCATCCTTTCCAAAAAGTCCGCGAGCTTTAAAAACCCGCGGACTATTTTTGTTTTAGCGTTTCAAAGCTCTTCTATTTTTTGCTGCAAGTTTCTTATTGCGATCTTTACGTACCATATTGAGAACCATAATTTCTCCAATTACGATACATACGACAGAAGAAATAATCAAAACATTATTCTCTTCCCACGTTAGAGCAAGATCGTCTGGGTAAATCACCAACGTAAAGAATAGTGAAACCAAAAGAAGCAAAAGTGGTACTAAGCCCATCAACCAGCGCATCACTGGACCAATCTTCAACCAGTAACCATCCTTAACTTGCTTACCATTCTTGTGAAGCTTGATAAATGCGGCGAACATTGGGATATATGAAAGCAACAAACATACCAACGATAGCGAGAAGAATGCCCAGAACATGTTCGAAAATGCATCAAGCACTTCTTCATCCACGCCCATCTCAGGCATAATGTAACCGATAAAGATACCTGCAAATGCAAGCACCGCTGCCACAATACCGGTCCAGATACCTACCATATATGGCACACCATCTTTATTGCGCTTCTTCCAAGACTTCGGGAACATCCCGTCTTCTGCTGCATACGCAATCACAGAATACACACCGAAGTTCCATGACGAAACATTCGAAATCAAAGTTACGATGAATAAACCACCAACTGCAATCAAAATAGCTTGAATTAATTCAGCCGATGCACCAGCATTCGCGAGCAGAATCTGCCATGCATCAAGAAGACCAGTATCAGTTGAAATCTCTGAGAATTGCGTACCTACGCCAAGTGCAAACGATGGCAAGATGTAAAACACAGCAATCAAAATACCACCAAGGATAATTGCCTGTGGTATCTGCTTCTTTGGCTTATCCATATCGTCATAAAACGTACCCACCACTTCAAAGCCAAGCATATTAAAGATAATGAGTGACACGAATGAAATACCAGCCCAGTCAAAACCACCATCCGCCCCCATAAGTGGAATGAAATCAGTCCAAGATTCTACTGGATTTGCTGTTCCCTGAGTAAACAGGATGTAAAAACCAAGAAAACCAATCCCACCAAGGATTGCAATCTTAATAATTGCACCGATATTCGCTACCCAGTCAGACTGAGAAATACGAAGCATACCAAGCACAGTCACGAGCAAGATATAAACCGCCTGAATTATCAGCACGGCTGCTAAACTAAGCTCAATCCCAAACATCGTCATAATAAGCGAAGTAATAAGATCAGCCAAGCTAGCAATCCAAAGTGGATAGTTTACCCAGTAAAACCAAGCAACTCTAGAAGCCCACTTTTTACCAAAAGCTTTCTTTACCCAAGTATACATACCACCTTCAGATGGATACTGCGTACCAAGTTCCGCTGAGATCAACGCATACGGTACAAAGAAACCGATTAGCATAATCGCCCACCAGAGATACTGGGAGTGTCCGATTGACGCTGTCGGGGCTACCGCATCCGCAACCAAAATTATACAGACTGTTGCGAGCACCGCCGAAAACAGCCTGAATTTATATTTCTTTTTTGGCATTCCGCCTCCTTTCTTAATTATTTTAATCCCCTTTTTAATCAAAACAAATTAAACCTACGCTTCCCCACCCGCCTCCTTCTGTTCCTTTATATAATCAAGCGTCGTCTGGCCCATATTATCAAAATAGAGCACCAAACCGCGCTGTGCAGTTAAACGATTTTCTGCTTCATCCCACGCCGCCGAATGTGGACCATCCAGCACCGAATCAGTCACTTCTTCGTTACGACTTGCTGGCAAGCAATGCAAGAATTTTACATTTGGATTCTTTGTCGCCGCAATCATCTCGTCATTTACTTGATACTTTGGATAAAAATCCTTCATATATTCTTCTTTTGGCGTTTCTTTGTCATAAAGACCATACCACACGTCTGTGTAGATAAAATCAGCACCTTCAAGACACGCTGGATCATCCGTCCAAATCGCCGACCCGCCGTATTTCTTAGCATTTTCCTTGCCAATACTTAGCCACTCATCCGAAATCTTGTGGTTTTCTGGACCATAATGCACAAAATGCATACCCATCTTGGTCGACATATCGCAAAGCGTATTACATACTTGCGTTGCATCACCCACAAAAATCACCTTAATCTGATTTGAATGTTTTCCTGCCGGCCAATGATCAAAAATTGTAATCATATCACCCACACCCTGCGTCGGATGACACCTATCACTCATACCATTAATCACTGGGACTTCCGAATAATTTGCAAGTTGTTCAATCGAATCATGTCTATCCACACGCGACATTATCATATCACACATTCTGCCAAGTACTCTTGCTGTATCCTGAATCGTCTCATGCGCACCAAGTTGTATTGCACCAGGTGCCAAATTCAAAGCATGACCACCAAGCTGCAGCATTGCAACTTCAAACGAAACCCTCGTTCGCGTTGACTTTTGCTCAAAAATCATCGCCAGCGACTTATGATACATTGAATTTAAATATCCGCCCTCTTTAATAAAACTTCTCACAGTTCGCGACAATCTAATAATATCCAGTATTTCAGACTGATCAAAATGAGCCGTGTCGATAAAGTCTTTTCTTGTTGGTGTTGCGTGTGTTAGTGTATACCCATCCATAATGCCTATTATACATCAATTTAATTTAAACGCAAGCGTCTTGCTATTTCTCAATTATCGTCCCAGCTTTGCCAGCCAAAGCATCTTTTAGATTTACTATATCAGTTATCACACCAGTTCCCCCACGTTTCGCAAATGCCACCGCCGCCTTGACCTTTGGCAGCATTGATCCCGCTTTAAAATAACCTTCTTTGATATATTCTTCGGCTTGCTTAACATCCACTTTTTCAAGCGCCTTTGCTTCCGGAGTCCCAAAATTAATAAACGCATTTGGCACCGCCGTTACGCTCACAAAAATATCCGCCTTCACAAGTTCCGCCAATTTTTCCGCCGCAAAATCTTTATCAATCACCGCATCCACACCTTTAAGTCGCTTCAAAAGTTTCGTCCGATAAACCGGAATCCCACCACCACCAGCCGCAATCACAATAATATTATCCTCCACCATTTCCACAATTGCTTTTCTTTCCACGATATCCACTGGCCTCGGCGATGCCACCACGCGCCGCCATCCGCGGCCAGCATCTTCCTTTACGACCCAACCTTTTTCCTTTGCCAATTTCAAGGCTTCCTTTTCTGTATAAAACTGTCCTATCGGCTTCGTCGGATTTCTAAATGCCTCATCTTTTTTATCAACTACCACCTGTGTCACCACAGTCGCCACCTTTGACGTCTTGCCTTCCTTCAAAAACGCATTATTAATTGCCTGTGTTAACCAATAGCCAATCTGCCCCTGACTCATCGCCACCGCCGTTTCAAGTGGCATCGCCGGCGCCTTTTCCGTTGCCGCCGATTCCTCATGTATCAAAATATTTCCGACTTGCGGACCATTCCCATGCGCCACAATCACTTCGTACTGCTTGCTAAGATCCGCGATCATCTCTCCCACATCTTCAGCAATTTTCTTTTGTGCCTCCGCCGTCGCTTCGCCATCGCGCTGCAAAGCATTACCACCAAGTGCTAGTACAACCCTTTTTTTCATTTTTCCTCCATTAGTTTTTTAAGCTCTGTTTTATAAGCTTCCACACCCGGCTGATCAAATGGATTCACACCCATCAACTTCGCCGAAATCGCACACGCCATTTCAAAGAAATAGATTAACTCACCAAAACCTTTTTCATCATATGACGAAACACCAATTTTGAGAACTGGGATTCTACCCATCGTATGTGCCGTGCAAACAGCAGCTACCACCTTTTCATTCAACTCATCGGTCGGATAGTCAATAATCGTTTCCCACAAATTCCTTCTTCCGTCCTGCATAAATTGCCCCAGTGAATGTAAATCCGTCGAATAAACCACCGACGCCGGCCAAACACCCTGCTTTCCTTTTCCCTCACTTTCACCAAATAATTGTTTCAACCATTCATTAAAATACACCGTCGCCGGCTCAAAGCTCGCGAACACTTCTGTATCATAATCGCGTTCATAAAGTGCTCTCCGCATCCACGCATATCGCACCATCGGGTTTTTTCTAATAATTTCATCACTCTTAACAGGGGTAGCACTATCCTGTTTTTTTATGTCCATCGGGTTTTTTATTATACCTTCAGCCATTTCGCGCGCACCAGTAACCAACGCATCGATATCTACTCCTGCAGCTGCAAGTGGCAACAAACCCACCGCCGTCAAAACAGAATACCTTCCCCCCACATCATCCGGCACCACAAATCGTGCATAACCATTCTCAACCGCCTCATCATGTAAAGTTCCTTTTCTAGCATCCGTTGTCGCAAATATTCTTTTCTTTGCTTCCGTCTCTCCATATTTTTCAATCAGTTTTTTCTTAAACGCATCAAACGCAATCGCCGGCTCTAGTGTAGTACCAGATTTCGAAATCACATTTATCGCAAAATCTTTATTATTAACTTCAGAAAGCGCAAATTCAAGCTCTCTTTTGCTCAAAGAATTCCCCGCATAAACAATCTGCACACCTTTTGGTCGCAAAGCTTCGATTATCGCCCGATGCCCGAGATACGAACCGCCAATTCCGATACACACCAAAACTTCAGCCTTGCTCTGAATATCCGCCGCTGCCTTTTTAATTTTGTTTAGCTCTTTCTCGTTTATCAAAAAAGGCAACATCGCCCATCCGCCCATTGGATCAGCTAATATCTCACCCAGTATTTCCCGAGTTCTACCCACGTTCACATCGGACTCAAAATTGATTTCAATCATATCTCCTCCAACTTATACAACCATTATACCAAACCTTGCCATAAAGCACAAAAAATGCTATAATATTAATAGGTTCAATCTTAGAGGGAGGGAGTAAAGTGTACTCAATTATCGCATATTTAAGACCAGATTGTTCCGAGAGAATCAAAAAAGCTTTTCTTGAAAAAGGCTTCATTCTCTACTATGTCAATCACGTCACCGGCGAAATGACTAGGGTTAACAGCGAAAAAACAATTTTCCTCTTGAATGGTGACTTCGCATCCATGTATGCAATCATAAATCTCACCAGCTATCCAGATTCCGAGATTCACGCCCTCATTCAAGACCCCGAAGTCACCCGTCGCAAAATCGAAGATTGACATCCCCGCCTCGGGCTTCCGCCCGAGGCACGCCCATGGTATAATAATGACGTGCCCGCTTGGCGGAATTGGTAGACGCGCTAGCTTCAGGTGCTAGTGGTAGCAATACTGTGAGAGTTCAAATCTCTCAGTGGGCACCAACTCATAATTCACAACTCACTGCATAAGTGAGCTTTTTTGTGTTACAATATAAGCAGTATGCAAAAGAAAAAAATTCCAAAATATCTATTGACTCTTTTAACTATTTCCCTACTATTTATAATACTAGAAATAGGAGCTAAGCACGCATATGCCAACAGCTGCGGAGGGATCGAAACCGCCATCATAAGCTGCAACGAAAACGAAAATGGCATCGGACACATCTTAAAACTAATCATCGAAATATTATCCATCGGTGCAGGTATTTTCGCCGCCATCGGCGTCTCGATTTTTGGCCTACAATATTTAAAAGCCGGCGGCAATGAGGAAAAAACCAGAAAAGCCAAAAGACGGATGATCGAAATAGTTATCGGCCTAGTGTTATTCGTCCTTATGGGATCCATCATGCATTTCCTCATTCCAGATGGCACCACAAATCCAGACGACATACCAGCCTTCACTCCACCCGATTATTCCGGAGGTTCCGGCAGTGGCGGTTCCAATCCATCCGGCAATGGCGGTTCTAATCCATCCGGCAATGGCGGCTCTAATCCATCCGGCAATGGCGGTTCTGGCCAGGGTAGCTCCAAAATTGCAGAAAGAATAAACGAAACTGCTCACAGATTTGCCTGGCCAATCGGAGATAAGCATAATTATTTTACTTATTCAGCCGCTGAAAGAACAAATCCAGAAATCAAAAAACTCATCAAAACACCAAATAGTTCTTACTTCGCAGCACTCGAAAAATACACCATGGTAGGCGAAAACCCTATTACGCAGGCCAATTTTGATGACACTTCTGACGATTACGGTTTTTGGCGTCAAGGTGCCAGCTGTGATGTTTTCGTCGGCATGGTTGTCCGTGATGTTACTCAGAATATGAATTTCCCTTTCCGCAGTCCACGTCTCCAAATGAATTACGCCAAAAACCACAGCGAGCTCTTCAAATTTATCGGCAATAGCCCTAACGCCGCCGATCTCCAACCTGGAGACTTGATGTTTATAGATACAGAAACCAATCACCACTCTAAAATCTACTGCGGTTCCACCAGCGGATACACAAGCACCACATGCCAAGCTTCATACAGGGGATATACAGCCGCCATATCAACCGGAGTTGTTACTAATGGTTATACAGTTTATAGATACATAGGAGATCGTTAAATGGATAATAATAATTACAATTTAAACAATCAAAACATGGGCAACTTAGACACAGATAGCAGCATTGTTCAAAGTCAATTTGGTTTACAATCGCAACCTAATCCACAGAACATCATCAGTCCTACACCAACACCCACCCAAAAACCTATCAAAAAAATCATCATCATTTTGATTATTGCTCTCCTCGCCATTAGTGGTATTATCACTGCCGCCGTCCTTCTAACTAAAAAACCTACTCCCCCAGCCGAAGAATTCGAATTCGATTATGACGAATTCGAACAAGCCGAATCTGCTTTAAGAGAGTACGAAGATTCAATTCTAAGTGACCCAATATTCAGTATCACACCATATACCGACCCAGACAACATATATACCATTCGTGCCTGGTTTATTAACGAGGATATCATTATTGGCATCATGCCAGCCTGTGACCAAACCCAAAACTCCAACTACGTAGAATTCGCCAAAAACTATCTCACCTCAAAACTCGGCGAAGATTTATCAAAGTATACTATTCAAATCCAATCTTGCCAAGAATAGAATCAATTCCCGGTTATGCAACGCACCGATCTACCATAGGATTTTGGATCACTATGATGTCTTGGATATACATAGCTATTAGCAAAACTCATATAGTAAGCATAATCTTGATCGCGTGAGTTTTCAGTCCAATAAGATCCTTTCAGCCCTCTACTATGGAAGGTATTTTCCTCAATCTCGCCAGAAATCACAAGATTATTCGGAAAAGCAGTCCATACTGCATACCTCATTGCACCTTCCTCATTGGTGCTGGTACTACCGCCAGTACCACCTAATTGTATATCAAGATATGAGAAGCCTCCACTCGAAAACCCACCGTGTACATCGGTTCCACTACCGCCGTAAGGTAGATGCCAACCCAATGGGCAAATGTCGCCAACCACAGCTCCACCATCAGTATCAATACTATAATCACCATTGCCTGCCGTAGCAGAATACCAGTTATAATAATTTCCATAACCATACACGTTCATATCCGAATCATTTATCTCAGCAGCTACATTAATAGTGTTATTGTAAAACATCGATTGATCCGTACAAGCTGCTGATGATAATGTTATACACCATGCTGTTACGGTCGGATCTATAGAAGGTGACAAATAATTCGACGTAATAGAATCAGCATAGTCATTCGTTAATGGTAGATTTGGATTATTTGTAGTAAGTGTTGACAGTTCCACAGTATTATCTAGTCTAAGATTTTCAATCATCCAACAATTCCCATCAGCAAGCTTAGCAATAGCATAGGTATTATTATCGCGAGAATCAGTTAATGCAGTAACCTGCCCCTCACTCATGGCACTACAACTATTCCAATTTTGGAGATTACCAGCACTCGGAACCCATATTGCATAAAAGACTGGCCCCATAGTTTCATATTCACCCGCCTCAAAAGTAATAGTCTCATTAGGCCCATAAACATGTCCAGCGTTCACAGCCGCCACAAGATTATCATTAAAATCCGGGTCATCTGGGTCCAATTGCTCTGTAGACCAACCCGCAAACCCATAGCCATCTCTCTTATAATTATAAGTCCTTAATTTATGATTAACAGCGGTCGAACTTATAGTCTGTCGCTTCATCGTTGTTTCACTATTCGCCCCATTATCGTCATAACAAAGCTTACCAGGCGCTGGACAGGTTTCGCTCCATTTAGCATAAAGCGTAAACGTTTCACCCTTTTTTGCAAGGTTAAATACATCTTCACCATCACTATAATGTACGCTGCCATTCGATCTAACCGCCCAACCCCTAAAAACATATCCACTGCGAGTGAAAGTATTTGCCCTTAATGGTATCTTATCATTGACAGTAGCAGGTTGATCTTCCATTGTACCAGTACCGCCATTTGCATTAAATGAAATCGTATAAGGCATACTTGCCACACAACGCACCGATCTGCCTACATGCATATAATAAGTATCAGTTCCCATTTTCACTAATGAAGCATCATAATCAGCGTAACCCGCATCATAACTGTCAGTGTATCCAGAAGTCGAAGACCAATAATACCCCCTAGTTCCACGATTCGATATTTTATCACCATTAACTCGACCAGAATAAATATAATTTATCGGATATGATCTCAGGATTTCAGACATCTCTGCGCCAGTCGGATTAGTAGTTTCATCCATATAACCATCGTCCGTACCACCCAAAGCCTTCCCTAAATCATTAAATTCACCGTCCAATCTGCCATTTGGTAAATGCCAACCAGCTGGACAAATATCACCAGGTGTCGTTATTTCTCCCCCAATATCATAAACGCCATGACCCGCCGTTGCTGAATACCAGTTGTAATAGTTTCCATACGAGTAGACATTCACTGAGTTTGATTGACTAGCCACGTCTGACGCCAAAACCACATTGTCCGTCCTTAAACGAGACTGGTCAATACAAGCAGAAGTAAGATCCTCACACCAGCTCGCCTCAGTGCTAGAGGTTGCTGAAAGTGAATTTGATGTTGCACCAGTTGCATAATCATTTGTAATCGGAAGCGATGGATTATGCGTATCAACCGCAGACAACACTACGCTATTATCAAGTCTCATATTTTCAATCATCCAGCAATTATCATCAGCTAGTTTTGCTATGGCATAAACGTTATTATCGCGACTATCAGTCAAAGCAATCACTTGACCACTCGACATACTATTGCAACCATTCCAATTTTGGAAAGTCGCCCCAACTGCCGGCTTAACCCATATTGCATACATATATATATTAAACTGCCCATTTTCAAGAACTGCGTTATTTAAAAACCCTTGAGTTAAAGTAACATCTTGGTTTGGTCCGAAAACTTTACCATCACTAACTGCCGTATTTAAATCAGTTTGGAATGTCGTCGAATCGGGATCAAGAGGCACGGTACTCCAACCCGCAAAACCATAACCAGATTTTTGAAAATTCGATGCCATCAACGTAATTGTGGAACCTTCCAATACGTCCTCGTGCGCAAAACTCATCGTCGTAGGAGAATTAGCGCCGTTATCATTGTATTTTATATTATAGTTACCACAATTAACATTAGTTATAAGTTGATAAACTATCACATTATCACCAGCACCGTCAGATGACTCTGCCAAAGTATAAGTACCAGGCTCCGTAGTAGTAGTAATTGATGTCCCATAATGAACTGCAATTATATCTCCGCCGCTAGCACTAGCAGTACTTTTTGTATAAATCGGAGTCAAAACATCAGTCAATCCGATGAAATTCGAAGATGTAGTAGCACCTGCAGCAAGACTATACCCCCAAGTACCGATATTGGCACCGAGAATCGAGACCGGAGCAGAAACCGTACCAGCCGACGCTGCTATTTTTTTACCAGCAACATCATTAGCACTATTCCCATCCTTATAAAGCGTACTGTCCGTAGGACCAACAATCGACAAAGTGTAACCAAGTGGGCAAGTTGAATCGACCACTACGTTATCAGTACTCATACTAGCTCCACCATTGCCTCCTGCGCCACTATAATCAGTTATGTTCGTCGTTATAGTACCCGAAGTCGAAAGAGATACAGTATGAGCATAGACATTAGAGCCGACCATCAGCGAAAAAACAACGCCACACGCCATAAACACACTCTTTATTAATCGAGCCACACCAAAAACAAACATAATGCGAACACTACCACACTCCCTTCGACTCAATTTACCTCCACTACGTATTAATTAAACCACTTATGTATTAATTATAACATAGAATAATCAAAAACAACCTTTTTAAGCTCTTCGTAAACCCTGTTCTTATCAGTCTCTATTAACTTTATTCTCGCATCAATTTCGTTTTTCCCCACTTCAATTGCTCTAGAAAGCATCAAATCTTTAGATTTTGGACCATAGAAATTCCACCATTCTCTATATTCATCCTTTGTCCTTACCAAATTCGCCGTGTACCTTGCATAATTGTCTAACAATTTATCGCCAAACAGCTCTTTTATGTAACCCCAATTATCCTTCAACCATTCAAACATATCTCTCTTAATTTCAGGATTCCTATAAAGATATATAAACAAATAAAGCTGATCTTGCGGTTTAACTACTTCCGGCTGTTTTAATAACTTCATTGTTTTGTTTAAAAGATTTCTGTCCTTCGGCAATGTCAACGCAAACAAAAGCTCGTATTTTATTTCAGGATCTACGGCCTTTTTATAGTTTTCCAAATATTTTTCAGCCATTCCAGGTTCCATGTAGATTTTTGCATCCAAAATATCGTCGCGTATTTCAAGATCAAGCTTCGTATAATCATCATCATACATTAAAGCTAAACTATTTAAATTGTCCAGATTTTCTGCATAATAATCTAGCCCCAACAATATTGAACGAAGTCGCATTACATTCTCACTATCACCATCCTTTGTTTTTATCCCAATCTCCTTTAATTTTGGTGCAACCAATCGTTTTACATATTCTTTAAACTTTTGTTCTTCCTCAGACTTATAATCAAAGAAAATCTTGAGACCAGACACAATGGTGAGGATTACACTCCATACCGCCGCACTAGATTCATTTCTAAACTTCATTAGCAAAGGAAGTAAAGACGCCGAAGACACCAAAGCCGTCTTTGCCAAAAGATCGCGATCGATTAAAAGCCTCAACTTTTCTTCAAGACCAAGTTTATCAAATCGCTCTAGTCTTTCTTCAAACTCCTCCTCCGTCAGTCTCAAAACATAGTGTCCACTCATATCTTCAAACACTTCCGGAACCAGCCAATT
>JAEEGL012633257.1_pt1 | contig 15088 bp, 13 predicted proteins | sample 9134231 | NCBI WGS metagenome assembly JAEEGL01 (sample SAMN16246548, study PRJNA631951) | gut metagenome | biome: gut microbiome; feature: rumen; material: fiber-attached | host: Bos | place: Iran: Karaj | collected 2018-10 | reverse complement strand
TGGAATATAAGGATGGAGTATATCATCTCGGAGTTCATATAGCTGATGTTTCCAACTATGTAAAGGAAGGTTCGCCTCTTGATAAGGAAGCACTGAAAAGAGGAACAAGTAACTATCTGATAGATAGTGTTATTCCTATGCTGCCGCATAAGCTTTCAAATGGAATCTGTTCGCTTAATCATGATGTCGACAGACTGACGCTTTCGTGTCTTGTTGATATAGATGAGAGTGGAAAGGTTATTAATCACGAGATAGTTGAAGGACTTATAAATGTAAATGAACGCATGAATTATCATGATGTTGCATCTATTCTGGAGGGAAGGGATATGTATCCGGAAATAGTAAAGGATGATCCCTCTAGAAGCTACGAGAATCTTGTAAAGAGATACAAGCCGCTTATTCCTATGATAAAACGCATGCATGAGCTGTCCCTGATAATAAGAGAGGTTCGTAGAAAAAGAGGTTCCATAGACTTTGATGTGGCAGAAACAAAAATAGTGGTTGATGAAAGTGGTGTGCCTGTGGATATGCATCCATATGACAGAGATGATGCTACAAGACTTATAGAAGACTTCATGCTTATGGCTAATGAAACTGTCGCAGAGGAATACTTCTGGGCCGATATACCATTTGAATACAGAATACATGAGACGCCTGATCTGGTGAAGGTTGATATTCTCAGAGAGACTATGAAGAATTTTGGGAAGTTTTTCAAGGTTAGCAAGGATAGGATACATCCGAAGGAGTATCAGAAGCTGCTTGATAGCATCAAGGGTGAACCTTACGAAGCACTTCTAACGAAGATGACACTCAGATCTATGCAGCAGGCGAGATATGCTACAGAGTGTAGCGGACATTTCGGATTGGCGTGCAAGTATTATTGTCACTTTACTTCTCCGATAAGAAGATATCCTGACCTTCAGATACATCGTATAATAAAGGAGAATCTGCACGGTGAGCTTACATCCGGCAGACTCAGTCATTACAAGAAGCTTCTTCCAAAGGTATCAGTGGATAATTCTGAAAAGGAACGAAGAGCTGTTGATGCTGAAAGGGATGTAGTAAAGCTGAAACAGATTGAGTATATGTCTTCACATATTGGTGAGAGCTTTGAAGGTGTGATCTCAGGCTTCACCGCTCAAAATATATTTGTCGAGCTTCCGAATACTGTTGAAGGTGCAGTCAAGGTGGCAAATATGACTGATGATACCTATACATATTATGAAAATAAGTTTGAAATGGTTGGAAATACAACAAACAAGGTAATAAGACTTGGAGATAAATGCTGTGTTAAGCTTGTAAGATGTGATAAGATAGACAGAGTTATTGACTTCGAGTTTGTGTGATTTATAAAGAGGATGAATAATAATGGCAAAGGAAAAAGGGACTAGACTCATAGCGAACAACAAAAAAGCCTATCATGATTATTTTATCGATGAGACATTTGAAGCAGGAATTGAGCTCGCCGGCACCGAAGTGAAGTCTCTTCGCATGGGAAAGTGCAGTATAAAAGAATCATATGTGTCCATTGAAAAGGGACAGGTATATGTAAACGGAATGCATATCAATCCTTATGAGAAGGGAAATATATTTAACAAGGATCCACTTAGAAAAAGAAAGCTTCTGCTTCATAAGTCTGAAATAAATAAGCTTATCGGTAAAACAAAGGAAAAGGGAACAACAATTGTTCCGCTGAAGGTTTATTTCAGTGGAAGTCTCGTTAAGGTAGAGATAGGTCTGGCAAGAGGTAAAAAGCTTTATGATAAGAGACAGACTCTTGCAAAGAAGGATCAAAAGAGAGAAGCTGAACGTGATTTCAAGGTGAAACTTAGATAAAAAGCTTGATTTTATAAGGTTTTCGAATTATCATATCATAGGTGTTAAAAAGCACCTGTTAAAAAATGTTGTCAGAGGTAATATAAATGAGTCAGGAAAAGGTCGACAGATATAAAAAAGAGAAGAAGAACAGATCCAGAACACTTAAGCTGAAGAAGGTAAAGAAAGCTCTTGTTGTTTTCGTTTTATCACTTGGTGTTGGAGCGCTTATCGGTATTCCGCTTGGAAAGTATATGTATAAGCTTCAGAAGGAAGAGGCAGAGCGTAACAAGACTGTAGCTGCTTCTCAGTATGATACATGGTTTGAAAGCTATTGGAGTGAAAAGATAGGATATACTAATAATTCTACAACTGATGCGGATCTTCAGAAAATGCTTGATCAGTACAGCACAAGCACAGATGCAAGTGCATCAGATGCTGAGTAATAAGTAAATATAGTCAAAAAGGGGTAGTACTGGTTTCGACGGGGATTTAGAAATCATGGCAGCCATCCGAGGTGAGTGACCTCGTTAAAACATTCAAAAAAATAAACGCTGATAATAAATTAGCACTCGCTGCCTAATGGCAGCTGTCAGCCCTGTGTCGTCCGTTGCATAGGGGTCTGGCATCGAACCGACGGAGCACTTCCGGGACAAAGCTTGTAGTCCAGGGAAGAATCACAAGCTACTGAAAGCCTGAGCCTGTGAGTGGGCGCTGGTCGTAGGGAATGTTAAAACACTTACTGTGATGGGAGATACTGTGATGGAAGGGTTTTCGGACGCGAGTTCAATTCTCGCCTACTCCATAAAAAAACTGCGGTAGCAGTTTTTTTTAACTCTGTTAATTTATGTCTATGGTTTTGATTTGAGGTAAAAATGGAAAAAATAGTAGAGTCAGTGCCTGCGGAAAGAGTCGCCGCATATGATACTATTTATGCGTATTTCGGAGATAAAAAAGTATGCATGTTCGATATCGAAACAACAGGCCTGTCACCTTTTAGTTCTTTTACTTATATAATTGGGTTAAATATCATTGAGGATGGGCAGTGGAAGATCATCCAGCTTTTTAATGATGATGGAAGGTCTGAACCGGAGCTTATTCGTACGTTTCAGTCGATGATCAAGGATTATGATGTTCTTGTTGAGTTCAACGGTGACAGATTTGATATCCCATATATCGAAAAGAGGATGAATTTTATAAGACAGAAGTTTGGTATATCGCTTACTGATAACTTCAGATATATCCAACCCTATGACCTGATGAAATGTATAAAACCGTATAAGTTTGCTCTCGGTCTTCCGAATATAAAGCAGAAGACTATAGAAAAGTATCTGGGTATCAACAGACTCGATATGTATAATGGTGGGCAGCTTATTGATGTGTACCTCGGATATCTGGCCACACAGGATGATAAAAGCAGAGAGCTTGTACTCAGACATAACAGAGATGATATGGAAGGTATGATATTCCTTTCAAATATTCTTGCTACTCAGATGATGGCTGAGGGCAGGCTTGAAGTAGAAAAAGTAGATACGGAGTTTTTAAATGAAAAGCTCTTACTTTCTCTTGAACTTAAGCTTCTGAAAGGCTTGAAGAATAAGATATATACAAGTATGGACGGAGTTGCGCTCTCGGCTGAAGGTGACATAGCGAAGCTGAAAATCCCTATTTACGCAGGAGTTATGAATTATTATCCGGAAAAAACAAAGAAGGAAGGTTGTCAGAGCTACGAGGGCTATTTTGTTCCTTCCTTTGGTAAAACACCTGACGTTTTGGCGGAATATAAACCCAAGCCAACAGGTAAGGAAACATATATCATGCTGAGTGATACATTTCTCGGAAATAAAGACTATATAAAACAGTATGTTGGAATTGTTATTGATACTGTTATGAGATATAATAGAAAATAGATTATTGCAGGGGTTGATAGAAACGCAGTAATCTGTATTTCGAATAAGTAATAAAAAAGGAGAAGCTATATGATAGAATCGATAATCAGAACTTCTATTATTCTGAATATTATTTTTCAAGTTCTTTACATAGTCGGGCTCTGGCGGATTTTTGTCAAATGTCAGAAAAAGGGCTGGTGGTCAATCATACCGGGTTATAGAGAGTATGAGCTTGCCAGATGTGCGGACAAAGAGGCTGATGGAAGAGTTTATCTGTTTGTTTCAATACTTTCTTTGGCATTGACAATAGTTGGCCATTTTGTTGATTTAGAACATGTTGCTGATAACGGAAAAACTGCCGCGTATTTTCTTCTTTATTTTATAGCTTTAGTTATTACGATTATTGCTCAGTTTGTTTATACAATACGTATTTTATCCGGAGTACTCAGTCTGTTTGGTATAAATAAAAAATGGATATGGTATGTGGTTTTTGTCGGTGATGCCAGTATTATTTTTTATATAGGAGTTTCAAAGAAAAATCCTAAGGTTATTTATATTGATCCGAGTCAGAATAAAGGTGCTGCACTCTCGGGATATAAGGCTAAGTCTATGGATAGTGGACTTACCGTCAATATTGAAGACAGAACAATTACTGATTTCTTTAAGAAAAAAGCACTTCTCAGAGATATTCATATGAATATAGAACCCGGACATATGGTCCTCCTTCTTGGTGGTTCAGGTGCCGGAAAGACTACCTTTGTTAATGCTGTTAATGGTTATGAAAAGGCAAATGCAGAAATCATCTTAAATGGCGAAAATCTCTACAAGGAATATAAGAAGATGAAGTACAAGGTTGGATTTGTGCCTCAGATGGATCTCGTTCGTGGAAATGATACAGTTGAAAGAACTCTTTATGATGCTGCAAAGCTTAGAATTCCTGTTACTGTATCTAAGGATGAAAGGAATAAAAGAATATGGAGTGTGCTCCAGTTCTTTGGTCTTGAGCCGGTAAAGGACAGACTCTGCGATAAGCTTTCGGGTGGTCAGAGAAAGCGTCTGTCTATTGCCATGGAATATATCTCTAATCCGGATCTGTTTATCCTGGATGAACCTGATTCGGGACTTGATGGAGTTATGGCAAGAGAGCTTATGGAAGGACTCAGAAGTATAGCCGATCAGGGTAAGATAGTTATGGTCATAACACATTCTCCTGACAGAGTCATAGATCTTTTTGATGATGTTATTGTCCTTGCAAAGGATTCAAAGCTTACCGGAAGACTTACTTATTTCGGACCGGTTGAAGAAGCAAAGTCATTCTTTGACACAGATCTTATGGAACGTATAGTGCTTAGAATCAACCGTAAGGAAGAGGGCGGAGATGGTCGTGCCGATGAATTTATAGAGAAATATGCGGAGGTGTGCAATGGCTGATACAGATATAAGACAAGAAGCTTTAAATGATATATCTGCGCAGGATGAAATACTCACCGCAAGCAGAAGTCTCAGATATCGTGGTCGTCTCAGACAGATACCTATATACCTCGGAAAAAATTTCCGTATGTTCATCTTTCAGAATGACTGGAAGGTTATTCCGATGGCGGCTATTATATCCTTTATAGTTGTTTTTGTTATTAAAGGTCATTTTAATGTTGATATGGAAGGAACGCTGAAGGGCGGACTTGCTCTTACCTGTGTTTGTCTCTGGAATGGTTTCTTCAACTCGATCCAGGTAGTGTGTCGTGAAAGGAATATAGTTAAAAGAGAGCATAGATCCGGTATGCATATATCATCATATATTATTGCTCATATGATATATCAGCTGTTTCTCTGTGTTCTCCAGACTGTAACAATTATGGCGGTGCTGCTTTATAGAAAGCTACATATGCCAAGCTCCGGAATCATAACAAATAATTTTCTTCTTGATTTCTTTATCACACTGCTTTTGATAACGTACTGTGCAGATATGCTTTCACTTTTGATATCAAGTGTTGTTCATAGTACAACTTCGGCTATGACAATTATGCCACTTATCCTAATGATACAGCTGATTTTCTCAGGAGGAATCTTTGCGCTTCCAAAAGGAGTGGATGGTGTTAAGGAAATGATGTTATCCAGCCATGGTATGGCTGCGATATGTGCTGAGGCTGAATATAATCAGCTTCCGAGTATAACAGGCTGGAAGATGCTGAAAAAGGTGGCTGCTACAGAGGATGCAGATGAGAGGATTAAGACTTTTGTAAAAGAGGCAGAGGCTTCAGGTCAGGATAAGATAATTAATAAAAAGATGGCAGAGTCCAATACCAGAGAAGCGTTTGAGTCTACTAAAAGTAATATTGTTATGCGATGGTTGATTCTGTTGATTTTAAGTTTCTTGTTTGCGCTGGTCGCTGTAATAGCCTTGGAAAGAATTGATAAAGATAAGAGATAGACAAGGATAAGAGGTACGCTATATAAGTACAGTAAATTTACATAATTATTTCAATTTTTTTGTTGAAACACATAAAAATTATGTTATAATCTAATAAGACTGTACCGGTGTGGGTACCGGGGATATATTTCATTTGGAGGGATTACTATCATGATGCAACCAATAGACATTAAGACTCAGAGCTTTGGTACAGGGCTTTTCGGTTATAAAAAATCCGATGTTGATCAGTATGTTGATACAGTTTTCAGAGCTTATGATGAGTTATTTACTGAGAATAAGAATCTTCGTGATGAGAAGGACAGACTTAATAAAATAATCGAGGAGAATCGTGTTAAGATTTTCGAATTAGAAAATGGAAAGTCCTCAGATGCTCCTGCAGGAGATGCTAAGGATGATGCAAAGGATAAGAAGGAAGATAAGGGTGCTTCTGCTAATCCATTTACAGAAACAGCTGATAATAAGGATGATCCTTTTGCAGACCTGATCATGGATGACAAGAAGGAAGAAGCCGGCGATAAGATCAAGATGGAGACTAAGGATTCAGCTACTTCTAAGTTCTTCCAGGAGAATAATGATGACGTCTTTGGTGACGGAGATGATGTTTTTGTTGGAGAGATCGAAGATAATAGAAAGTCAAACAAAGCTATGATTGGCGATGGAGAGGAAGAAGGAGCAGACGATTTCGAGTTCCTTTAAATCGATGGATGTTTTACAAACAAAGAGTGCTGCAATTCCTTGCAGCACTTTTTGTTTTGATAAGGAGTTAAGATATGGTTGCATATATTAAAGGCTCTCTTGAGGATGTGACCTCAAATAGCATTGTTGTTGAGTCGCAGGGTATAGGCTATGAAATACTTACATATGATTATGTTATAAGAAAGCTTCCGTCTCTTAAAAGCGAAGTAAAAATAGTAACATACCTTGATGTTAAGGAAGATTCTATGAGACTCTTTGGGTTTTTAAGCTCAAGAGAAAAAGACCTTTTTAAACAGCTTATATCTGTAAGTGGTGTCGGACCTAAGGGCGCTCTTTCTATACTTAATGAGCTTGGTCCCGACAATCTGGTTGCGGCTGTTATAGCAAATGATTCAAAGGCAATTTCAAAAGCGAATGGTATAGGTGCCAAAACAGCCCAGAAGGTTGTTCTTGAGTTGAAGGATAAGATCAGTCTTGAAGGCTCTATATTTGATCAGGGGGATGCTTCCTCCTTTGATACAGACTCAAATAGTGTATCTGATGCTGCACAGGCGCTTTGTGCTCTCGGTTATTCTAACTCTGATGCGCTTAAGGCTATCAGAAAGATAGATGGGGCAGAGGGCAAGTCGGTCGAGGAACTGATAAAGCTTGCACTTAAATATTTGTAAGGTAAAAAGATGAAAAAAAGTATTATCACTTCAGAAAATACATATGAAGATGAAGCTATAGAGAAAAGCCTGAGACCTAGAAGTCTTTCTGAATATATAGGTCAGAACAAGGTAAAAAAGAATCTTCAGGTTTTTATCGAAGCAGCAAAAAAACGTAAGGAGAGTCTTGATCATGTGCTTTTATATGGTCCTCCGGGCCTCGGAAAGACTACACTTGCCGGGATAGTTGCGGAGGAAATGGGTGTTAGCATCAAGATAACCTCCGGTCCGGCTATTGAAAAGCCCGGTGAGCTTGCTGCAATTCTCAGTCAGCTTTCAGAAAATGATGTTTTGTTTATTGATGAGATTCACAGACTGAATAAGCAGGTTGAGGAGGTCCTTTATCCTGCTATGGAAGACTTTGCGATAGATATAGTTATCGGAAAGGGAGAACAATCAAAGTCCATAAGACTCGATCTTCCTAAGTTTACTCTTATTGGTGCGACCACGAGAGCGGGTATGCTGAGTGCACCGCTCAGAGATAGATTTGGCGTGGTTAACAGACTTGAGTTCTACAATGTTGGTGATCTGATGACTATTATCATCAGGTCCGCCGGAGTCCTTGGTGTTACAATTGATGATGAGGGCGCTTTAGAGGTTGCAAAGCGTTCACGAGGTACGCCGAGACTTGCTAACAGGCTCCTTAAAAGAGTAAGAGATTTTGCCGAGGTTGAACATGAAGGTAAAATTGATTATAATGTTGCCAAGAGTGCTCTTGATCAGCTGGATGTAGACAGCTTCGGATTAGATGATACAGATAGAGATATACTTCTCACTATAATAAAGAATTATGGTGGTGGTCCTGTTGGACTGGAGGTTTTAGCAGCTGCTATCGGAGAGGATTCCGGAACAATTGAGGATGTTTATGAGCCATACCTGATTAAAAATGGACTTATAAACCGAACTCCGAGAGGAAGAGTCGTTACAGAAAAGGCATACAAGCATTTGAATATGGAATATATGCTTGGTGAATAAGAAAAAGAGGTGAATTATCAGATGGGACAGGTAAGAACAGACATACCAGTTGTTATCAATAATAAGGTTTATACCTTAAGCGGTTTTGAGGGTGAGGAATATCTTCAGAATATCGCGACATACATAAACGGAAAAATAGCAGAGTGTAAAACCTCTGAGGAATACCGTAGAATGAATATTGAATACCAGGGTGTTCTGCTTGCACTGAATATAGCTGATGATTATTTTAAGGCTAAATCAAAGGCTGATGAGACTGCTACAGATAACAGCGATAAAGAACAGCAGCTTTATGAGTTAAGGCATGAGGTTATCGAGTCTCAGATAAAACATGAAGCGGCGCTTAAGCTGGTTGAAGAATATAAGGAACAGGTAAATATACTTCAGAAAAGACTGGTTCAGCTGGAAGCTGAAAGGGATAAGAAATAATGAAACGACCTGAGATACTTGCCCCGTGTGGTAATATGTCAGCTCTGAAAGCGGCTGTAGCTGCCGGGGCTGATGCATGTTACTTAGCGGGGAATTCTTTTGGGGCGAGAGCCTATGCTGCGAACTTTAGCCCTGAGGAATTGATTGAGGCAATTCGATATGCACATTTATATGATGTGAAGATATATCTGACAATCAATACTCTTGTTAAGAATGAAGAGCTGGTATACCTGTATGATATGCTTCTTCCGTTATATAAATGTGGTTTAGATGCAGTAATTGTACAGGATTACGGCATTTTTAGGATGCTTAGAAAGAGCTTTCCTGAGCTTGAAATACATACAAGTACTCAGATGAATATAACAACCGTAGAAGGAGCTAAGCTTTTTAAGAGTCTTGGGGCTACAAGAGTGGTGGCTGCCAGAGAGATGACACTAAAAGAGCTTGCTGATATCAGAAAAAAGGCTGATATAGAGGTTGAAGCATTTGTTCATGGTGCTATGTGCCTCTGCTATAGTGGAAGATGCCTGATGAGCTCTATGCTTGGTGGAAGAAGTGGAAACAGGGGTAGATGTGCCCAGCCTTGCAGACAGAGATATAACGGAAGCTATAAGCTTTCTATGCGGGATATGTGTACCTTGAGATATGTACCACAGCTGATTGAGGCCGGTATTGATTCCTTCAAGATAGAAGGAAGGATGAAGAATGAATATTATGTTGCAGCTACTGTAATGGCTTATAAGGAGCTGAGGGATGATTATCTTGCCGGAAGGTTTTCTGAAGGAAAGGCTGAAAAGCTTGAAATAATGCTGCTTGATATATTTAACAGAGGTGGGTTCACAGATGGCTATCTATTCAGAAATCGCTCTGATAAGGAATGGGACAGGGCTTTGATAGATGATAAGATGCCCGGAAGAAGAGGCCTTAAGGTCGGAGAGGTTTCAAGCATCAAAGATGGCAGGATAGCCTTTGAGGCTCTTGTGGATATCGGTATAGGAGATGAACTTCTCGTAGATCATAAAGAACCTATAATGCTTACAGTTAATAAAAGGGCTAAAAAAGGCAGCACCTTAGAGCTTGCGTGTCCTGCTACCAAGCAGCTTAGAAAGGGTGTAGCAGTTTACAGGACGAGAAATAAGACTCTGCTGAGCTCGATAGATGAGAAGCTTCAGAATGCTGAGAAGATAGAGGTCAGGGGTGAGTTCCATATAGCAAATGGCGAGAATGCAGAGCTTTGTCTTGAAAGAGTTTCAGATAAAACAAGAGCTTTGGTTTCCGGAAAGGTTGCTGAGTCGGCTGTATCCAGACCGCTCGAGGATGCTTCCATAAGAGAAAAAATAATGCAGCTTGGTAATACTGATTTCATTATGACGGAGCTTATAATCGATAATGATAATAAAAGCTTTATACCTGCCGGAGAATTAAAGAGACTGAGAAGAGATGCTGTTGAAAAGCTAAGTAATGCTATATGCGATAAGTCCTGCCGTGCAGATGCATTTAATCAGGAAAACAGGGACGAGCTTCTTTCTCTTGGGACTAAGCGTACGGTAGATAGATTCGGGCATGATAATAATAAGAATAAAGCTTCAAGTGATATGGAAGAAAAATGTGGTAAAGGCAGCGTGCATATCTCCGTATCTGATGAGGTACAGCTCAGTTCAGTTCTAGAGTCTGATGTAGATATTGATTATCTTTATTTGGATATGGGACTTGGTGAGATAGATTCCCATAAAGCAAAAAGCTTATGTGAAAGAATTAAAACAGGCTTTGCGGATAAGATAGCTGAAAAGGAATTAAAGCTTATTCTTGCACCTCCATATGTATGCAGGAATGAGTATGATATAGCTGCTCTGGATTTTAGAGAGCTTATTAGTAGCATTGACGGTCTATATGTAAGATGTATAGATGATTTGGCCAAGTTAATCGGGATTATACCGGACCTTAATATAGATACTATTATTCTTGCAAATTCACTATATGCCTATAATGATATGGCGGTGAGCTTTATTAAAGAACGTTTGAGTGATTTTAAGGGCAGGGTTATATTTGAAACACCGATTGAGCTTTCTAAGACAGACTGTCTCAGGATAAGCTATGGAAAGTCGGGCACGGCCGGATATGTAGAACCTTATTATGGACGGCTTATGCTCATGGTTACTGCCGGCCTAAGAGACACTGAGGGAAGGCTTGTGGATGATAAGAAGAGTGCATTTTATGTAAAAAATGCAGGCGATTTATGTTATAATGTAGTACTAAGTGCAAAACCGCTCTGTCTCAGTAATTATGAGTCTGAGATAAGTGACAGACTTTATTACTTCACGACGGAAAGTGGCGGCGAAGTAAGAGATATACTTAAAGGGAAAATAGACAGGATAAGTGATGGCTTTACAAAGGGTCATTACGAAAAGGGTATCTGACAATGCTGAATGTTATTTGTATTATATCTAAATATCTTGTTCTCCTTTTTATGGTCCTATATACGATCATATGCTTTACGTATCTGACGGCAAAGGACAGAAAGAAGAGAACTAAGAATCTGAATAAACAGATCTTTTATATATTTATGATACATTTTCTGTGTCATGTGATGCTGATGATTAATATAAAGGATATCAAGGTTTTGGTTTATTATCTGATCGAGATATTTATCGCGGTTATGTATATAGCGGCCTTCAGACTTATGTATAAGAACTCATCAAGGCTGCTTACCAACAATGTTGCATTCCTTATGCTTATTGGTTATACAATGCTTCTGAGACTCAGTCCGAAGCTTGCTGTAAGGCAGTTTATTCTTGCGTCGCTTGGTCTGATTTTTACCATCTTTATCCCGATGCTTATGTCAAAGATGAAGAATATCCAGTATTGGAGAAACAGGTACGGAGTTGTGGGAATCATACTGCTTGCATCTGTTTTTATTCCGGGAATCGGTATGGTGGTAAATGGCTCTCGTAACTGGATAAGCATAGGCGGTCTTTCACTTCAGCCTATGGAATTTGTAAAGATATTCTTTATATTCTTTACGGCCAGTTCTCTGGTGAAGGCTTCTACGATGAAGGATCTCTTTATAAATGCGTGTATAGCTGCTACATTTATGCTGATTCTTGTTATAGAAAAGGATTTCGGAGCTGTCGTGATGTTCTACATCATTTACTTTATGATGGTCTATCTGGCAACCTCGAGACCTATATTTATGCTTCTCGGAATAGGACTTGGAGTCGCGGCTTGTGTTATAGGATATATGTTGTTTAAGGATTCGCTTTTTGCACATATCGTTGTTCGTGTAAATGCATGGAAGGATCCGTTTAAGTATCAGCAGACACAGGGCTATCAGGTCTGTGAATCCTTGTTTGCGATAGGTACAGGTGGTTTCTTCGGAACCGGACTTGGCAGAGGTATGCCATATCTGATTCCGGTTGCTGAGAGTGATTTTATTTTCTCGGCAATAGGAGAAGAGCTTGGAATGATATTCGGGCTTTGCCTTATACTTATTTATCTGAGCAGCTTCCTGGCTATCCAGAACATCGCAATGAAATGTAAGCAGCCGTTTTTCAAATACGTTACATTTGGAATAGGTATTTGCTATATATTCCAGGTGATGCTAAATGTAGGTGGCGCGACGAAGTTTATTCCATCCACCGGTGTGACCTTGCCACTTATAAGCTACGGAATAAGCAGTGTGTTTAGTACACTTCTTATGTTCTCGATAATACAGTATTCATATATTTTAGTTAGTAAAGAGGCGGACGATCTTGAAAAAGAAAAGGACAAAATCCTCAGGCGAGCAGCAGATGAATATGCCGCCGGAAATGCAGGCGCTTATTGACAGAGAAAAGGATAAAGCGCGTAAAAACAAAATAAAGAACAGACCGATCGTTTTCTCGATTTATGTTATGGTTCTCGTGTTTCTTTGCATGTTTGGATATATCATCTACTATATGTCAAACAAGGCTGAAAGAACTGTAGCGAACGCTTCCAATAAGAGACAGGACAGCTTTGCTGATTTTGTAAAGCGTGGAGATATCATAACAAGTGACGGAACGGTTGTTGCTACTACGGAAGTAGATGATAATGGAAATGAGAAGAGGGTTTATCCGTATAACGGACTCTTTTCACATGTTGTAGGCTATAATGAGTATGGTAGAGCGGGAGTTGAGCTTTCAGCCAACTTTACCCTGCTCAGATCACACGTTGGGCTTGATGAGCAGCTGAAAAATGATCTGGCTGAAGAAAAAAATCCGGGAGATAATGTAATCCTGAATCTTGATTATAATCTCCAGAATACTGCGGCTGAGGCACTTGGAAATGCAAGGGGAGCGGTTGTTGTGCTTGATGCTTCAACTTCTGATGTGCTTGCTATGTATTCCAGTCCAACATTTAATCCGAATGAAATGGCTACTGTCTGGGAAACGGCTCATACCGAGGAAGGTCAGGAAAGCGCGCTTCTTTTAAACAGAGCTACTCAGGGACTTTATGCACCGGGGTCGACCTTTAAGGTTATTACTGCGATGGAGTATATCAGGGAGCATCCTGATTATGAGAATTATAGCCATGTATGTAATGGTACAGATATTTATAACAGTGTATCTATAAGATGCTCTAACAGTACAGCTCACGGAACTGTTGATCTGAAAACTTCGCTTGCCAAGTCGTGCAATACCAGCTTTGCGGATATTGGAGTAAATAGTCTGGATATTGATTCGCTTGCTGATTTTTCGGAGAAACTGTTATATAATAAAGATATTCCGTTTGAGGGTGATACTTCCAAGCCTGTCTTTAAGCTAAACGGTTCGAGTGATAAGTCATATATACCTCAGACTGTTATAGGACAGGGAGATACACTGACTACGCCGCTCCATAATGCGCTTATTATGCAGGCTGTTGCTAATGGCGGAAGTATGATGGAGCCGAGTATTATAGACCGTGTAGAAAGTGCAGATGGTTCTGTTGTAAAGAAGTATAAGCCTAAGGCTTATGGTCAGGTTATTGATCCTGAGGTTACAAGAGCTATAATACCTATGCTTGAAGAGGTATGTAATTCCGGTACGGCATCCTCAATTATGGCCGGAAAGCCTTATACAGTTGCCGGAAAAACGGGAACCGCGGAGTATGATAATAACGGAAATTGTAATTCCTGGTTTGTTGGTTTCTCAAGTAAGGATAAGCCTGATATTGTTGTCAGTGTCGTAGTTGAGGACTACACATCAAACCAGATATCCGGAACGTCTGTAGCTTCCAGAATAATGGATGCTTATTACGCCGGACAATAATAAAGTAAATTAAAGTCACAAATCATTCACTGACATCCGATAATTGTCGGTGATCTAACACACCATAAAAAAGGAGGGATTGCAAATGGTCGAAGCAATTAGTTGTGGAGGTGTGGTGATCTTTAGAGGTAAGGTTCTGGTACTCTATAAGAATTATCGCAATAGATATGAAGGATGGGTTCTCCCTAAGGGTACGGTTGAAAAGGGAGAAGAGCATGCTGATACGGCACTCAGAGAGGTTAAGGAAGAGTCGGGAGTTGATGCTACCATCATTAAGTATATAGGTAAGAGTAGTTATACATTTAGCACCTATAATGATGTGGTGAGCAAGAATGTTCACTGGTACCTTATGATGGCTAACAGCTTTTACAGTAAGCCACAGAAGGAGGAATACTTCTGCGATTCGGGTTATTATAAGTTTCATGAGGCGTACCACCTATTGAAATTCCCTAACGAGAAGCAGATACTTGAGGACGGATATAGTGAGTATCTGGCACTGAAGAAGGCTAATCTCTGGGGAAATAAGAAGTATTTTTAAGCTTTGTCTTTAATTTGGGGTTTATATATGGATAACGGTTACAATCAGGATGAAATAGATGAAATACTAAAACGATATATGGGTGACAGCGGGGCGAGTGGTGATTCTCCGAAGACGGCTGCAGAAAAACCTGTAGAGAAACCTATAGATAAGACTACAGATAAAGCCGTAGAGAAAACTATAGATGAACCAATCGAGATAATAATGGACGAGCCCGAGGAGAAGCCGGCGGAAAGATCTGTAGAAAAGCCTGCAGAAAAATCTGTGGATAGTAAGTCAGAGGAAAAAGCAGAGGAACATGAAGAAGAGCCTGCTGAAAAAAAGGAAGAAAAGCCGGTAAGCAAGCT
>JAEEGL010682444.1_pt1 | contig 15088 bp, 17 predicted proteins | sample 9134231 | NCBI WGS metagenome assembly JAEEGL01 (sample SAMN16246548, study PRJNA631951) | gut metagenome | biome: gut microbiome; feature: rumen; material: fiber-attached | host: Bos | place: Iran: Karaj | collected 2018-10 | reverse complement strand
TTCCACTGTAGTCCGTCAAGCTCCTCAGAAATCGCAACTTTTTGTTTCATTCCGTCCTAATCCGGGATTTTCCGTAGTGTGACAAAATGTGACAAAGTGTTGCAAGGAGTGACATTATTCTCGACTTTTGAGGGTCGGGATGCGAACCGGAAACGATTTACAGTACTTCACAATGCTTCAAGACTGTTTATTTCCTAGAATTTCTGAAGATACAGTACTTCATGAAGATTCGTGATTATCCGCATCTTTGTTGTCAATTTGTTGTCAAAAATCTCTTTTGTTGTCAGAGCATTAAAGCCCTTCTCAAAATATGCTCAGTTTTGATGCTAAGCGTTCAAATGTTTCCTGTTTTTTCTGTTCAGTTGCCTCGGCATAAATATCCATTGTGGTCTGGATGTCCTTATGCCCCATGATTGACTGAATAACTTTAAGGTTAGTTTCGTTTTCACACAATCTTGTGCAGAAAGTGTGCCTCAGATGGTGGGCAGAGAAATCCGGAAGAAGAAAAGGGTCACGATGCTCTTTTTTCGCATTGAGCAATTCCTCAGCATTGTAATCCGACACTATCCTTTTTATTGTACGATTCACAGTCTGCGGATTTGGAACATCACCGAAACGATTTCTGAAAACGAAACCGGACATACCATCAATGCTGATATCGTCCCAGCCTTTTTCTTCCTGCTCTTTCTTCAGCATCTCAAATGCATCCATGACGTTGTCCAACATGGGTATCAATCTCTTCCCTGACTCAGTCTTGGGCAAAGAAACATGCAAAACGGTAGTCCTGCTGTCACCCACTGGATAATAGACTAGAGCGTGATTAATACTGATGCTCCTTTTCTGAAAATCCAAATCCTCCCATCTCAGGCCCAGCGCTTCACCGATCCTGCACCCAGTACCGAGAAGCACAGTAAACATCGGCCACCAGTGATAATAGACCTCATGTTCAGCCACATGATTCATAAATGTCCTCTGCTGGTCAATCGTCAATGCATGACGCACCCCTGTCTCGTTATGGCATGCTTTTTTGATTTCAGCCATAGCGCCATCAGATGGATTTTTACGAATCAGATCATCGCGGACTGCAAGCTGGAATGTTGGATGTAGAAGACAATGAATCGTATCCAGGGTATTAACCTGTATCTTTTCAACTTTGAGAAGGTGAAGATAAAACTGTGACACATCAGAGTATTTCACAGATGCAATCCGTTTCTTGCCAAATGTATCCCGTATAAAACGGTCGTACATATACTGATAATTACTCCTCGTCGTCTGTCGCAGATTAGCTTTTAGGCTGATATATCGGTCAAATACAGAATTAATATCCGCTTTTCCCGAGACATATACATCAAGTCCGTCAAGCTGTTCTTTGACCAGCTTTTTTTCTTTTTCCCGTAGCTCTAGAAGATCAGTTGAGTATACGAACTTTCTTCTTCCAAGTGGATCTGTGTACGTGTACACATATCTGCCGTCAGAACTTCGCTGAGATTCTCCTTTTCTGAGGCTTCTCCCTCGATTGTCTTTCCTAATTTTTGACATAGCGTTTCCTCCTTTATGATTAAAGAAGGGGTCAATGTCAGAATTCTGAATACAAACCTTCAAAATCCAGGAAAGGTAGCTTTTGCCTTTACTGTGCAGGATGTCCTCTATTTATTCCTGCATCAAGTATTATAGTATAACAACGTGCAGTTCAAGTCAATAACTCCGCACACAAAAAACGATTTAACTCCTCAGGATATATAACCTGATTTGCGAGTCCTCTATTCCATGATACAACGAACCGCCTATATCAGATTCACAGGCATCAGCAAACAGTGCCTCTAAAGTCCAGACCCGATCCGCTATAGTCCGGTAGATCCAATAGTCGCCCCATTCATCGTTCCACTGGTGGAAAATGTACTGGAGTTTCTGCTTTTTAGTTAGCGCATTGTATTCACTCTGGGTTAGCCACTCAGAGAACTCTTCCCTTTCGTATATTTCAATCGCTGCCAACTCGTTCTTGAGAACATATCCTTCATACTTGAAGGGCTTGTTTTTATTCACTCTCGGTACGACCGCATTGGCAAAGTTCACATAATACATCGCGCTTTTATACCACTGCTCCCATGTGACCGAATGGTCGCCCCAGCTTTCGATTTCCTCATCAAGATCCTCATTGAAAATCTCACGGAGCCCATCAGACATGTCAGCAGGAATTCCCCGTCCCAAGGCATACTCTTCAAGATCGTTGTCTACGTCATAGAAGCGCGACTGAGCCCAGAAGATAGAATGGCTCTTGGGCTCACCGTTTTTGTTTTTAAAATAGGGACAGAGGCTGTACCATTTACCATCAATATTCGCCTCTGCATAAACACTATAACAAGTGCTCATTGCTTTTCTCCTTTCTCTGATTCCCACAGGAACTGCTCATTGCTCTCAAATGAACGGAACAGGAAATGCATCCTGTCGATTCTCTTATCGATATGCCAGTGTCCACAGAACCATGCCTTATATTGTATCTTGTTTTCAATCTCATCCAGCCAGTGCTCTGTACTGTCATCGACTGTGCTCTGATCAATCGCCTGAAGGAATGCTTCCCTAGGTTCGTATTTGAATGGGCAGGTATGAGTCAGTACAATGTCAAAAGTGTTTTTTGATATTTGTGTCTCGACATACTGTTTAATCTCTTCAGACGGCTGTTCATCTGGAAACCATTTGGCTCCGTGTGCCAGACGATAGAACTTATCAACACTGTATGCCCCGCCAATCACCAGGTGTTTTACACCTTCCAGATTGAATATCTCACCATCTTTAGCAAACAGCAGGCTGGGGTATTCTTCTTCATACCAAACAAGGCCGCCGTTCCAACTTTCGTTTTTATACGATGCGATACTAAAGGGACGGGCTTCATGATTACCGTGTATGCAGAGGACCGTAGGTTTAACATTATTCAACGCTGCCTTACACGCTCTGTCCCTGTCATCACAATAATAGTTCGCACCTACATCTCCCATAATCACAATCGTATCCTCATTAGTCAGATGGAACTTCTTGCTGAACCTTACAATATCCATTGGCATTCCATGAATGTCGCCAGTATAGAAAACCATATCTTTCCCCCTCCCTGATTAGAATTCTTTCCATCTCTGCTGTACAGACCAATTTCATTACTCCTACCCATATTGAATTATACTCATTCGATGTCCCATTTTAAGGACTTCGTACAAATCATATACAAAATCTCACAAATCATAATCCTGTCAACCATCAGGTAAAAACAAACGATTAACCAGCGGTCAATTCCAATGTCCCATCGTATATTCCAATTTGCATTCTATCCCTGTACCCTATATATCAGCGGCGCTGATAACACTGAAAAAACAGACTCTTGTTGCTTCTAATCGAACCTTTGAGCGCGATGATCACCTCCAGGAAGATTCTCTGTTCATATTCGGAGCAATCTCCAAGAACAGCAGCAAACTCGTTGTTCATAACCAGTACAGAATTTGTCAGGCTCTCTTTCAGAAGCGCATCTGACGTAGTATTGAGCGCATTTGCCAGATCCACCAGAGTGTCCAGACTGACACAACGCATACCGCTTTCCACATAGCTGAGATACGTTGGAGACTTGTCAATCAGTTCAGAGAGATAGCTCTGTGACAATCCTCTCTTTTTCCGGTAATGACGGATATTCCTTCCCAGGGCAATAATGTTAAGTGGCATAAGATCACCTCCAAAATATTTTCAGATTAATCTTATGCTATCGATTAAGTTTTATCCATACGCTAATGTATTTCATAATCGTTCGTTGATAAAATATAGTCAATCGTTTATGAGGAGGTGGCAACTTGCTGGACCCAGCAGAATTCTATCGCACGATAGGAACGCGGATGAAGGAAATTCGAAACGCCAAGGGCATGACTCAAGCCGATCTTGCAGAAAAAGCAAATCTTTCAGCCCCTGTAATAAGCGGACTGGAAAACGGCCACAGCAAAATGTGGCTGGTTACATTTGCCAAAATTTGTGAAGCCCTTCAAGTATCTGCTAATGATATTTTACGTTTGGATACACCGGCAGCCATCGATGATTATCCAAAAGAATTCACTGCACTCATTGCCGACTGCAATTCTTCAGAGATAGAATCCATTCTGAAGATAGCTAAAGAGGTCAAGGCATCTATTCGAAAAGAAAAACAAGAATACTGACTGAGCAGGTAGGACGTGTGAACCACCTGCTTTTTTCGTTTTTATGAACCGGGAGACATGAAACTTGTCTCCCGGTTTATCGCATTTCTGAATGTCTGCTCTTATAATTCGTGATGAGTAATATTTGGAAAAGGAGCCGGCATGTATGGAAGAATTCGACGTCTTTGCCAAGCTTGAAGAAGCAAACGCTCTCACTGAGTGTCGGGAAATATTCGGCGATGATAATGAAAAGGCCAAACAGATTGCAGCACACAAGGCGTGGCTTCAGTATGTTCGCAGAGAACGCCCCAGCCCAGCGTTTCCATATAAGGTTGGAATCTACATTCGATACTATAACCAGACCAAGTACGACAACTACATCGCCTATCACAAGAAACTATTTACTGACTCTTTGGCTCTATGCCCAAAATGGACTCTTGTAGACATTTATGTCGATAACGGCGCAACTGCGCCGCATATGGAAAACGCAGAGAACTGGAGTCGTTTATTGGAAGACTGCATGAAAGGTAATGTTGATCTAATCATCACGCAGAAAATCTCAAATGTATCCTCAGATCCGATGGAAATTGCATTCTGCGCTAGGATGCTCGCAGCGCAAGAGCATCCGATTGGAATCTACTTCATTTCCGAAGAGGTTTTTACCCTTTCATCATATTACATGGATGACCTGTATGACACAGAGTTCTTTCCGCCAGACTGGAAGCCTCTTGAAGAGACATATCAAACAGGTGGTATGCTAGATGATCGATGAGAAGAAAAGACAGGATCGAATTGATCGAAAGGAAAAAATCAGAAAGAGAATGCGTGTCGAGGTCGATCCTGAGAAATACATATATTTCCCTGCAAAGAAGCCGGTAGACTATTACGACAACGATGTACCACAAAGGGTTGCAATCTATGTCCGAGTTTCAACAGATGATGTCCGGCAGACCACATCATATGAGCTTCAGAAGATTTATTATGAGGATTTCGTACGAAACCATCCTAACTGGACTCTGGTAAAAATCTACGCAGATGAAGGCATCAGCGGGACCTCTCTGAAGCATCGGGATGCATTCAATGAAATGATCTCAGACTGCCATGCGGGAAAGATCGATCTGATTATCACAAAAAGTGTCTCAAGGTTTGCACGAAATGTCATGATTACGATCGGCATGGTCCGGGAACTGTCCCAGCTCAAGAATCCTGTTGGGATATTCTTCGAATCTGAGGCTATATTCTCTCTGAACGATGACTCACAAATGGCACTCACCTTTCAGGCAACGATGGCGGAAGAAGAATCTCATACCCGTAGCCGTAGCATGGAGACCTCTCTAAAGATGAGGCTGGACAATGGCATACCTCTAACGCCAAAGCTCTTGGGCTATACACATGACGCTGAGGGGCATCTTATCATCAACCCTGATGAAGCCAAAACAGTCAAGCTAATATTCTTTATGTATCTATTTGGCTATACGACCCAGCAGATTTCAGATACTCTGATAGCGCTTGAGAGGCGTTCTTACCTTGGAAACATCTGCTGGACGTCGAGCGCTATCGTTCAGATTCTACGCAATGAACGTCACTGCGGAGATGTTCTGACCCGGAAGACATTCACACAGGATTACCGCAGCCACAGAAAACTGAAGAATCGGGGCGAACGGGCTCAGAGCATGTATCTGGATCACCATGAAGCAATCATCAGCCGCGATGATTTCATTGCAGTGCAGCGAATGCTTGACAATGCTAAATATGGAAACAGATCTTTTCTTCCAGAACTTCGTGTTATAGATTCCGGAATTTTGAGGGGTTTTGTCTCCATCAATCCACGGTGGGCTGGATTCAAGGAAGCAGAATATTATCAAGCATCTCAAAGCGTATATGAAAACGAAAACAACGAGGCGGCTCCGGTGGCCTCTGTACAGCAGATTCAACTCTCAGCAGGCGATTTTGATCTGCGCGGATTTGAGGTCGCGCGCTCAGAGTTTTTTGATGCGCAGAATCGGCCGTACATCTCATTTTCTGATAAGCTGATGAAATTCAGTATAGTGTGCACAAGAAAATTCGGTGAAAGAAATACGGTCGAACTACTAATCAATCCGGTGGAAAGAAAATTTGCAGTCCGTCCCACAGAAAATACAAACAAGAACAGCGTCGTGTTTTCTCATATCTCCGGAGGAAGATTTACACCGAAGGGTATCTCCACAGCAGCTTTCCGTTCTACCATATACAGTCTTATGGGCTGGAACAAAGATTATAAGTACAGGATTCTTGGGACCCTTTATGAGCAGGGGGCTGAGCTGGCATATATTTTTGATGCTGCGGATTCTGAAGTCTTTTTCCGTTCAAATGCCTTGCCAGTAAAGGACATAGTGGAATCCGGGGAGAGCAACGTAGCCATACAGCCATTTCTCCCGTCTGGCAAGAGAATCAGAGCTATTCCAAAAGAGTGGGCTGATTCCTTCGGAAAGCCTTTTTATGCTCACGAAATGACCCTGAGTGCCTTAGCAGAACAGAATGAACACGACTGGAAGTTGCGAATGCAGGGACAGCTTTTCGAGACTGGAAAGAAGCTTAACGTAACACCGTTTCAGGTGCTTAGGAATTATATTCGTCAGGAACTCAGCGAAATAAGCGATTTGGAGGCGCATCATGGATAATTCGAACGAACACCTTGAACATATTGATCAAATGCTTTCAGAATCAGAGCTTATGCATCAAGAAACACCTGTAGTCCCCGCATCTTCTGATATTCAGGAAGATGAGATACTTGAACTTGGCGAAAACTTTGATTTTGATGGATTTCAGGTCGTACGAAGAGAGTTTTTTGCGCATACTTATGAGCCATCAGTCTCATTCAATAACTGCAAATTCTACGTAAATACAACCTGTCTTCAAAAGTTCCCGGATTCTGATCATGTACAGGTCCTTGTCAACAAGGAAACAAAGATTTTGGCCATCATGCCTTGTCCTGAGAATGCTAGAGATTCATTTGCTTGGTGTACTGTCTCCAAAGGGAAACGAAAGCCCAAACAGATTACTGCAAAGCTGTTTTTTGCCAAAGTCGTAGCTCTGATGGATTGGAACCCGGACTATCGCTACAAGATTCTAGGCAAGCAGATCCATGCAAACGGAGAGTACCTCATCGCTTTCGATCTGACTGCAACGGAGATATATCAGAGGACATTCCCTGAAGGCTCCAAACCCAGGACCTCACGCATACCTGTCTTCCCAGCGGAATGGCAGAATCAATTCGGCATTCCATATAACGAACACAAACAATCCATGCAGGTCAACATCTTGGATGGCTATGCAGTATACTCTATAAAAGACAACACTGCGGAACTTGAAAATGAAAACAATACGTCTGTGCCCATAGAAGTCATAGCCCAACTGAATGAAGACCCTGCATCTATCACATAATCAAACTTGACAGCGGCCAGTAATGGCAGAAACGGAGGATATATACATGACAGGACCGTCAAATCCGAGTGTTAAAATATCCATTGATATGAAGAAATACAGGATCAGGCTCCATAAATCCACGTTACACGCGCTAGGCGATCCCCCATATTTACAGTTACTGGTAAATCCTTCTTTGGGCGTTGTTGCTCTCCGCGCGGTCTCCCGCTATACATCTGGCGATTCCATACACCGGATATCCAAAAAGCAGCTCTTGTCTTCAAATTCAGTTGAGATATACAGCATGAGTTTCGTACAAACGCTTATACGTGCCATTCCAAATCTTACAGGAGGACCACTGTATCGTATGATAGGCAGCCTTGTTCCTGCAGAAAAGCTTGCTGTGTTCTCTTTCAACACTCTAAGGGAGTGTCCGGAGGGTGAATCATAATGACATCTTCGCAAAACAAGGCTTTACATATTCTTAGCATCGATGAAGAGTTTCAAAACCTCATCCGTCCACTATTCAAAAACGAGTACATGCAATTAGAGGCAAATCTGATTGCTGATGGCTGTCGTGAACCCATATCCATCTGGAACGGAGTCATCGTTGACGGTCATAATCGATACAAAATCTGTACAGAACATCAGATTCCTTTTGCGGTCGAAGAAATGTCTTTCACATGCCGTGAAGAAGCCATATCGTGGATCTGCACCAATCAACTCGGGCGTCGCAATCTCACAGAAGAGAGCCGCAAGTATCTGATTGGGAAGCAGTATGAATCCGAAAGATTCCTTAACCGTAGACGCGCTGTTTACCTGGCAGTTGGAAAAAACGAAGCAGATAACGGGCTACCATATGAGACCTTTGACCCAGAGCAGAGCTTCCGAAGTGGAGATACCAGGCGGAAAACCGCAGAGAGGATAGCAATGGACAATCACATTTCACACGGAACTGTCGAAAAATATTACATATACGCCAGAGCTATCGATGAGATTGAGAAAAAATCTCCCCAGATGGCACAAAAAATTCTATCCGGGCGCTACAAGGTGTCTCACGAAGGAGTTCTGTCATTGGCAAGAGGAAGCTCTGAGGAAATACAGGATCTGAACAAGCGCCTAGAACACACAAAGTATCCGTTCGCAAAATATCAGACCACACGTCAGGAAATACAGGGAATCGCAAGAGTCCAGAAAGGATCAATTGACAATCGACCGTCCATAAAGGATATGCCAGAATATGATCCGGATGCAGAAGTGATTGGACTGACATTGACGATTCCTTCATGGTCAAGCTCAATCAATCGAATAATTCAATCCAATCTGGAAACAGTTTCAGATTCGGCAAAGCAGAAGCTTTACACGGCTCTGATAGATCTGCAGGAATCTGTTTCCCTCATGCTCTCAGCAATCGAGGAGGATAATTAATGGACTCGTTCAGCAATTTTGTTCCCAATGTGCATTTTGAGAAGATACCAATTAGAAATCTGGTCTCGAACCAGGAATACCAGAGGAATCTTTCGCAGGCGCACATTTCCCGTGCTGCAGCCAATTTCGATCTATATCAAATCAATCCTGTGAAGGTCAGTCGCAGAGATGGAATCAATTACGTTTTCAATGGTCAGCACACTATTGAGATCGTCGCCCTGGTATCCGGATCCAGAGATACCCCGGTCTGGTGCATGATCTACGATGACTTGTGCTATGAACATGAAGCAGATATCTTTGCAAATCAACAAAAGTTCGTGAAGCCATTAAGCCCTTATGAGGTCTTTATTGCAAATATTGAAGCTGGAAATGATCAGCAGCTTATAATCCGTGACCTTGTTGAATCATACGGGCTAAAGATTGGATACTCCAAGTCCTCCGGTGAAATCTGCGCGATCTCCACTCTGGAGTCTATCTATTCCAAGTATGGATATCACGTCCTTGATCACGTTCTTAGGCTTTGTATCGCCACCTGGGAAGGAGAGGACAATTCCTTCTCCGCCAACATTCTGAATGCGATTACAAAGCTTATCACCACCTATGGAGAAAGCTTGAACGATGAAACCTTCAAGGAAAAGCTGAGCGCTGTTTCAATCAAACAGTTAACACGGACCGCAAAAGAAAGACGACCCGGCATGCTAGGCGTCGCAGAAGTCATGATCATTGAATATAATGGCCGCAAAAAAACTGCATCTCTCAACAGACTATCTATGCGCAGCCTTTACGAAAGTCCAAAACACAGCAAGACGTCTGATACAATTAGCCTTTTCAACAACGATGAATCTGTTTATGATGCTGAAAGTCCTGAATATTCTATCCCTTCTTTTCAGGAGGAAGGTGATATAGATTGATCATCCGCTGGTTGGTCCTAAAATATAGGACCAGCCCAGCGAATCTCCAATTAAAAAATGCTCAGCTTTGATGCCAAGCGCTCAAATGTTTCCTGTTTTTTCTGTTCAGTTGCCTCAGCATAGACATTCATGGTAGTCTGTATATCTTTGTGTCCCATGATAGCCTGAATAACTTTGAGATTGGTCTCATTCTCACACAGCCGTGTGCAGAATGTGTGTCTAAGATGATGCGCTGAAAAATCAGGGAGAATAATAGGTTCACGATGCTCTTTTTTGGCGTTGACCGTTTCCGCAGCGTTGTAATCTGCTATGATTCTCTTGATTGCACTGTTTACATCTTTTTGGGTAAGCACGTCACCATAGCAATTTCTGAATATAAATCCGGACATTCCGTCGATATAAACATCGTTCCAGGCGTTCTCTTTTTGTTCTTCCATCAGCATCTCAAATGCATCTTTGACATCATCAAGCATAGGTATGGTCCTTATCCCGGCTTCAGTCTTTGGCAATGATATATGCAGAACAGAATTCCTGCTTTCACCCTCAGGATAATAGATCAGAGCATGATTGATGCTGATGCTCCTTTTCTGAAAATCCAAATCCTCCCATCTCAGGCCCAGCGCTTCACCGATCCTGCATCCCGTACCGAGAAGCACCGTAAACAACGGCCACCAGTGACAGAAGACGTGGTGCCCAGCGATGTGATTCATAAACGCCCTCTGCTGATCTATCGTCAATGCATGGCGCACCCCGACAGCATCATGGCTCATTTTTTTTATTTCAGCCATTACACCGTCAGACGGATTTTTGCGAATCAAATCATCACGGACTGCAAGCTGGAATGTTGGGTGAAGAAGAGAATGGATAGTTTCCAGAGTACTGATCTTTATCTTTTCAACTTTCAGTAGATGCTGGTAGAACTGGGTTACATCAGAGTACTTTACAGATGCGATTCGTTTCCTGCCGAATGTGTTACGTATAAAACGATCGTACATATACAGGTAATTGCTCTTTGTAGTCGGACGAAGGTTAGCCTTAAGGCTGATATATCGGTCAAATATAGTGTTTATATCAACCATCCCTGCAGCATATACATCAAGTCCGTCAAGCTGTTCTTTCACAAGCTTTCTCTCTTTTTCCCGCAGGCTCAAAAGATTTGTGGCATATACAAACCTTCTTCGCCCTAGAGGATCTGTATACGTGTACACATATCTTCCGTCAGAACTTCGCTGACATTCTCCTTTTCTGAGGCTTCTCCCTCGATCATCTTTTCTCGTCTTTGACATAAAAAATCCTCCTTTTCCAAACATGTAGATCGGCAGGTTTCCCGCCGTCACGATTTTATGTATAGGCCCGGTGAGGGGCCTTGTTGTCATGTGTCATATTCTCGGAACGATTCGAGATATCTTTCAAAGATCTCACAGTTTACAAGAGCTACCTTGTCAATCTTGTAGACTGCCTTCGCTTCTTTGGCAAGTTCCTGAAATTTTGTCAGGCCGAGACTATACCGCTCGGCTCCTTCTGCGTATCTTACGAATTTTTTAGCATTCTGTTTTGTTGCCTCAACTCTTTTGCGGGCATAACCCATAATATTAATCCTCCAAAAAATCTGAAATTCTGATGCGAAAACAAAAAGACTTTCTGATGCATCACCTTCAGAAAATCTGTTTCTGTACTTTCGTACAGCAGTGTCTTATGTCTTTTTGTCTTGTTATCTTTCTTCAGTCTTCCTTGGACTTTCCTGTTTAATGACCGTCCCGGTCTCCGTCCTGTCAGATGACGTCTCAGAATACAGATCCAGCCTTTCACGAATCGTCATTTCATGGTTGGGAACGACTTCTGCCTTTTGGACTGTATCGATACAATACCTTATCCGGTTTATCAGCTCCGGATCAAAGTCTGCATTGCAAAGCTTTTTCTCCAGCGCTTCATTCCTGCAGATCAGGGTTTTGCGCTGCGTTGCGAATTTGTCTCTGTCTGAGATTTTCAGGTCGTTGGCCTTAAGATATCGGACTGATTTCTTGAACGCGTCAAGCTCTTCTTTATGAGAAGCAGCATATTTTTCTCTCGTTCTTTCGAATCCGCGCTTTGACTGGTCAGCAACGGATTTCAGGCGATTGAACGTATCGATATGCTTAATAACGGTATCAAGCTTTCTTATAGTTTTGCGGTTTTCTGCCATCTCGGACAGTTCTCCGCTGTGGGCGGAAACAGCATCACTGAGATCCTCAAGAGTGTGTATCCCTGTCATCTGCATCCAGCTGTAGACCTGAGAAATAAACTTCAAATCATTGACCGAGGCCGTCTGTTTCCCTTTGATGCTCCAGTCAGCTCTTCCGAGTTTTCTCATGGATGCAAACTCTTTGACATAATCCAGGATCGTGGGAGGAGACGCCTCCCTGTCTGAGATCCTTTTCAGTTTTTCTATGGCGGCTCTCAGCCATTCTGTCAGACTTGCCAGCAGCCGTCTAAGAGAAATCAACGCTGAGTTATGGGATACGATCTCACGGTTGTAATCGCCGATCTCCGTCCGGATCCCTTTGTTCTCCAAATGAGCAACCGCAGGACCAAGATGGATAGTTGGGATCTGATCCTTACCTTGTCTTTCAAAAGATCTCAGATCCAGTCTGACCGGGATCCCGTTTTTCTCGTAATACCGGTTGACGTATTCCTCCCATTTGCTTCGCCAGAGTTCAGCATTTGACCGCTGATCCCAGTCGGCCGTGTTCTCTCTGTGAGTCTTCCATTCTCCCGAAGGAAGTTTTATACGGTCACCGTTTTCATCTGTGTCATAGACCTTGTGAGCTTTCGGAAGCCACTTTCCTTTCTCATCCATGGCCCTTAGAGTCAGAAGGATATGAGCGTGAGGGTTTCCGTCACCCTTGTCATGAATGGCGTAATCCGCGATCATTCCACGTGAAACGAACTGATCCATGCAGTAGTCCCGGACAAGAGAAACGTAATCCTCTTTCGGGATCTCATTCGGCAGAGCCATGATGATCCCTCTTGCCAGCTGGGCATTCCACTGTGTTTCAGCCTTCTCAGCTGAATTCCATAATATCTGCCTGTCTTCATACTCCGGAGGAGCATGTGACGGAAGCAGTATTCCTTTTGCAACCACCTCCTTTGCTTTGTATTCATAATTCTTAGTCCTGTTGTCGTATTCAGAGAACAGCTTTTCTCCGCTCTGATAAGCAGCCCCGGCAACAGCAGACTGGCGTTTGCTTCTCTGCCGAATCGAAATATCAAAATGCGGGCACGACATTTTTATAACCTCCTTTCAGTTGGGTAGCCGGAACGGCGCAGGGCTGAGCCCTGTGATCCGAACATATGAGGATCCATTAAAAATACGCGACGGCACCGTTTGCGGTGCATAGTTGCGCCCTCTTTCATCGGGAGTCCGCCTCCTCCGCTCTCTTTCTCCCGTCTTCGATCTTCTCCTTCAGAAGCGAATCTACAACAGGCTGCCTGAACGCTGTTTTCAGGATCTCATAGACCTGTTCATCGGTTAGGAGCAGAGGCTCGAGAAGGAACGCTTCAAGCATTCCTCCCCGGGCAAATATCCTGCGGTTCCTCTGTTTTCTGAGCAACCCTTTTTCAGTGGCTTCCAGGGCCTTGATATTATTCTTTACAAAACGGAGCTTATCTTCTGTCTTCTGTTTTTCTTTCAAAAGCTCTTCTTTTGAATCGGTCATATATGCCTCCTGTAAAATATAGATTTAGGGGTTTTCGCTGTGTACGTACGTACCGTTGAACTGACGTTTGGTACGTACGTACATAGCTGATCACCGCAAAACGCTGTTTATATAGGGCCTTGCTACGATCTCTATTCCGGCAAATCCCCATACCCTTCTGCCGGCCGGATTCGTGATCTTATTGGTGTGCTCCAGATGATATTTCTTTTCGTTCGCCACCAGGAAATCACTGACCGATCTAGGCTTCAGCGGTGTCAGCGCGTTCTCTTCACACCACATCTGATAGACCTCATAGATATCCTTTGAAGAGGCTTCGTAGTCAGCCCTGAGTCTGATGAATCCCTCGGATTCCATGAAATCGATCATATTGTTTGAATCGCGTTTTACATATTCGCGGTTTTCTTTTATCCTGTTGCTTTCTGTGAACTGGAAACGGTTCCGGATCAGTCGCTGCAGTCCCTCAAACATCCAGATGAATATTCCTCCGGCTTCTTCTCTGAGTTTATCTGCGATATCCGGATCATCGATCCTTCCGTTCGGTTTGTCTTTTGTCGTCAGGATGAGCTGTCTGCGGTAGAAACCGTTAGACCTGTCATACAGAGCCTGCAGATCTCCGTTGGAGAATGCCAGCAGTCTGCAGAACATCCATCCCTGGTAGCTCTGCTTGCATTTGCGTTCCAGATCCATCTTTCCCTGGGCCGTGACGATCGTTTTGACATAGTTGGTGGATCTCAGAGCTTCCATTTTCATATCATCGTCTACACAGACCAGAATGTGTTCCAGGTCAGCTCTGGCGAATCTGTTTTCCGATATCTTTGCGATGCTCCCGTCTTTCATATTATTGCCGAAGATGGTGCTTACGACGGATCCGATCTGACTCTTTCCTTCTCCTCCGTTTCCCTTGATGATCATCATCCTCTGCCCTTTGGTGCAGGGAATAAGACAGTATCCGAGATATTCCTGAAGGGTCGGGATATCCTCTTCATAGAGAAGATCATTCAGAAAACTCAGCCATTTTTCAGGTCTCGGTGCGTCAGGATCATATGCCACCGGCAGTCTGTTCCGGACGATCTCCCTTTTTTCCTTCTCGAATCTTCCATCCGTGAAAAGTGTTCCGTTTGCCAGATGGATGCGGTCGATCTGGGGTTTCATCTCAACTCCCGTGTTATACAGTTTCAGGAGCTCGATGATGTTTTTGATGGTGTGAGGCACGTTCTTCACTGCACACACCTTCAGGATCCTGTAGATCTCCTTGGAGAGAGGGACAAGATCGGTGAGTCTCCCTTTAGGTGAGAAAAAAGCGTTGTTGTCATACGTCAATAGATGCGAGTGCATGAATTCTTCGCAGAATAGAGCCTCGTTGATATCCTTCCCGTTGAACCATACGGGATAGTTATTCTTTTTCTTCTTCATTTTCAGCCTCCTTGAGCGTTTCGAGCATTTTTGCGTAATAGCCTTCCCTGACGATCTGTGTCAGGACAGACTTTCT
>JAEEGL010664989.1_pt1 | contig 15088 bp, 8 predicted proteins | sample 9134231 | NCBI WGS metagenome assembly JAEEGL01 (sample SAMN16246548, study PRJNA631951) | gut metagenome | biome: gut microbiome; feature: rumen; material: fiber-attached | host: Bos | place: Iran: Karaj | collected 2018-10 | reverse complement strand
GACGGGCTGCTGAGTTATGAGAACAGTCAAAGCTCCTCGGCAAGCTTTGGCAACGTGTTTTTATGGGACATCCTGTGCCGCCGGAATGCCGCCCGCCTGGGAGACCGGCTGGGCGTGGAGTTTTTATGTCCGAAAGGGACGTTTTATCTTTACCCTGCGGGAAAGGGCGAGCTGGCTCCCGCTGTCGAGGCGCTGCGTCAGAGAGCCGCCGGGCAGGGCGTGACCCTGAGCCTCTGCGGCGTTCTTCCCGGACAGAGAGACGCCCTGGAGGCGGCGTGCCCCGGAGCGTTTTCCTTCATCGACGATCGGAAGAACTACGATTACCTCTACTCCGTCGAGGACATGGCCACTCTGGCCGGGAAAAAACTCCACGGCAAGCGAAACTTCTGCAACCGGTTTGAAAAAACCTTCGACTGGCGGTTCGAGCCCCTGTCTCCCCCTCTTTTTGAGGACTGCCGCGCCATGCTGCGGGAGTGGAACACGGAAAAGGACGGAGGCGATCCCGAGGAGAGCGAGGCCATCGAGCGGGTGTTCCGCCATTGGGACGTTTTGGGCTTTGTGGGCGGGGTGCTCTATGCCGACGGCCGCCCCGTGGCCTTCACCATGGCCGAGCCTCTCCGGCCGGATACTGTGGACGTCCACTTTGAAAAGGCCCGGGCGGACGTGTCCGGCGCCTATCCGATGATCGCCCGGGAATTCGCCCGCTATCTGCGCCGGGTGCGTCCGGAGGTGCAGATCCTGAACCGGGAGGAGGACATGGGTCTGCCCAACCTGCGGAAGGCCAAGGAGGAATGGTATCCCCTAGCCCTGCTGGAAAAGTGCATTGCCCGGTGGAAGGAATGAACGGCGTCCGATGGTCCCGGCCGGGGGACGAGCCGGCCCTGCGAACGCTCTGGAAAACCGTGTTCGGGGATGAGGACAAGTTCCTCGATCTCTTTTTCCGGGAGGTATACGCTCCCGGCTCCGCCGCCGTGGCGGAGACGGACGGCGTCATCGTGGCCTCGGCCTATGTGATCCCCTTCGGCTCCCGGCGCTACATCTACGCCGTAGGGACCCATCCCGAGCATCGGGGACAGGGTCATGGCCGGGCCGTAACGCTTTTCGCGGCGGACGGGAAAGCCTCTTATCTCTCCCCCGCCGATCCCGCGCTCCGTGACTGGTATATTTCCGCCATGGGGGCCGTACCGGTTTCCCGGCGCTGGGAGCTCATCGCTCCAAAATATCTGCGGCCCATCCCGGCGGAGGAATACGTGCGGCGGAGAGAGACTCTTCTGGCCGACACGCCCCATGCGGAGTATCCTCCCGCCGTTCTGAGGCTCTTTGAGCAGTACGGCGGCTTTTATGAGTATACCGCCGACGGCGGCGGGGTCTGCGCCGTGGAAAACAGCGGCGCCGTGGCGGAGTTGCTGCCCCCCCTCCCCGGCGGAGAGGTCTATGTCCTCGGTCTCAACGGCGCGGAGAGCCTCCACTGGGGCCTGACGCTGGCATAAAAAAAGCGCCCCGGCGATCCCTCAGGATCGCCGGGGCGCTTTTGCCGGTCTACTCTATGCGGATGGTCTCCACGTCGGTGCAGGCGCCGGTCTCGGTGTCTATCGTGAAAATGGCGCCCTCCAGCTTGCCGGGACCCTTGGCCTGCTCATATCGCCGGGGCGGGTCCCCCAGGAACTTCCGCACCGACTGGTCCGGGGAAATGCCCAGCACGGAGTTGGCCGGGCCGGTCATCCCCAGGTCCGTGATGTATCCCGTGCCGCCCGGGAAAATGCGCGCGTCGGAGGTCTGGACATGGGTGTGGGTGCCCCACACCGCGCTGACCCGGCCGTCCAGGAAATACCCCATAGCCAGCTTTTCGCTGGTAGCCTCGGCGTGCATGTCCACCAGCACCATGCGGGTCTGGTTTTCCGAGAGCAGCTCGTCCACCAGATGGAAGGGATTGAGGGTGTTGGCGTCCAGCGTGAACTTTCCCATCAGATTGATGACCCGGATGGGGCCGAAGGGCGTGGTGAAGGTGGCGTCTCCACGGCCGGGGCACTGGGGCGCGAAGTTGGCCGGACGGAGGATCCTGGCCTTGTCGTCCAGATAGGGCTGGAGCTCCCAGCGGGTCCAGGTGTGGTTGCCCAGGGTGATCACGTCCGCGCCGGCGTTGAAGATGGCGTCCGCCTGGGCGGGGGTGATGCCCACCACGTTGGAGTTTTCCCCGTTGACCACCGTGAAGGAGATGCATTTCTCCTTCTGGATCGCCTTGAGCCGTTCCTTGAGAAACGCAAGGCCGGTCTGACCTACTACGTCCCCCGCCGCCAGAATGTTGATCGTCATGCCTCTATCCCCTCCGTTTTGATGCGGTCGTCCCGTTTTTCGCTTTCCTTCTCGCCGGTGCTGAACAGGTGGATGATCCCCGAGCGGTTCAGATCCACCACGATGGCCGCCATGATGGGCATGGCGAACAATCCCACGCCGCCGAAGAGCCGGGTGCCCACGTACATGCAGCTGAGCGTCACGATGGGACGCAGCCCCACGTGCTTGCCCACGATCCGCGGCTCTATGATCTGCCGCACCACGATGATCACCAGATACAGCGCCAGGAGCGCCACGCCCCGGAACACGCCGCCGGTGATGAGAGTGACGATGGCCCAGGGGATCAGGATGGTGCCGCTGCCCACCACCGGGAAGGCGTCAAACAGACCGATGAGCACGCCGATGAGCAGAGGATGGCCTACGCCGATGAGCACAAGTCCCAGCGTATTCTCCGCGGCGGTGATAAGGAAAATGAGAAAGTAGGACTTGATGAACTGCCAGATCATCTCCAGGAAGGAGTTTTTCACGTTCACCGAGAAGCGCAGCGCCCGGTCGGGCAGGTTCTGGCGAAGGAAAGCCTTGATCCGGTCAAAATCCACGGCGATGAACACTGTGGCGATCATGGTGATGAGCGCGTTGAGCAGGATGCTGGGCAGACGGCCCGCCAGAGAGGTGAGCCAGCTTACCAGACGGGCGGAGAAGTTGGTGATCGCCGAACCCAGGGAGGAAATGAGGTTTGGCAGCGAAGCCTGGATGGTAGCCACCACGGATTCGTCCATCCGGGCGGAGAAGCTCAGAACGCGCTCGTACAGCCGATTGATGCCGGGCACCACGCTGGTTTCGTAAAAGGCCGGGGCGGCGCCTACCAGATTCACTGCCGAATCCGCCAGCCGGGAGATGACCAGCACGATCAGTCCCGCCAGCAGCAGATAAAGCACCACCACGCTCAGCACCCCCGCCACCGTACGGTTCATGCGGAACCGGCGGCGGACCAGGACCCGTTCGCCCTTCTCGCTGCGGATATATCGGGTCTCCCGGCTCAGAAGGCGCGCCAGGGGCCTCGCCACCGCCGCCAGGATCAGCGCCAGCACCAGCGGCGTGACGACCTTCAGAAAATACTTCAGAAGGAAATAGATGATGGCGATGATCGCCGCCCAATAGGCCAGATCGATGAGGAATTTCAGTCGATTCCTTTGTTCCTGCGGCAGTTCCACGGCCTCACCTCCTTCCAGGCAGGGAAAGTATACCACGTTTTTCCGGGATGTAAAAGGGAGAGCCGGCGAAAAAATGAAGAGGGGGCGTCTTTCAGCGCCCCCTCTGTTCAGTATCTGGTCGTGTCCCCGGCGGTGACGAGCTCTTCGCCGTTGAGATCGTAGAAGAGCCGCCGGCCGTGATCTGCGTCGAAGCGGACGTTTTTCGCCTGCCGGAGAGCGCGCAGCTCCCGATACCGGGCCTTCTGCGCCTCCGAATACCGGTTCATGGCGTCGCTGGTGAGCCACACGTTTCCCAGAAGGGTGTTCACCTTTGCCAGGAGGTCCTTCTGCTCCTCCGTCAGCTTCAGGTTTTCGGTGCGGAGGAAGAATACGTCCGGATCGCTGCCGAAGGCCCGGCCGTTGAGCTGCCGCCGATAGATGGTATCCTCCAGGGACTGGCGGGTGGACACCCGCTCCCGATGGATCTGCTGCATGAGTTTGGTGTCGTTCCAGTCCAGGCCCACGTCGCAGCCGATGCGGCAGTAATCCACCCGGCCGAAGGCGGGCATCAGCGGCACGCCGCAGCCCAGGATCAGCTTGTCGCCGCAGAGCTCCCGGAGAAGGTCCATGGCCCGGATCATCCGGCCCGCCCGGCTCTCCGTCTCGTCGCCGAAGGGGGCGGCGCCGTAAAGAAAGTCCAGCTTCACCAGGTCGAAGCCCCATTCGTCCAGCACCCGGCGGAACACCTCCCGCAGATAGGCCAGCACCTCCGGGTGATCGATGTCCAGCGCGTAGAACCCGCCCCAGTTGGCGCCGCAGTACCACGGTTTTCCGCCCGCCTTCAGCAGCCAGTCCGGGTGTTTTTTCATGATGTCGGAGCCCTTCTGGCATACGAAGGGGGCCAGCCACAAACCGGCGCGGAAGCCCCTGTCGTGGATCGCGTCCGCCAGAGGCCGGAGCCCGGCGGGGAACTTGCGCGCGTCCGGCACAAGCCAGTCGCCCACGGCCGTCTCCCAGCCGTCGTCAATCTGGAAGAGGTCTCCCGGCTCCATCACCCCGGCGCAGCCCTTCAGATCGGAGCGGATGCACGCCGCGTCGATCTTCTGATACCGGTTGTACCAGCTGGAATACCCCGCGATCTTCTCCCGGGTCCGAGGCTTCACGCCCATGGCGGCGAACCAGGCGTCAAACACCTCGTTCTCTTCCCCGCTGGAAATAAACAGATCGAAGGCGTGGAAGGGCCCGCCGCACTTCATCCCCTCGCAGTCCCGGCGCAGGCTGAGCCTGGCGGCGGCATAGTCGTACTCCAGCAGGGTGTAGCCCGGCCTCTCGTCCAGGGAGCCCACCAGCCGAAACCGGTTTCCTTTTCGGAAATAGCCGTAGGAGACGCCGTGGGATACGCTTTTCCGCTCCGGGTAGTCATAGAAATAATAATCTCCGTAGCGGTCCAGACCATAATGCCTCACCAGCAGCCGGGGCAGGTGGCCGAGGCCCCGGATAAGGTCGTCCGGTCCCCGCTCCGGGCAGTGGCTCCAGCTCTGAAAGCCGTTGAAAAACACTCTCGCGTCAGGAGGAAGATGCTGGCTCAGCTCCGCCGTCACGCTCTCGAGCCTGCCCTCGGGCAGATCCAGAACGACATGGATCTCCCCTCCGATCTCCTCCGCGCCGGAGTACTCCGTGCCGTCGGCAAGACGGACGCGCCAGAACAGCTCTTTCATATCATTCTCCTTTTCCCGTATGAATGGTGAAATCCAGCCGGACGCTCTCCGTGCCGGGAGCGGACACGGTGAGCGCCGCCTTCCCCTCCCGGCCCAGGGTGCGGATGTAGGCGCCGCACATGCCGCCCTCGGCGGTCACGATATCCGGTCCCACCAGCGCCGCGTCTCCTTCCAGCGCGAAGGAGATCGGCAGCTGGGCGTAGGCCGCCTGGGTGCCGTGCTCGTCCAGCAGCCGGACGCGGACGGCGGCCATATCGTAGGTATCTTCCTCCCGGAGCTCCAACGAGCTGGCCCTCGCCTCCAGACGGAGCCGGGATCCGGTGCTCCGGATCACGCTTTTGACCACCGCGCCGCCCTTCACGGCGTCGAAGCGCCAGCGAACGGCCTCGCCGCCCCAGTTGCCTACGTATTTCCCGTAGAGGTCGTATCCGTCAGCCGGGGAAACGCCCCAGCGCGCCACGCAGACGGCCATCCGGAGCTTGTCCGGCAGGGGCATGTTCCGCATACCGTACCGTCCGGCGGACAGGAGACACCGCCGCAGCAGCTCCGCCTTCTTCCGGGGGAAACCCTCCCGGCTCTCCAGCAGCGCGCCGATGGTGTCGTCCACCGGCACGGGGCCGTGCTTCAGGCCCTTCCAGCCCCGAGGACGGAAGGCCGCCACGAACTCCTCGTTTCGGAAGAGCCTCACCTCATCGGCGTTGGTGAAGGCCCAGATCTCCCGCAGCCGTCCGGCGGGATAATCGCCGATCTCCATCAGGGAGCCGATCTCCAGCACGGGGACGTCGTCCCCCTGGCTGGCGTAGACCGCCGCGGCCAGCTTTGGATTGCGGAAGGCGTCCAGCACGCCGTGATAGCAGACCCGGTCGCCGGACCCGAAATCCTTGTGGGTGGGATAGTCGAACATGCACCAGGCAAAGAAGCCCGCGTGCTCTCCGTCCGCAATGGCCGCGTCCAGCACTCTGGCATGGCGCAGAGCGTGCTCCTGCCGCCGCTCCCAGACGTCAAAGGCCTTGGTGGGGTACATGTGGCCGTTGCACTCGGAGATGATCAGAGGCTTTTCCATGTCCGGCGTCACCGCTTTTTTCGGCAGACAGCCGGGAGCCGCGCCGTCGTGGGAAAAGTCGTTGTAGGCGTACACGTCCTCCAGGAGCCGGCTTTTTTCCAGATGCCGGACGCCGGAGGTCGCCCGGCTCGGGTCCAGCGCACGGCACGCCGCGTTGGTTCGCTCATACAGGGCGTCGCAGTCCCGACTCTCGTTGATGCGCACCCCCCAGAGCACCACGCTGGGGTGGTTCCGGTACTGGAGCACCATCTCCCGGGTGTTTTCCACCGCCTGGTCCTGCCAGGTCTCGCCGCCGATGTGCTGCCAGCCGGGGATCTCCGTGAACACCAGCAGACCCAGCTCGTCGCAGGCGTCGATGAAATGCTGACTCTGCGGGTAGTGGGAGGTCCGCACCGCGTTGCAGCACAGCTCCTCCTTCAAGATCCGGGCGTCCTCCCGCTGGAGGGAGGCCGGGGCGGCGTAACCGACATAGGGATAGGACTGATGGCGGTTCAGGCCCCGGAGGAACACCTTCTTCCCGTTAAGGAAAAAGCTGTCCTTCCGCCACTCCGCCGTACGGAAGCCGAAGCGGGTCTCCAGCGTATCCACCGGCTCCCCCCCGGGAGAAAGAAGCTCCGCCCGGCAGGTGTAGAGCGCCGGGTCCTCCAGCTCCCAGGGCCGCGCGTCCGGAACGTCCAGCCAAAACACATCGTCCCCGCCGGTCCCGGAGGCGCGGACCGTCCCGTCCTTGTCCAGGATGGTCACGCGTCGGATCGGGGCGTCCCCGGACAGCGTCAGTTCCACTCTCGCCCTGGTCAGGCTCGGGGTGGTCACATAGAGATCGTCAACGACACTGCTCCCCCGGACGTCCAGCCACACCTCCCGGTACAGTCCGCCATAGGTGAGATAGTCGATCACGTGGCCGAAGGGCGGGATCGCCGGATTTTCGGAGGCGTCCAGGCGCACCGCCAGAAAGTCCTCCCCGCCGGGATGGGCTTTGCCGGTGATCTCCGTCCGGAACGCGGTATAGCCGCAGCGATGGGTGGTCAGCTCCTCCCCGTTGAGGTATACCTGGGCGATATGGCCCGCGCCGTCAAACTGCAGGAACAGACGTTTCCCGGCATACTCCGCCGGAAGGCGCAGGTGTTTCCGGTAGCCGCAGACCACGGCGTACTGCTCCGGCCGGGCGTAGTGGAGCGGGATCTCCCCGCTGGTGTGAGGCAGCCGGACCCGCTCCGGCTCCCCCTCTCCCCGGAAAAAGGCGTCGTTCCATTCTCTCGTGTATTCCCAGTCGTCGCAAAGACCGATCCTCACCGTTCCGGCCCCCTTCCCTGTCTAAAGAATACACGGTAGACACCGGATTTGCAACGGATATCTTCCGCATGGCCGCGGTTTCCTCACGGCGGACATTTTTGGGACAGACATAAGAAAAAAGCGGAAAACACGCGGAAAATCAGGGTCGCGCCGGGTTGCGTTTGACGGTCGGTTGTGCTACAATAATCAATCATAATTTTTTGCAAGAGGGAGAGAGAGTTATGAATCGGGAAAGCTTTGGCTCCCGCGTGGGATTCCTGCTGGTTAGCGCCGGCTGCGCCATCGGCATCGGCAACGTGTGGAAGTTTCCCTGGCTGGCCGGCCAATACGGCGGCGGCCTGTTCGTGCTGTTCTACCTTGTGTTTCTGGTCATCATGGGCATCCCCGTGCTCACGATGGAGCTGGCCGTGGGCCGCGGCAGCCGCCAGAGCGCCGTGGGCGGATACAGAGCGCTGGAGCCCGCCGGCAGCAAATGGCACATCCACGGCTGGGTGGCCATCATCGGCTGCTATCTGCTGATGATGTACTACACCACCGTGTCTGGCTGGATGGTGTCCTATTTCTGGAAGTTCCTCACCGGGACCTTCTCCCAGGCGGCTGTCGACGCTGACGGAGTGTTCTTCGGCATGCTGGGCAATCCCGTGGAGATGTGCATCTTCATGGTCCTCACCGTGATCGCCGGATTTGCCGTGTGCGCCGGCGGTGTGCGGAAGAGCCTTGAAAAGGTCAACAAATTCCTGATGATCGGCCTGCTGGTGCTGATCGTGGTGCTGGCTGTTCACAGCCTTACCCTCCCCGGGGCGAAGGCGGGACTGAACTTCTATCTGATGCCCAGCGTTGAGCGGATCCGGGACGCGGGCCTCGGCAAGGTGATCTCCGCCGCCATGAGCCAGGCGTTCTTCACCCTGAGCCTGGGCGTGGCCTCCATGGAGATCTTCGGCAGCTACATGTCCGACAAGCATACCCTCACGGGTGAATCCGTGCGCATCTGCGCGCTGGACACCTTTGTGGCGCTGATGGCGGGCCTCATTATTTTCCCCGCCTGTTTCAGCTACAATGTGGAGCCCACCCAGACCGTAGCTCTGATCTTCATGACGCTGCCCCGGATCTTTATGGATATGCCCGGCGGCCGCATCTGGGGCACCCTGTTCTTCCTGTTCATGACCTTCGCCAGCTTCTCTACCGTTACCGCCGTGTTTGAAAACCTGGTGGCCACCTCCATCGACAACTTCGGCTGGGGCCGGAAGAAGGCCTCCTGGATCAACTGCGCCTTCATGCTCGTGGCCAGTCTCCCCTGCCTGCTGGGCTATAATCTGTGGAGCAATGTCCACCTGATTGGTGCCCGGGACATTCTGGACAGCGAGGACTTCATCGTCAGCAACCTGCTGCTGCCCATCGGCGCCATCGTCTATCTTCTGTTCTGCGTCAGCAAAAAAGGCTGGGGCTTCGACAACTATCTGGCCGAATGCAACAAAGGCGACGGACTGAAGATGTCCCCGAAGCTCAAGACCTATTATCTCTATATCCTGCCGATCCTGATCCTCATCCTGCTGATCCAGGGGCTGATCTGAATCCGATAAGACAGATCCTGACGAACCAAACAGCAAGCCCGCCGCATTCATTTGCGGCGGGCTTGCTGTTTGGTTCGATCGTTTATTTTTCGCCGGGAGTGGCCCGGAGCATCACGTCGTGATAGCCGCCCTCCACGATGCTGGTGGAGGACACCACGGTGAGCCGTGCGTTCTTCTGCAGGTCGGGGATATTGGTCACGCCGCAGTTGCACATAGTGGATTTGACCTTGTACAGGCTCTTGGCCACGTTGTCGTGGAGGGAGCCGGCGTAGGCCACGTAGGAGTCCACGCCCTCCTCAAAGGCAAGGGTGTTCTTGCCGCCCAGGTCGTAGCGCTGCCAGTTCCGGGCGCGGTTGGAGCCCTCGCCCCAGTACTCCTTTACATACTGGCCGTTGATCATCAGCTTGGGGGTGGGCGATTCGTCGAAGCGGGCAAAATACCGGCCCTGCATCACGAAGTCCGCGCCCATGGCCAGCGCCAGGGTGATGTGATAGTCGTGTACGATGCCTCCGTCGGAGCACACGGGCACATATACGCCGGTCTGCTTGAAATACTCGTCCCGGGCCTTGGATACCTCGATGAGGGCGGTGGCCTGGCCCCGGCCGATGCCCTTGGTCTCCCGGGTGATACAGATGGAGCCGCCGCCGATGCCCACCTTGACGAAGTCCGCCCCGGCCTTGGCCAGGAACAGGAACCCATCCCGGTCCACCACGTTGCCGGCGCCCACCGTTACCTCGTCGCCGTCCCGCTCGCGGATAAAGTCGATGGTCCTCTTCTGCCAGACGGCGTAACCCCCGGCGGAGGCGATGCACAGCACGTCCGCCCCGGCCTCCACCAGAGCGGGGACACGCTCGGCGTAGTCACGGGAGTTGATGCCCGCGCCGACACGGTAACGCTTTTCCTCGTCCTGAAGGCTCAGCGGGAACTCCTTGGCCTCGGCGTAGTCCTTCCGGAACACGAAGTACATCAGGTGGTCGTCAGCGTCCACTATGGGCAGGGCGTTGAGCTTGTTGTCCCAGATGATGTCGTTGGCTTCCTTCAGCGTAGTTTCCGCCGGGGCCGTGACCAGCTTCTCCCGGGGCGTCATGAAATCCCGGACACGGATCTCCGGGCTCATGCGGGAGACCCGGTAGTCCCGGCTGGTGACCAGACCCAGCAGGCGGCCGTTGGGGGTAGCGTCCTCGGTGATAGCCACGGTGGAAAAGCCGTTCTTCGCTTTCAGGGCCAGCACGTCGCCCAGGGTGTTGTCCGGGGTCAGGTTGGAGGCGCTGACCACAAAGCCGGCCTTGTGGTCCTTGACGCGGCGGACCATGGCCGCCTCGTCCTCGATGGACTGGGAGCCGTAGATGAAGGACATGCCGCCCTCCTTGGCCAAGGCCACCGCCATGGTGTCGTTGGACACCGACTGCATGATAGCCGAGACCATGGGGATGTTCAGGCTCAGAGGGCACTCCTCTTCACCCCGGCGATAACGCACCAGAGGCGTGCGGAGGGACACCTTGTCCGGAATGCAATCCTCGGAGGTGTAGCCGGGAATGAGCAGATATTCGTTGAAGGTTCGGGAGGGTTCGGAGTAGTAATATGCCATAACGCACCTCTTATATCTTTATTTGAAGTATTTGACGGCGCTTCGGAAAAGGCCCATCTCGTAACGGCCGGGAACGTTGCGGTAAAGCTCGCGGCCGACCCGCTCGCTGTGGCCCATCTTGCCCAGGATCCGGCCGTCGGGAGAGGTGATCCCCTCGATGGCCCAGGCTGAGCCGTTGGGGTTGAAGGCGGTGTCCATGGAGGGGACTCCCGCTTCATCGGTGTACTGGGTGGCGATCTGCCCGCCGGCATGGAGACGGGCGATCAGCTCCGGCGAGGCGTAAAACCGGCCCTCGCCGTGGGAGATGGGAACGGTGTAGACCTCCCCTGTCCGGGTCTCGGCCAGCCAGGGGGAAAGATCTGAGCAGACCCTGGTCCGCACCAGCTTGGACTGGTGGCGGCCGATGGTGTTGTAGGTGAGAGTGGGGAAATCCGATTCGGCGTCCAGGATCTTCCCGTAGGGCACCAGCCCCAGCTTTATGAGGGCCTGGAAGCCGTTGCAGATGCCCAGCATCAGACCTCTGCGGTCGTTCAGCAGGGCCTCGGTCTGCTCCTTCACCGCCGGGTTCCGGAAAAAGGCGGTGATGAACTTGGCCGAGCCGTCCGGCTCGTCGCCGCCGGAGAAGCCGCCGGGCAGCAGCACCAGCTGAGCGTCCTTCAGCGCGGCGGCGAAGCGTTCCACGCTTCGGGCCACGTCGTCGGCGTTCTGGTTGCGGATCACCACGATCCCGGCCTCGCCTCCCGCGTCCATCATGGCCCGTGCGGTGTCGTACTCGCAGTTGGTGCCGGGAAACACGGGGATCAGAGCCTTCGGCCGGGCGATGCCCAGATGGGGAGACGCCGGGCGTCTGCCCTCCGTTTTTACGGCTTCGGGCCGGCCCGACTCGCCGGTGCGGGTGGGGTAAACGTCCTCCAGCACAGACTCGTTCAGGGCCAGCAGGTCGGCGATCGTCTCCTCGTCGTCCTCCAGTCTAACGGAGGGAGCTTCGGTTGTAAAGCCCAAAAGGGACGCGCCCGGTTCTTTTTCCGTCAGCTCAGCCACGATGGCGCCGGGCATGGCGGCGTACCAGTCCAGGCCCTCCGCCTCGGACGCAAAGCCGATCTCGTTGCCGAAGGACATGTTCATCACCGCCTCGGCCAGGCCGTGCTCCACAGCCCAGGCGGCCCGGACCTTTCCGGCGCGATGGAGAGCCTGGAAGCTCTCCCAGGCGGCCTTCTGTTCCTCCGCCGTGCGGCCGGCAAAGAGATACACCGGATCGCCCGCCGCCTTGAACTCCGGCGAGAGGACCTCGCCGGCCTTCAGCGGGGCGATGGCAAAGGAGATGAGCGTCGGCGGCACGTCCCGATCCAGGAAGGTGCCGGACATGGAATCCTTGCCGCCGATGGCGGCGCACCCGGTCTCCAGCTGTGCGTCCATGGCCCCCAGAAGGGCGGCGAAGGGCTTCCCCCACCGCTCCGGGGCGGCGCCGAGCCGCTCGAAGAACTCCTGGAAGGTGAGATACGCCTTCCGGTAATCGCCGCCGGCCGCCGTCAGGGAGGCCAGGGAGAGATACACGCTGTCCCGGGCGCCCCGGTAGCAGTCGGCGCTCATGAGATCGGGGTCGAAGCCCCAGGCAAAAACGCTGGCGTCGTCGGTATGCTGTCCCGGCAGCACCGGGAACAGGGCGGCCATGGCCTGGGCCGGGGTCCGCTGGGTGCGGCCGCCGTAGGGCACCAGCACGCTCCCCGCGCCGATGGTGCTGTCAAACCGCTCCACCAGGCCCCGGCGGCTGGCGCACGCCAGACTGGAGGCCATATCCCGAAGGCTGTGCCAGTCGGGACGGGGCCGGGCATACTCGCCCTTGGCCGCCACCGTCACGGCGCTGTGCTTCACCGCGCCGTTCGTGTTGAGAAAGTCCCGGGACATGTCCGCGATGGTCTGGCCACGCCAGGTGAATACCATTCGGGGTTCGGCGGTGACCACCGCCACCGGATACGCCTCCAGGTTCTCTCTTTCCGCCGCAGCGATGAAGGCGTCGGCGTTTTCCGGCGCCACCACCACCGCCATCCGCTCCTGGGATTCGCTGATGGCCAGCTCCGTGCCGTCCAGACCGTCGTATTTCTTCCGCACCGCGTCCAGGTCGATCCGAAGCCCGTCGGCCAGCTCGCCGATGGCGACGGAGACGCCGCCCGCGCCGAAATCGTTGCAGCGCTTGATGAGGCGGGTAACGTTCCCGTCCCGGAACAGGCGCTGGAGCTTCCGCTCCTCAGGGGCGTTGCCCTTCTGGAACTCGCTGGACATGGTGGTGAGGGATTTCAGGTTATGGCTCTTGGAGGAGCCGGTAGCTCCGCCGATGCCGTCCCGGCCGGTGCGGCCGCCCAGAAGGATAACGACGTCTCCGGGGGCCGGGCGCTCCCGGACCACATTGGCCTCCGGCGCCGCCGCCACCACCGCGCCGCATTCCAGGCGCTTGGCCACATAGCCGTCGTGATAGACCTCGGCTACGTGACCGGTGGCCAGGCCGATCTGGTTGCCGTAGGAGCTGTAGCCCGCCGCCGCCGTCTGGCACAGGTTCCGCTGGGGCAGCTTGCCGGGAAGCGTATCCTCCAGGGAGGCCCTGGGGTCCGCCGCCCCGGTGACGCGCATGGCCTGATGAACGTAGGCCCGGCCGGACAGGGGATCCCGGATGCAGCCGCCGATGCAGGTGGCCGCGCCGCCGAAGGGCTCGATCTCTGTGGGGTGGTTGTGGGTCTCGTTCTTGAACATCAGAAGCCAGGGCTCCGTTGCGCCGTCCACCTCCACGTTCACCCGGATGGAGCAGGCGTTGATCTCTTCGCTCTCGTCCAGCTCCGGCAGGAGACCCCGTTTTTTCAGCACCTTGGCGCCGATGGTGGCGATGTCCATGAGCGTCCGGGGACGCGCCGCCGCCTTCTCCTCACCGTAGACCTCCTCCCGGGCGGCCAGATACCGCCCGAACGCGGCCTTCACCGCCTCGTCGCCCAGATCGATCTCGTCGATGTGGGTGGAAAAGGTGGTATGACGGCAGTGGTCGGACCAGTAGGTGTCCACCACCCGGATCTCGGTGATGGTGGGGTCCCGGTGCTCGGTGTCCCGGAAATAAGCCTGCAGGAATCGTAGGTCGTCCAGATCCATGGCCAGTCCCAGCCGCTCCAGCAGGGCGCGGAGGCCGTCGGCGTCCATGCCGATAAAGCCCGTCAGCGTCTCGATGGGAGCGGGGACGGGATAATCGATCTTCAGCGTTTCCGGCTTGTCCAGCGCCGCCTCCCGGCTCTCCACCGGATTGATCACGTGATGCTTGACGCGCTCCAGCTCCCCGGCCGAAAAATCGCCGTAGAGCGCGTAGACCCGGGCCGAGCGCACCGTGGGCCGGTCGCCGGGCTGCAGAAGCTGAATGCACTGGGCCGCGTAATCCGCCCGCTGGTCGAACTGTCCCGGCAGCGCTTCCACGGCAAAGACGGCGTCCGCGCCGGCCAGGTCCGCCGTATCGCTGACCTCGTCCACCGGAGGCTCGGAAAACACGGTGGTCCGGGCCCGGTCAAAAAGCTCCGGGGTGATGTTCTCCACGTCGTACCGGTTCAGGATCCGGACCTCCCGGAGGCCCCGGATGCCGAGGAACTGCCGGCAGTCGTTCAACAGGGCGGCGCAGGCGGGGGAAACGCCCTTCTTTTTCTCAACAAATACCCGATAGACCATGTCAGCCCTCCAGTACCGCCAGCGCCCGGGCCCCGATGTCCCGGCGCATGAACGCGCCTTCAAAGGAGATCTGCCCCGCGGCGGCGTAGGCGTCCCGGAGCGCCGAGGCCAGATCCGGCCCCGTGGCGGTGACGCCCAGCACCCGGCCGCCGGACGTGACCAGCCGGCCGTCGGAGAGCTTGTCCCCGGCGTGGTAGACCGTCACGTTCTCCGGAAGCGCGTCGGGAATGGCGATCTCCTTCCCCTTCGCGTAGGCTACGGGATAGCCCCCGGAGGCCAGGATCACGCAGGCCGCCGCGCCCTTGTGCCATTCCACCCTCAGATCCTTCAGCGTGCCGTTCTCGCAGGCCGTCATCACGGTGAGAAGATCGGTCTTGAGGAGCGGCAGAACCACCTGGGTCTCCGGGTCGCCGAAGCGGCAGTTATATTCAATGACCTTCGGCCCTTTCGGGGTCAGCATCAGGCCGAAATAGAGGCAGCCCCGGAAGGGACAGCCCTCGATGGCCATGGCCCGGATCGTGGGCATGAAGATGTCCTTCATGCATATCTCCGCGATCTCCGGGGTGTAGAAGGGGTTGGGAGCCACGGTCCCCATGCCCCCCGTGTTCAGTCCGGTGTCCCCGTCCCCGGCCCGCTTGTGGTCCATGGAGGACACCATGGGGCAGACCGTGCACCCG
>JAEEGL016376925.1_pt1 | contig 15089 bp, 13 predicted proteins | sample 9134231 | NCBI WGS metagenome assembly JAEEGL01 (sample SAMN16246548, study PRJNA631951) | gut metagenome | biome: gut microbiome; feature: rumen; material: fiber-attached | host: Bos | place: Iran: Karaj | collected 2018-10 | reverse complement strand
GTTTCTTATAATCTGGTGGTACCGGGTGGGATTGAACCACCGACCTCGGGCTTATGAGTCCCACGCTCTAACCAGCTGAGCTACGGTACCATAGAGAGTATTATATCATATATTGGTGCACCCGGCACGATTTGAACGTGTGACCTTCAGGTCCGGAACCTGACGCTCTATCCAGCTGAGCTACGGGTGCGTTATAGGATATTTGGTACACCGGGAGGGATTCGAACCCACGACCCCTTGTTCCGAAGACAAGTGCTCTAATCCACTGAGCTACCGGTGCACGAAGTGATTATAGCATATTTTTAACAGATGAGAAAGCCTAGGCGGGATGTTGGGGTTGAATTTTTGACAAGCTGATGATAGAAGAAGGGGCATGCTAAAAATTTTGGGAAAATATATCCACCAATCGTGGTTAGTAGTGTCTTTATGTGTGGGAATTGTGGTGGGGGTGATACTAGGTTTGGTTTTTAGAATTGATTATTTCGCATCGGGGTGGTGGATTTTGTTAGCATTAATACTTCTTATTTTCGCATATTTGAGGCCGAGATTTGTATTTGTAGTGATAATATTTTTGGTGGGAATGGCATTGGCTTTTGTGAGGGTGACAAACGAATTAAAAAGACAAAATATTTTAGGTGAAGCATATAGCGTGACTGTGGGGATAGAAACAGAGGGATGGGTGATAGATGTGCGAGATTGGTTTGCTGGGCGTGTGCGAAAATTAGTGTCGGATCCAGAAGTGGATTTAGGTCTTTCATATTTAATGGGAATGAAGTCGGGATTACCAAAAGACCTGTCGGAAAATTTGAGGATGGTGGGACTTACGCATATTGTGGTAGCGAGTGGAGCACACTTGTCAATCTTAGTGGAGATTGCACGGAGGATTTTTGGAAAATTATCGAGATTTGCTGGATTATTATTTTCGGTGCTGTTTATAGTGTTTTTTATGAGTATGGTGGGATGGACGTCGTCGATTTTGCGAGCTGGAATAATGGCAATTTTAGCTTTACTTTCCTGGTATGTGGGGCGAAAAATTGCGTCTTGGCGAATGATTTTAATGGTGGCAGCGCTGACTTTGATGTTTAATCCAATGTTCGCGACAAATTTAGGATGGTTGTTGTCGTTTGCTTCGTATGCGGGGATTATGATTTTGGGTCCGAGACTGACAAGATTTTTTTATGGCGAAAAGAAGCTGGGGTTCGTGGCAAATACGATAATAACAACGATTGCGGCGACATTAATGACATTACCGATTATTCTATATTATTTTGGGCAAGTGTCTTTGATTTCTGTAGTGGCGAACCTTTTGATTTTGCCGACTTTGCCATATGCGATGGGGTTGACATTTTTGAGTGGAATGTTTTCTGGGATGCCGGGCGTTGAAGTGGTGGTAGCATTTGTAGCGACAAAATTGTTGGATTTCCATATCGCAGTAGTGAAATTTTTTGGCGAGATGAAACAATTTATTGTGACGGTACCATCATATCAACCACAAGCGTTTTTGATTTATATTTTGATAATTGGACTTTTAATTATAAAAATGGTAAAATTAAGAGAAGTTAAATGTCAAATTAAGAAGTTTTTTACGGGAGAAAATATGTCTGGACATAGTAAATGGGCGACGACTAAGCGGCAAAAAGCGGTAGTTGATGCCAAACGTGGCGCGCTTTTTACGAAAATTGGAAATCAGATTGCAATTGCGGCGAGGGCTGGAACGGATCCAGCAATGAACCCGAGCCTTGCGATGGTACTTGAGAAAGCTAGGCTTGCAAATATGCCGAAAGCGAATATTGAGCGAGCGATTGCTCGGGTGGCAGATAAGTCGGCAGCGGCTTTGCTTGAGGAAGTTTATGAAGCTTATGGTCCTGGTGGGGTAGGAATTGTGATTGAAGTGGCGACGGATAATAAAAACCGAACAATGCCAGAAGTGAGACATACTTTAGATAAAAATGGTGGTCGTATGGCAGAGCCAGGTTCTGTGATGTTCCAGTTTAAGCGGAAAGGGGTGATTGAAATTGGCGAAAAGGGTGAAGATGCTTTAATGGTGGCGCTTGAAGCTGGAGCAGAAGATGCAACAGAAGAAGATGAGGGGATCGTAATTTATACGGACGCATCAGAGCTAATGAAAATACGACAGGCTTTAGTGGAAGCAGGGATGACGGTGACGTCGGCGGAACTACAATATGTACCTTCATCCTATGTACCGATTGAAGGCGAAAATGCGGAGAAGCTAGAAAAATTATTGGCGGCGGTTGATGATTTGGATGACGTGACAAACGTCTATACGAACGCAGAATAATATGTTATAATAATCGGTGGAAAGGTGGCCGAGTGGTTGATGGCACTGGTCTTGAAAACCAGAGAGTGAAAGCTCCGCAGGTTCGAATCCTGTCCTTTCCGCCAAAACAGACGCAGAAAAGCTTGCTCTTCTGGGACTGTTTTGAAGGAAAGGTGTTGGATGGCTTATCCTGTCCTTTTCGCCAGTTAAAAGTTAGCAAAACCATACGAATTTGAACTTTTAGCGTAGATTTTGTTTTGTGCTATACTAGGTGTTGAGAAGTTTTATGGATAAGGCATTAAAAACGTTAGCTAAAAAAATTCTAGGTAGGGCTGATTTGAGATTTGCTGAGCCTGAATATATGCGAGCGACTGGAGCCTTAAGAATTTTCGTGAAGGAACATCAGAAATATCTTTTGGAACAGCATCATTTGCCAATGCGAGAGGATTTGAAACCTTATAGTGCGGTGATAGCTAAAATGGAGCCGGATTATAATTTTTTTAATAGTGATATTTTTGCGAGAAATCCGGGATGTAGACCGGTATTTGAATATGATAACTTTCATTCTGGTACGCCAATGAAGTATAAGGCATTTCCGGGATCAGTGCGAGAAGTTAAGAAGACTTTAAGGCGAAAAAATTTGTATTGGTACCCGAGGAGCGCAGGAGGATTTTATTCACAACAGAAGATTGTGGATTATTTGATACGTGAGGGCTTTTTACCGAATCGGATAGAGTTATCTAACGGAGAGATTTATGGTGGTCTAGGAGTGAATAATATCGTGTTTACTTGTTCGACTACGCATGCTTATTCGTTGATTATGGAAGCAGTGGCGCAGCCGAATGATGTGATTTTGATGACGGCGCCGAACTATGGTTTGTTTGCAATAATGGCGGAACTTGATACCTACCGTACGGAATTGGTGCCTTTAAGAGAAGAAGATGGTTGGCAGCCAAATCCGAAGATTTTAGCGAAGAAGATTGATGCACTAAATGTGGAGCTTAGTACTGTGAAGGTGGCACGGGGGGGGGGGGGGGGAGAAAGCCTCGTGGAGGAGCATTTTTGAATCTTAATCCACATAATCCAACGGGAAAAGTAATGAATCATAAAAATTTGGAGATTTTAAAAGGAATTGCAGAAGTTTGTAAAAAACGTAATGTGTTTGTGATCGATGATTTAGTGTATCGGGATTTGACTTATGACATTGATGATTTGGCGGTGCCGATTGCGAGTATGCCAGAATATTTTAATAATACAATTTCGTTATTTGGGTTATCTAAGGCTTATGGGGTAGCGAGTTTCCGAGCAGCGGTGGTAGTTGCGCCAGTGGCAATTGCGGATGTTTTAACGCAGAAGATTCATGATTCGATGGATTCGATGCCAGTTTTGCAGGTAGCGGCAGTAGCGGGTGCTTTAAATGGGTCTAATAGACGGTATCGAGAATTTAGGCGGTATACTCGACAGTTGACTTGTGAGTATCAGTATCGATATCATTTGATATATTCATTAGTTTATGGTGTAAACAAGATTACTGATAAGAAATTGCGGGATAGAATTAAACGGACGATTCGCAGATATGCAAAAGAAGATTACAAAATGCTGGTTCGTGGGTGTCCCAATTTGGCGATTCGTAAAGGGATGGAGCCAGAATCTGGATTTTTTACGGTGTTTGATTTTACAAAATTAAGTGGCAAAAAAACTCCTGATGGAAAAGAAATAAAAACCGAGCAAGATCTATTAGAATACTTCTTTGTGAATGGCGGAGTGATGTACCTTATGGGTGGAAATATTTGTTGGCCAGTGGCGCATGAGATGGTCGGGAGGGTTAGTTTTGGGGTAAGTAGAAAAGCGATTGTTAATAATATGCGGTTGATAGGCAAAGCGATTCGGAGGTTGAAATGAGTTTTAAAGGAGTTTATTATAAAATTTATGGGATAGCGAGAAAGCGTTTGGTTGTTTGGTCTAATATGATACGGAGAGGTGTACTGTTATCGACTAATTGCAAACGTGTGGCGATTATAAGTTCGAACGAGTGGAAAAATAAAGTTTATGATGATTTGTTAGTGGAGCGAGCGTTTTTGAAACATGGAGTGAGGGCTGAGATTATTTCTTGGCAGGATTTTGGGATAGATTATAAAAAGTATGATGCAATTTTGATTGGGTCGATGTGGGGATATCAAGATTATTTGGCAGATTTTGAGAGGTGGCTTTCTTTGACGTCGACTGTGCTGGTAGTAAATAATTTTGATGTGATTTGCGAGAATTATAATAAGGTGGTACAGTTTGAAAAGTTGGCGGATTTGGGTTTACCGGTAATTGAGACTAGAGTGATAGGGGGGTTGTTGGACTCAAGATTTGAGGATCTTGTTAGAAATTTTGGGAGGGGTGGGTTCGTGTTAAAGCCGGCGATTTCTGGTGGTGGTAAAAATACATTTTTGGTACGAAACGAAATAGAATTTGAAGTGGCTAGAAAAGCACTTTCTAAGCTTGGTAGACTACGGGAATTTTTAGTGCAGCCATTTGTGCCGGAAATTAAAAAAGGCGAGATTGGAGTGGTAATTATTGGTGGAGAAATCGTAAATGTGGTACGAAGATTTCCAGGGGTTTTGCAAGGAGATTTTAAGGTGGAGACGGTGAGAAAAATTTCTAATGAACTGAAGAATTTAGCAATGCTTGCGTGGAGTGCTTATCCGGGGGCGACTTATATGAGGGTAGATACAGTATTTAGTGGTGGTAAATATAAGATTATGGAAGTGGAGGCTTTTGAGCCGCAACTTTATTATTATTTACTTAGAGGTGAGAAACGAAAGAAGATGCTTGAAAAGATAGTCGGTGAGGTTTTGAGGAAAATAGAAGGATTGTGATCTTTGCGTCTGGGTTGCAAAAATTACCACATTCGAACTGATGCTAAAAACGTTTATGGTATAATTGGCTTATGGATGAAAGTGAAATTCAACTGAAGCGGCGCGAGAATGAAGAGCAGGCAACGAAGGAAAGAGCCCGGATTTTGGGTTTACCATATTTAGATACACGAGATTTTGAAAATGAGATTCCTTTGACGATGGGAGTACTTGACGTAGCTCAAATGCATCGAGATTTTATAATTCCCTTGCAAAAGGGTGGCGGAGAGGAACATTTTCAATTTATGGTGACGAGTCAGACACCAAGAACATTGATTGAAAGAATGCGTCAAGAGTACAACGATGATGGTGAACGGGTGGATTTTTTCTTGATTTCGAACTCAGCATACAAAGTTTTTATGTTGCGATACGATCCGCCACGCGAAGTAAAATATGACGACATTAAAATTGCAGGTGAAGGCGATTCGGAAACGATTGCGGCGGTGTCGCAAACACTATCGACCGTGTCGGTGGATAAAGTCTTTGATTTCTTGATAGATCAGGCAGATAAATTGGGAGCAAGCGATATTCATATTGAGAATCTTAGAAATGAGATTCGAATTCGGATGCGCGTAGATGGGCTTTTGCATCCAGTGGCGACGATTGATAAGGATAAGTATCGGGTAATTATGGGTGAGTTGTCGTCACGGGCAAATGTTTCAACGGCCTCAAACAAACCGCAGTCTGGCCACATGCAAAAAGAAATCGTGCAAGACAGCATAACGCATATTTTAAATATCCGTGTGGAAACAATCCCGACGATGTACGGGCAAGATGCGGTATTGCGGTTGTTTAATTTTGACGAATCGTTACTGAATTTGGATTTATTGGGACTTTCCAAAGAGGAGCGAGCAGAAATTAATGAAATTATTTCACATCCGAGAGGATTGGTTTTGATGGTGGGGCCGACGGGTTCAGGCAAGTCAACAACGCTATATTCAATGTTAAACGCTTTAAATACGACAGATCGAAAAATTATTACCCTAGAAGATCCGATTGAATATGGGATTAATGGAATTTCACAAATTCCGGTTAATACTAATGCGGGCGGCTCATTTGCAGAAGAACTTCGGTCGGTTTTGCGTTTGGACCCAGATGTGGTAATGGTTGGGGAGATTCGCGATGCGGATACCGCTAAAACGGCAATTCAGGCTTCAATTACCGGGCATTTGGTATTATCATCGTTTCATGCCAATTCAACGGCAGCAGCATTTGCAAGGATGATTGACTTAATTGGTGTGAATCCGATTTTTGCGAGTTCGATTCGATTGATTGTGGCGCAGAGATTGGTGCGAAAATTATCGGATTCAAAAAAACAAAGATTGGCGACAGAGGCGGAAATAAAATACATTCGTAAAGTGCTTGAAGGGGTGCCAGCGGAAATTTTGTCGGATTTTGATTTGGAAAATCCTTTGCTTTATGATCCAGTGATAACGGAAGAAGAGCCGTTTGGCTATAGCGGTAGGATGATGATTATGGAACAATTAGTAGTGTCGGATGAGATACAAGCCTTTATTCGTGGGGATGTGGCGGAAGTAAATACAGAGGCGATTGAAGCGGTAGCGAGAAAACAGGGGATGTTGACTTTAGAGCAGAAGGGGATACTAGCGGTGCTACGTGGTGAGACGACGCTGAAAGAAATTTCGAGAGTAATTTGACTTTTTAGCATAAGTGTGATATAATGGAGTTATACCCTTTTTGAAGGGCAGGTTTCTTGGTGTGGTATAATCATGATATGAGTGAAAAAGAAAAAGTCATTTCTGACTATAATGGCTATGATTATAAAAAAATTTTCTGGGAAGAAGCTGATCGGGAATATGAAGATCAGGCAGACCGGATGGCAATACGAAAATTATTACCAAAACGGATGGCGAAATTTGCGGATATTGGTGGCGGTTATGGACGGTTGGCAAATGAATACTTAAAACGAGCGCATAAAGTAATAATTTTTGATTATTCAAAAACAGAGCTAGAGCAAGCTAAGGAAATCTATGGTGATAAGATTGAGACTCGAGCTGGGGATATTTACGAGTTGCCATTTAAAGATGATGAATTAGATGGGCTAATGATGGTACGGGTAACTCATCATTTAAAATATATGGATAAGGCAATGACTGAGCTGTACAGAGTATTAAAGCCGGGCGGTGTAGCGGTGATAGAAGTGGCAAATAAACGGACTTTGCCAAAGATTGCGAGATTTGTGGTGGGAAAATCAAAAGTGAATCCGTTTGATAAAAAAGTGGCAAACTATAAAGAGATTTCAAAGGATGGTTTTTATAATTATCATCCAAAATATGTGGAAGAGATTTTTGATAAGACTGGGTTTAAAATTGAAAAAGTTTTGTCGGTGTCAAATTTTCGGAATAGAGGCTTGAAGAAAATTTTGAAAACTAATAATTTGGTAAAAATGGAAGATAAGGCACAATCGATGCTGGCGCCAATTCGATTTGCGCCATCGATATATTATAAGTTGAGAAAACCGGAAGAATAGGTTATAATCACAGGGTGGGCTCGTCGTTCAACGGATAGGACATATCCCCTCTAAGGATACAATGCTGGTTCGATTCCAGCCGGGCCTACCATTTCCGGATTTTTTTCAAAATTTTCGCCCGCAGGGCGATTTTTAATTACCGAGCGCAGCTCGGAGCATAGGCGAAAATATTATTAAGGCTTTGTAGTTTTTAGTTCAAGTAGTCAGACCCTAGTCGCGAAGATTGTGGGCTATCATACTGATACGATGGTGCGTACGGTGCTATCCCTGTCTCCGTATCTCCTCTCCTCATCTTGACAAAAAACAAAAACGTGCTATAACTCTAAGGAGTACATTATTAATTTGGCAACTAAAAAATTATTGGGGAGGAATAATTATGAAAAAAGTTCGTGGTGAGAAAAGAGTAAGTGATATGTTGGCGAATTTTGATTTTGGAAACTACGAAATAAAAATTTGCCTTGCTTTGAAGCGACTAGGTAAAAAGGAATTGAGGGTGATTGAAATTAATTGCCGATATGGCGGAAATAATACTTCCTGGATGAACGAGATAATAAAGAGTGTTTCTGAGAATGGTTTCCATCCGTTGTGGGCGTATTCCATTCAAGAGGTCTTTGTCGGTCTCAAAACCAAGAAAGAACTCAAAAGAGATTGTGAATGTGGTTGTATTTGGTCTGCCTGTTCAGGTAAGTTCGTAGAGATTGTATCCTATGAACGACGTCGCCGCCGCCCAGACTACTGTATGGGTTGTATCATGCCTCCTTTTTTCGGTCCACCTCATAAATATATTAAATTGGAGGCGAGTGAGAGAGTTTCCTCGGCCAAAGAGATTGCCGAAATCGCTCTTGACAGAGGCGAATGTCTCTGTCGTTTCGAAATGAGAGAATAAGTTGCCGCAGCCCCTAGTTTATCTTCATGATGGATTAGGGGTTATTTTTTCGCAAAAATCCACCCCAACAATGGCGACCTCCGGTGGGGCGGGGCGCCCGGCGCCCCGCCGGAAGCGACTTCGTCGCTAGGGGGCTTTTGATCGGGCTTAGGTCGGGGGTAAGCCCGTCAAAAGCTCCCTTTGTTCTACTCTATTTTTGTGTTAAAATAATTTCTAGCGGCATTGTATAGCCGTATTATTTTGGTGTATAATAGAGTCATGAATATAGTAGAGGCGAAAAACTTCAAGATGAAGTTTGGAAACAAAACTGTTATTGAGGATCTGTCTTTTGAGGTAAAAAGGGGGGAGATATTTGGGCTTTTGGGGGCAAATGGATGTGGTAAAACGACGACGGTACGAGTGCTTTTGGGTTTTTATGCGCCGACGGCGGGAGAACTTTTGGTTGATGGGAAAAAGTACAATCCAGAAGATTCGAGAATTACAGTAGGTTATTTGCCGGAGGAACGAGGGCTTTACCGAAAAGAAAACGTAATTGATACGATGATGTATTTTGGCGAACTGAAGGGTTTAAAAAATCCACGGGAATGGAGCATAAAATATCTGGAGCGAGTGGGGCTTCTGGATAAGCTCAACGAAAAAATTGAAAAATTATCTGGTGGGCAACAGCAGAAGATTCAACTTGGGATTACGATTATGGGAAGTCCGAAGCTTTTGATTTTGGACGAGCCAACGAAGGGGTTTGATCCGATGAATCGGAGGCTGCTAATGGAAATAATTGAAGAATTACATCAAAAAGGAACGGCAATTATCATGATTACGCACTATATGGATGAGGTGGAGAGGTTATGTGATCGGGCGCTACTGTTAAAAGACGGTGTGGCAAGGGCATACGGGAGAATTTCGGAAATTAAAAAAGAGTTTGGGGGTAAAAGTTTGGATCAGATTTTTGTAGATGTATACGGAGATGAAAATGAATAAGTATATTTTTAAGGTTGCAAAGTTTGAAATAGTAAGGCAACTTAAAAAGCCGGCATTTTGGGCGGCGACGCTTTTAATTCCGGCATTGATTGGCGGGATATATTTTATTAGTTTTATATCTACGCAAGAAGTTGAAACGAACCCTACGCTTGATGAAAATACGACGGTGGCGATTACGGATGAAGCGGGGGTTTTGTCGGCAGGAGCACCGTTTGTAATTAATGGTGATAAGGAATATGGTAAAGAGATGGTAAAAAATGAAGAAGTGGATTTGTATTTTTATATTCCGAAGGATTTTTTAGAGAGTAAAAAAGTTGAGTTTTACCATATTTCGGAAGGATTGGAAATTTTTAATAATGACGGAAATATTATTAAAGGTTTATTATTACAGGATGTGATGAAACGGACAGATGAAGTAGATGCGTTGGTGCTCATGGGCGGATATGAAATTATTGATAATAAGATGACGAAAGATGGTGAGGAGGCAAATGCGTTAGGCAAGGCGATTATCCCATTCTTTATCGGCATAGTGTTTTTTATGTTTATTGCGTTGTGTGGAAACAGATTTTTGATGACGGTGGTGGAAGAAAAAGAAAATCGGATTTCGGAATTAATTTTAACGTCGGTATCTTCAAGACATTTGATCGTGGGTAAGATTATTGCAATGTTGGTGCTTGGTGTGGTGCAAATTTTGGCTCTAGTGATACCAATATTAATTATTGTTCTAATAAATCGTGAAAATCAAATGATTGGTTCGATTGTATCAATGATCGAAGTGGATCCGGTGTCAATAATTTTTAGTTTGTTATTGTTTGCGGTATCGGCGGTATTTTATGCGGGAACGTGTACATTTGTGGGGTCATTGGTGTCGACGGCAAGAGATGCGTCGTCATTTATTGGACCAGCCATTATTATGATGGTGTTCCCACTATATTTTATGCAGATGTTTATGATGGAACCAAATTTGATTGTGCAGATTTTGACGTATTTTCCGTTTTCGGCGCCGGTGGCGTTGATGCTTCGGAATGGATTTGGAACGATATCAACGGTTGAATATTTGATTGGTATTTTAGTGGTGGCGATTTCGGCGGTGATTATGATTAGGCTAGCCGTGAGTTCGTTCCAAAAAAATGCGATTAATTTTGGAATGGTAAAACCAAGATTTTTGAAAAAGAAGTAACTAGGAGTTTCAGAGGCTTAATCTTCTTCTGGTAAAATGGCGAGGTGGGATTCTTTAAGTTGGATTTGGTCGACTTCGGATGGAGAGTTCATCATGAGATCGATGCCGGAACCGTTTTTGGGGAAAGCGACAATGTCACGAATGTTTTCAGTGTTTTCTAGTACCATAAAAATACGATCTAGTCCCGGAGCACAACCGGCGTGAGGCGGTGCGCCGAACTTAAAGGCGGAAAGCATGCCGCCGAAACGAGATTCGACATATTCATTATTGTAGCCGAGAATATTAAAGACTTTATACATGATTTCTGGATTATAATTACGGACAGCACCGGAACAAACTTCGTAGCCGTTCATAACCATATCATATTGGTCGGCAACGAGCGTGAGTTTATCTTCTTCGGTTTCGGCGTTTTCGAGAGCTTCTAGACCACCTTTTGGCATGCTGAATGGATTGTGACCGAAGTCGATTTTTTGGTTATTTTCGTCCCATTCGTAGAAGGGAAAATCGATTACCCAACAATAGGCAACTTCTTCTGGATTTTTGAGATTGAAATGATCGGCAAAAGCAATGCGAAGTTGCCCTAAGATTTTATTGACCTTGGCTTTTTCGTCAGCACCAAAGAAAACAGCGTCACCGGTTTTGGCTTTAGTGAGTTTTTGAACTTCAGCGATTTCTGTTTCAGTCATAAATTTGAGAATAGGGGATTTGGCGCCTTCTTTTGTGTATAGTATGTAGGCGAGACCACCAGCACCTTCTTTTTTGGCTTTTTCGGTAAACTCGTCGATTTCGCGACGAGTGAGTGAAGCGCCATTTTTGACACAAAGGGCTTTGATGCAGGGGGCTTTGAAGACTTTGAAGTCAGTTTTTTCAAAAACCGTAGTGAGGTCGATTAGCTCCATGCCATAACGAAGGTCGGGTTTATCGACGCCGTAGGTGTTCATGGCAAAATCGTAGGGCAGGCGAGGAATTAAAGAATCTTTAGTAAGATATTTTTTGGCAGGTTCGGAATTTAAGACGAGTTTTTTGTGACCAAAATCGGTAGCGAGAGAAAGAAAGAGCGGTTCGATGGTTTCGCGGACGGTTTCGCCATTATCTACGAAAGACATTTCCATGTCTAGCTGATAAAAATCGCCATATAGTCGGTCTGCACGAGGATCTTCGTCACGGAAACAGGGCGCAATTTGGAAATATTTATTAACACCGCCAACCATAAGAAGTTGTTTGAACTGTTGTGGTGCTTGAGGAAGTGCATAAAATTTGCCTGGATGCAATCTGGATGGAACGAGAAAATCACGAGCACCTTCTGGAGATGAGTTAGCAAGTATGGGTGTGGTGATTTCGGTAAAATCATGATTATACATGAATTCACGAACGAAACGATAATATTCGGAACGACGTTTCAGAATTTTTTGCATGGATGGGCGACGGAGATCAAGATAGCGATATTTAAGACGTAGCTCTTCAGAAGATTTTTCGCCGTCGTCGTGAGTATTGACAGGTAAAGGTTCGGATTTATTTAATAAAATGAGGTTGTCTACGATGAGCTCAATTTTGCCAGTTTCGATGTTGGGGTTAATCAGGCCTGGTTCACGTTCGCGTATTTTACCAGTGGCTTTTAGAACGAACTCATCGCGGATGGTTTCAGCAAGCATAAAAGAATCTTTAGTTTCAGGAGTAACAACTAGCTGTAAAATACCAGTATGGTCACGCAGATCGATAAAAATGAGACCTCCGTGATCACGACGGGAGTTAACCCAACCCTCGACGGTAATTTCTTTATTCAAAAAATTTTTAGATTCATTCGCTAAAATTCTCATGAGATATATTATACCACTAATTTAACAGGTAGTCTAATAGAGTTTGAATTGTAAAACAACCGACAGTGGTTTCTTTTTGATTTTTGACGAGAAAATAATAACTTTGTTTGCGCTCGATTTCTTCAATGGCGTATTTTAAAGAGTCGGTATCATGAAGATAATGGACAGATTTATTCATGTATTTTTCAGCGCGGTCGGTTTTTTTGATTTCAAGAGCGTTGAGAGCTTCGGTATGAATGATGCCGACTACTTTGTCATGATTATCAACAACGGGAAAATTAGTAAAACCGGATTTATAAAGCTTATCAAGTATGAGAGGACCGAGGATTTCTTTACTATTGACAAAAACGAGATTATTTTTGGGAATCATAATATCTCTTACTTTGCGTTCGTCAAAACTCATAATGGCGGCTATGCGTTTGCGATCTTGGGAAGATAAGATGTCTTTGGGGGTACGTCTTAGAACGTCGATAAATTCCTCAAGAGTCTTGGGCGTGTATTTGGGAGCGGGAGACTCTTTAGTACGGTATTTCTCAAGCTTACGATCGATAAATTTAACAAACTTTTTTATCAAACTTTCGAACATGATATAATCATTATAACATTAAAGGAGTTTTCATGAAAAGATTTGAAGGTTTTTCAGTTGTTGGTGTTGTGGTCGGTATTGTAATGATTGTATTGCTTGGTGTAGCAGCTTTTGCAGTGATTGACGGGAACAATAAGGCGACAAGATACGGTGAATATGACTTTTATTCAATAATTGAGCCTACGAAGGATAATGGTGAAATTGGTGACCATGTGAAGGGTGACGAAGCGGCTCCGGTTTTGATTTTTGAGTATGCGGATTTTCAATGTCCAGCTTGTGCTTCGATTAATACACGCATAAATAAGCTGGTAGAAGAGTTGGATGGCAAAATGGCAGTAGTGTATAGAAATTATTTGTTGTCTTATCATCAAAATGGTACGGCGGCAGCTTCGGCAGCAGAAGCGGCAGGTTTGCAGGGCTACTGGAAAGAGTATGCGAACAAATTATTTGCAGAACAATCAGAGTGGGAATATGCCTCGGCTAGTAAACGTACAGAATATTTTAATAAATATTTTGAAGAAGTGACTGATGGCAAGGGTGATTTTGAGAAATTTAATGCTGATATTGCTAGTGATGTAGTGTCAAAAAAGATTAGTTTTGATATGGGAATTGGTCGAAGAATTGGCGTAGGTGGTACACCGGCGTTCTATGTAGATGGACAATTAATTGAGTGGTCAAACAAACAGGGTGGGAGTGTGATAGTGAATGGAGAAACGATTACTTGGGCCGAATCGCAGTCTGGTGAGAAATTTATGGATTTGTTGAGAAAGATTGTGAACGCTAAGTTAAAATAATTTGATTCAAGAAATCCCCTTTTTTGGGGGATTTTTGAACCGAACTAGATTTCGATAAACTCTTGCCATTCGGCAGGGGTAATTTTTGATTTTTGATTTTGTTTGGAACGTCCAAATCGTTTGATACGCATATTGTGCTATTCTAGCAAAGGTTTTTAAAATACGCAAGCATAAAAAGGTTGAAGCTTTGAGAAAGATTCCGGAGAGAATGCTTGACTGAAAAGAGGAAAAAGAGATATAATTGTATAAAGGTTATGCTATGAAATGGTAAGGAAGGTGTTGGTGTTATTGAATTTTAAGTTGTGTTTCTGTGCGATCGGCCGGGTGGTTTTTTGGGGGATTATAAAATTATTCAGGATATCGTTTAAGGGGCTAATAGTAGCTGGAATTGTTAGTGCTTTGCTGTTTTTTGGTAACGAAAAAGTTTTTGCTGACCCTACACTTTCTTTAACCGTTAGTAGTAATACTGTTAGCCTGGATATCTCTTCTCCTGACGCGATTGGCATTTTTAAAAAGTCTTCACCTATTACTATTTCTGCGGCTACTTCTAATGTTACAGGGTACACTTTAAGTATAGCTGCGAGCAGCGCCGCTAATTATAATAAATTAATTCATACCGTTGATAGTACTTCGAGTCTGAATTCCATTACCGCGATTACTACTGAAGCCGCTTTTTCTGCATCAAGTGGCACTGCCTATAATGGTGCTTGGGGATATCTTCCTTCTAAGTATGACTCAGCTACTAATACGAATTTTCGTCCAGCTCCCAATACCACAGGTGATATTTTGGAGCAGACAGATGCTCCAAATGCTGTAGCTAAAAATTACACTTTAGCGATTGGCGCTAGAGTAAATCAATCTGTCAAGATTGGTAGTTATACCAATACTTATGTGATAAGATTAGTGGCCAATACCATACCATACTCTATTACTTATAATGATAGTGTGGCGTTCAATATGCCGGTGGATGTTTCAGGTGACTCGTCGTCGGGTACCGTAACTATTTCTTCGCTTATTCCTACCAGGGTTGGTCAAAACTTTAAAGGCTGGTGCACCACTACCCCCACTGGTGGTGGCTCTCAATGTACTGGTACTACTTACCAACCTTCTTCTAGCTATACTCTAACTGGTACAACTAACGATATAGTACTATACGCAATGTGGGGAGGAACCTTTGAT
>JAEEGL015632446.1_pt1 | contig 15089 bp, 13 predicted proteins | sample 9134231 | NCBI WGS metagenome assembly JAEEGL01 (sample SAMN16246548, study PRJNA631951) | gut metagenome | biome: gut microbiome; feature: rumen; material: fiber-attached | host: Bos | place: Iran: Karaj | collected 2018-10 | reverse complement strand
GCGTCGGATCCTCGTGATGACTTTTACCCGAGCGGCGGCGCAGGACATGAAAAACAAATTGGTCGAAAAGATGTATAAGCGTCTTTCGTTCGGCAAGGAGTCCGACCGCATCCGCAAACAGCTGGAGTACGTGCCGTTCGCCGACGTATGCACCATCAACAGTTTTTGTTTTTCTTTGATGAAAAAATATTTTTCGGCGGTCAACGTCGATCCGTCCTGTTCCATCCTCGACGAGGACGAAGAAAATAAACTGTGGGACGAATGTATGGACAGAGTGCTCGAACGTAAGATCGGCGAAGGAAGACCGGACTTTCTGAAAGCGCTCGAGTACTTTTCCCGCAGAAGAAAGACGGACGGCATCAAAGAAGCGGTGGCCGCTTTGCGGACTTTTCTCAATTCTCAGGAAGATCCCGAGATCTTTTTGAAAAACGCTGACGACGGTTTTCTTAAAGCGGAAGAGTTTTATCTTTCCCGCGTAAGACGGAGAGCGGCAAGGCTCGCGGAGCGATGTAAAGAAGTCCTCGAAGTGAGAGAGCAGGAAGGTTTTTCCGATAAGAACGAAGAACTGTTCAAGGATATCCTTCTGCGTCTTACCCGCGCCGGAACGGCCGATATAAAGGGATACTTCGGGGAGATCGAAGGCTTGCCGCCGATGCGCGCCTACCCCGGTTCCATTGTAGAAAAGGGTAAAGCGACGTCCTACCTGAAAGAACTGATGAACCGGGTGATAACCGGCGCCAAGGAGATCAAAAAAGAAGCGGAACAAGCGCGAGAACTGTTTTTTGCCGACAAGTCGCCCGCGTTTATTACCGACGTGCTCGTCGAACTGTATCGGGAGAACGAAAAGGAATACGCCGCGCGTAAAAAGATACGGTCGGCGGTGGACTTTACCGACGCCGAAAGGGCGGCGCTCGCTATTTTACGTCAGGACGCCCTGCGCGAAGAGATCAGCAAAAAATACGATTGCATTTTTATCGACGAATACCAGGATACCAACTATTTGCAGGAAGCCTTGCTCGAAGGGATCGGGCGGGGAGACAATCTGTTCGCAGTCGGCGACGTCAAACAGGCCATCTACCTTTTCCGCTATGCGGAGCCGAAAATATTCAACGACAGAAAGAACTTTTACGAGGCGACGAACCGAGGGACGAATTGCACCCTCAACGACAACTTCCGTTCCTGCGACGCGGTGCTGGACTTTACCAACGAAGTTTTTTCCGAGATCATGACGAACGATTTCGGCGGAGTAAACTACCGTCGAGAAGCCCTTCTTCGGGGCGGCCTGCACGAAAAAGGAGCGGAAAACGCCGTGCGCGTTTATACCTATCCGAAAGAAAATGACGACGAAGAAGCAGAGCGCGGAAAGATCTATCGCGTAAAGACCGCGCCCAAATTGAAAAAGAGGGACAGAGAGGCCGAGTTCGTCGCGAGCGAGGCGGAGCGGATGGTGCGTGAAGGAAAGCGCAAATATAAAGATATCGCCGTTTTGGTAAGAACGAACGATATGGTCTCTTCGATCGCGGATGCTTTGAAAGAGAGGAACGTGCCGTATTACGTGGCGAAAGAGAAAAAGGACGTTTTTGCGGAAAGAGAAACCCTTATCGACTGTTTAAGGATCCTTTTGAACGATGAAAACGATATTCCGCTCGTTAACGTCCTGATCGGCGTATTCGGTTTCGGTTCGGAAGAATTAATGAAAATACGACTCTTTTCTCCCGACGTTTCTTATTCGGAAGCGGTGAGAAGATACGATGGGGAAAAAGAACTCGTCGAGAAGAGGAATGCCTTTGCCGAACGGATGGAACGGTGGCGGTTCTGCGCCGAATATATGTCGGTGGCGGACCTGATGCGCGAGATCGTCAAATCCGGTTACGACGCCGTTCTGATGAAAAACGGACGCATCGCCCGCATCAACGCCTTTATTCTGTTCGCCGAAAAGCAGGCGGGCAGCATGAGCGTGGGCGAATTCGTAGAGTACTACGACGAGATATACGACGGCAACACGCCGCCCGCGCCTCCTTCGGCCGTCACTTTGATCACTTCGCACGGAAGCAAAGGGCTGGAGTTCCCCGTGGTTTTCATGCCCTATATTTCCCGTCAGAGCGGCGGGAAAACCGGCGGCAAACAGATCCTGTGCGACCGCGAACTGGGCGTCGCCGTCAATCGCTTCGACGAAGAGGGACGTTCGACGCAAAAGACTTTTCCGTTGTACGTTATGGAAATGAAAAAGGCCGAAGAGGAAAAAGAAGGGGAGCTCAGACTGATGTACGTGGCCTTCACGAGAGCAAGAGAAGAGTTGATTCTGATCGGAGAGGAAAAAGCGTTTGAGAAAGAGAGCGAAGAAGCGACCTGCGTGATGGATTGGCTGACGTATACGAGGCGCAAAAACGGCGCTTTCGATCGCTACTTCTTTCCTTTGCCGCCCGTTGCCGGACAGAAATCGGAAAAAACGGAGATCGTACCGAAAAAACTCGATTTCTCCGTTCTCGAAAAGACTTACGCTTATACGGAAGGAACGACTACGTACGCAAAGACCAGCGTGTCCGGCATATTGCAGAGAGAAGAGCGCGATCCGGCGATCCGCGTCGTCCGCAGAGACGGCGACGATATCGATATTCGGAGAGGGACCGCCATGCACGCTGTTCTGCGTTATATCGACTTTTCCGTACGAACGACGGAGGAAGTTCGTTTCGAGGTCGAACGGTTGCTCAAAGAAGGGCTGATCGCGGAGGAGGAAGCGGCTCTCGTCGATCACGAAAAGATACGCGGCGTCGTTTGTTCGCCCGATATGGCGGCATTACGCTCCTGCGTCTGTCACAGGGAGTATCCGTTCATCGCGTATGCGTACCCTTACGACGGGGCGGCGGATAAGATCCTTATTCAGGGCGTTATCGATCTGCTCGTCGAGCTGCCCGACGGTACGTTTATGCTTGTCGATTACAAAATGAGTCGTTTGGGAGCCCAAAAACTGAAAGAAAGATACTCCGAACAGATTTATTTATACAAGCGCGCCGTGGAAGAAATTTTGAAAAAACCGGTTTCGAGAGCCTTTTTGTATAATCTTAACAGCGGCGAAACAGTTTGTTTTTGAGGTCGTTTTTCGTCGCTTCCCGTCCTTTTTTGCGTAAAAAATAAAAAACATATTGCAAAAAATTTTTTTTATGCTATAATTATTTCATAATCCGTGATTCAGGAGTAAAAGCGACATGTACGACATCCTTGATAAACTCTTCGACAAACTCGGCAATGCCTTTCTGACGAACGTTGATATGTCCGTCAAATTGGGCGTGATCGGCGGGATCCTGCTTCTTGTTATCTTTTGCGTTTGCCTCGGTCTTACGGCCGCCGGTAAGATCGCCAAATATACCAAGTTGCTGATTGCCGGTTCCAAAAAGATCGCATCGATGGAACCGATTACCGACGAGAACGTCGACGTCGTCTACGACGAGTTAAAAAAGCATCCCGACGCGGTTTCTTCCGGTTGGTCGCTTTTCATGGATCAAAGGGTCGGCGTGCCGTCCGACTACTTCCCGGCAAGGAACGTGCTTTCTTCTTCGGAATTCAACGGTAAGCGCACTCTCGGCAAGTCTCTTTTCGTTATTCTCGGCACTATTATTTGGGTGATTGTCGGCTTGCTCGGATATTACTACTGCACGAAATTTAATCCGGCTGCTCTCGATACGAGTACCGCCGCCGGTATCATACTCGCTCTCGAATTTTTGATCATTCCCATCGGATTGTTCGTCATTTTCTGTTTGTCGCTCGATATCGTTTACGGAAAGAAGATCCGTCGTTTGTCGATGGCGTATACCAGTTTTTGCGAAATTTTGGACGAACGCGTCGTCGTCACGGATAAGGAAGAAGACGCTTTCGTCAGCGATAATCTGGCTGAGATCAATAAACGCGTGGAAGAGTTGATCGCCGGGCGTTTGGACGACGACATGATCGAGGTCATCACCGTTCCCAAGACGGTCGATCCCGTAGGAGAACAGATCCCCACGGTCGACGAAGTGTTGAAGAATATGGGCATTGAAGAAGAAAAGAAAGAAGAGCCCGCTCCCGCTCCGGCCCCCGTCGAAGAACCGAAAAAGGAAGAAAATCCGCTTACGCCCGAACAGGTCGCTTTGCTCGACGATACCTTAAGCAACGAAAAATTCGTGCGGTATGCTCTCGATAACGAAGAGATGATCCTTGATCTTCTGAAAAAGGCCGAAGAGCCGGAAGAACCCGCTCCGGAACCGGAAAAACTGGTCGACTTCACCGATATGACAGAAGAACAGACCTACGAATGGGTGGATGCCGTCCTGCATATCTGCGACGACGCTCTGTACGATAAGAATACCGATCCGGAAGATCTGGAGAATATGGGCGTGTTGCTCGATCAGGCATTGGCCGCGTTGGACGATCCTACCTGTAAGGCCGCGATCACCGATTATCTCGGTAAACTCGCCGACAAGTATTACAAACTTATCGGAGAATAATAAAATCGGCTCTAAGCCGACACGAATGCTGCGGCGGCGCCGGTATCGACGTTTCGCCGGTGTTCTTTTGCGGAGTGCTCGACAAGGCTCCGCATACTTATTTTAAAACGAAAGAAAAAAATAACACGTCGCCCTCAAAAGGCGACAACGAGGTTTTTGAATATATATGGCAAATAATTTTATCGAAGCGATCGTGGAAAGCGATCTTGAAAACAACGTTCACAAAGAAATTTTGACCAGATTCCCGCCCGAGCCGAACGGCTATTTGCATATCGGCCACGCAAAGAGCCTTTGCATCAACTTCGGGATCAAGCAAAAATATCACGGAAAGTGCAATCTCCGTTACGACGATACCAACCCGACCAAAGAAGACGTTGAATACGTGGAAAGTATTAAAGAAGATATCCGCTGGTTGGGATTCGAGTGGGATAAAGAGTGTTATGCCAGCGATTATTTCGAGCAGACGTACGAACTGGCGCTCAAACTTATTCGTCAAGGCGACGCCTATGTGTGCGATTTGTCCGCGGACGAGATCAGAGAGACTCGCGGCAGTTTGACCGAACCGGGCAAAGAAAGTCCTTACCGCAACCGTAGCGTAGAAGAAAATTTGCGTCTTTTTACCGAAATGCGCGAAGGTAAGTATCCCGACGGAAGCAAGGTGCTCCGCGCCAAGATTGATATGGCCAGCAGTAACCTCAATATGCGCGATCCCGTCATTTATCGCATTTTACGCGCGACCCATCATCATACCGGCGACGCGTGGCTTATTTATCCGATGTACGATTTTGCGCACCCGATCGAGGACGCGCTTGAAGGAGTGACCCATTCTATTTGCACGCTCGAATTCGAGGACCATCGTCCTTTGTACGACTGGGTGACCGAGCATTGCGGCTTTACCAATCCGCCGCATCAGTACGAATTCGCTCGTTTGAACATAAAAAATACCATTATGAGCAAGCGGTATCTGAAAAAACTGGTCGATACCGGCGTAGTGACCGGTTGGGACGACCCCCGTATGCCCACGCTCAGCGGTATGCGTAAGCGCGGCTATCCGGCGCAGGCTATCCGAGAGTTTTGCGCGATGGTCGGCGTTGCGAAGGCGAACAGCGAAGTCGATCCCGCCGTGCTCGAACATTGCGTAAGAGACGTGCTGAACGATACGGCGGACCGCGTGATGGCCGTGGAAGATCCGCTCCCCGTTATCATCGAAAACGCCGAAGGCGTAGAGGAGATCGCGGTACTCAACAATCCCAACCATCCCGAAGCGGGCACGCATACTATACCTTTCGAGAAAGAAATTTTTATCGAAAGAGCCGATTTCGCCGTCGTTCCTCCGCCGAAATATCACAGATTGGTCCCCGGCGGTATGGTTCGTCTCAAGGGCGCTTATATCCTCGAGTACGTCTCGCACGAAGAAGAAAACGGTCGCGTTACGCTCGTTCGTTGTAATTTGATCCCCGATTCCAAAGAGGGCGGCGTAAACGCTTCTATCAAGGTCAAGGGCGTGGTACAATGGGTGCCGAAGCACGGCGCCGTCAAAGCGACGCTCAATAAGTACGAGAGTCTTCTTGTGGACGAGGTGGACGGCAACAAGCAATTCGACGACAGGATCAACCCGAATTCTCTCGAAGTGACGAAAGGCGCGTTGGTCGAACCGTGGATCATGGAAAAGGAAGAAGGGTCTTGCTTCCAGTTCATGCGCTCGGCTTACTATAAATTGGCCGAAAAAACGGAGAACGGATTGCTGTTTTATCGTATCGTCGGATTGAAAGACAGCTTTAATAAAAAATAAAAAGAGGATAAAGTAAATATTTACCTCTTTTTTGAAAAAAAACTCTTGAAAAAAAAATTCTTTGCATATATAATGTAAAGGACAAGGTCTGTCTTTGGGACGGTCCCAAAGAGGATTCGGGTATTCTTTTTGTAAGGAGAATAAGATGGCAGAAACGAACATGACCGATAAAAACCAGCCGGTTCGGACAGCGCAGTTCAACGCCAGCGTAGGGCAAGAACAGCTTTCTTACATTTGCGCTTATTGCGGAAAAGTTAATCCGATCGTTGCCGGAAAATGCTTGCGGTGCGGAAAAAGACGTCCGAGAAACGAATATCTTAACGTCATGAGTAAGTCCAAACAGGCGCTTTCCTTCCGCGAAACGATGGCCACCGAAATGGCTCAGGCGGAATTGGAACGGAAAGAAGCGCAGGATATGCAACTGGTTCGGTTGGTGGAAGAACGTGTCGCCGACGAGAGAGCGCAGATAGAAGCTCAAGAGGCGATCAAACGCGAACAGGACGTGGACGCCATCCAGCGTCTTGCGGCGCGAGACGCGGCGCTCCGCGTTATCGAAGCCGAACGCAGAGCGGAAGAAGCCATCGCCGGCAAAGCGCGCGAGACCGAAGAGACCCTTCGCATCGAGCGTGAAAAAGCGCTGTATGCCGCCGCGCAGAAGATCGTATCCGAGCGCGCGGGTATCGAACAGGCCGCCGAAGAGAGGATCAACCTCGCTCGTGCCGAGATACAGAAAGAAGCAAACAGATCTCTTGCGGAGTCCGTAGACGCCGTGGAGAAAGACGCGGCAAGACGCGCCGTAATGAAAATAATCGCCGCCGAACAAAGCACGGAAGACCGTATTCGTTTGGAAAGAGAATCTTCCGAACGAGCGGCGATGGAAAGAATAAAAGAAGAGACCGAACGGATCACGCAATACGAGCAGGCTAAGCACGACGCCGAGAGAGAAGGTATCCAGCGCGCCGTGGAAGAGCGGCTGCGCGCCGAACGCGAGGTCTTCGGCCGCGGAGACCGAGCGCCCGCATATGCCGGCGCACCGTATCCGGATGCGCAACAACAACATCCCCTTGCCGTACAACCTTTGGCCATCGTTCCTTATTTGAACGGTCAACAACCTCTTTATCAGTACGATCCCAATCAGCCGCGCGTTCTGTATAAGTTCGTGCCGGACGACGTGCAACAGGAAGAAGAGGATTATATCGACGAAGAGCCGCTTACCTTCGCGCCCAAAAAACAAAAGAAGGGCGGGGTGCGCTTCCTCGGATTTTTACAGATCATACTTTCCGCGCTCATCATTTTCTTCGCGTTCTTCAAAACGGAGATACTCGGTGTTGTCCTTTCGGGCGGCGGAGAACCCTTTGCGCAGATCAAACTGCTTATTGACGGATTGGCGTCGTTCGACATAATGAAGATGCTGTTCCCCATTTTGTGTACCGTTGTTATCGTTTTTGCCGTTCTTTCGCTTATTCAGGGCGTCGTGCGACTTATTCGGGGCAAAATGGCCAAAAACGGTTGGGTGCTGAGTATGTTCCTGTTCCTGTTCGTATTGGGCGCTTACGGCGTGTTGATGTTCTTCGACGCGACCGTGGCCACGTTCGGAGGAACGGTCTGGCTTTTGCTGATCTATGCCGCAGCCTCGTTTATTATCCTTTTCGCCGCGATGATCGCGGAGATGGTCAGATCGCGCAGAAAGTAGTTTTTTGCGCATATACAAAATCGGTTTTTAAGGAGGCGTTTTATACGGCTCCTTTACCATAATCGGAGGTAAAAATGGACGCGCCTAAATATGAAAACGAGCGATTTGCGGATTATCGCGCCCTTTCCGACGCCGATTTTGTACGTAATCTCGATCTCCTTGCCAGCCACTATCATTCCGACTATATGCAGGGCAGAGGAATGCTGACGGCAAACGTCGACAGCTTCTTTTCGCGCAACGAGGATAAGAGTTACGTTGCGCCCGTTTATCCGAAAGAACCGCCGAGAACGATGAACTTCGTCGGGTATTATACTCGCAGGACTTTCTTTTTGTTCTTGATCCTCGTCTTTTCGATCGTGGAACTGGTATACGTCGGTCTTTCGTACCTCAAGATATCGTTTGTGGAAAAATACCTTTATATGTTCGGCGACAAGGTGTCCTTTGTCGACGGTTTTTTGGGAGCTATCGGACAAAAATCGGCATTATCGGCCCTGTTTTCCGGAGACGGGAAAATATTCGGGTATGCGATCGCCGCGTTTTCCGTCCTTTACGTCCTTCTTTCTTTGATCGCGGTCATTACGTCCGTATGCGCCTTGTGCGCGAAGAGAAAAGAAGACGGAACGTACAAAAAAATCGGTTTCGGTTGGATATCGATCGCGCAGGTCGCTTGCGCGCTGGGGATCGTTATTTGCGCGCTTATCGGTGATTTGAAACCGGTTTATACCGGGTGCGTTTTTGTGACGATCGTGCCCCTTTTGACCCTTGATTTTTCTATACTTTCTTACAAAAAACGCACGATTTCCGTTCCGGAAACGGCCATCGATAAGTACGGGAGGGTTAAAAAAGACTATCTCGACAGCGTGATCTGAAATCGTTAAATCCGATGTGTGCGGGGTCGAATTTCGGCCCTGCATTTTTTTTCCATCGTTTATCAAAAAAAAATTGGATTTGCTATTGATATTTTTTCTCGCCTATGTTACAATGTCATCGTGTAGTATAATATTTATATTATAAATTTTATACGTAATAGCAAAAAGGGTGGAGTCATGGCATCGAGATACGTTACTAAAGCCAAAGAACAAAGAAAAGCGGATAAAAACTATCGCAAGACGATGGCTACTCGTCAAGCTTACGCTATGGAAAACGCTCGGATGCTTGCCGCGGAGGGCAGCGCGTCTCCTTTGCGCGATAAAAAGTCCATCGAATACAATAACGCCGATCCGCTCGTAGGCGGGAAGATACAAGGCACCGAAGTCGACGCGAGTTTTGCCGCCGATATCCAAAAAATGAAGTTCTGCCGCAAGCCGGTAGGCTTTTTAATGTGGCTGTTTTATATTATTTTGCTCGTTGCGTTGGCCGCTCCGTTCGTATTGCCCAAATTGCAACTTAATCTGCCTATCAACATCGATCAATACGTTGCCGTCTGTATGGAAACGGAACCGAAGGCCGTCGAAGAAGGTGGCAACGCCGAAGCTGTCGATGAAGACGACGACTCGGAAAGTGAAGAAAGCGAAGAAAACGCGGAAAACGCTTCCGCATACAGTTTGCTTCGCGCCGACGACGATGAAGAGCAGGCTGAAGAGGAAGAAGAGTCTTCCGAAGAAGAAGCCGGAGAAGAAAACGCCTCTGCGGAATTCGACGGCACTTTGTACAGCTTGAGCGATCCGCTTTTCGGTTGGATCAAGTTCGTTGCCGGAAAGCTCGGTTTCGATCTGGAACTGGGAGAGTCCCCCTGGTACGACTCGCAGATATCCAAGGTGGAAACGGGCATGACGGATAAGATCGCGCCCATCGTCATTTTGGTTTATCCGCCGTTCATCATCCTTTACGCGATCCTGACGCTTGCGTTGATGATCCAGACTTTTATTTGCTTTGCTTCCAACGACAGAAGGATCTATCGTTTTACGGGAATACAAAACCTCGTTCTGTTTTTGAGCGGGGCTATCGTTTTGTTCGGGTGCTTCGTTTCCGCAACGGAGATCGACGCCGCGCTGGATTTCGGCGGGATCGTCAATTTCCTGATCGGTACCTTCACCGGAACGGGCGGTTTTACGGCGGGTTACTTGTTGCTCGGTATGGTCGCTATGCCGCTTATAGAATTGATCCTTTCGTTCTTCCTGTTGGAAAAGAAGTTGCGCGGCCGAGAAATAACGCAACCCATCGTAGTATATCACTACAAAGAGAAATAAGATTTTGTATCGCTAATCGGAGGATATAATGTCGAGAAGAAAAAGGAAACAAGAAGAGGAAGCTCGCCTCAGACAGCAGGAAATGATGCGTCGTCAGCAAATGATGGCGGGGCAGCAGTACGGCTACTATCCGCAGCAACCTATGAGTTACGGCTATATGAATAACGTGCCAAACGGCAATTTGCCGCCGCGCTTTATTCAGCTCACTCCGATTATTCAGCCGATAGCCATGGTGCCCTATGCGACGCAAAGCCAGCCCGTTATGTATAACGACCAGGGATTCGACGACTTCGGAGATTTTTCCGGAGACGACTTTTTTTAATCGATAACGAGAGGATATAGAAGTAATGAAAAAGAACAGCGGGAAAAACGAAACGGTAGAGACGATCGATACCCCCACCTATACGCAAAGCGCTCCCATGCGCGGCTTTTCCATTTACAATTCGGAAGGCGATACGTATTATAAGAGCGAGGTGGAGAGGGTAGTTAGCGAACTCCGCCGAGAACTGTATCCCGCCCCGGAACAGACCTATCCCGAATTGGCCGTGGCGCCCCGCGCCGCGAAGAAAGAAGATCTCGGCGAAAAACCCATGCGCGGTTTTCCGTTGGTGCTCATTTTGATCCTCAACGTGCTTGCGCTCGCCGTGATTGTGCTCGGATGCTTTGATATCGGCTCTTTCGGTAATATGATCGCCGTATTTGTAAAAAAACCCGTAAACGGCGGCGCGCAGTCCGTTTCTTTACTCGACGGTTTGTTCGGAGAATTGGCCGGATCGGGTATGAGCCTTAAGTCGCAATTGGATTACTCTGTTAACGCAGATTCGACCACTGCGATCCTTTTGATCGTTTTTGCCGCGGCCGGCGCGCTCGTAACGCTGCTTTCGTTCGTGCAGGTTATCGTATCCATCGTCGCTCTTGCGATCAACAAGCGCGGCGGTAAGAAGCGCGCTCGCTTCGGCGTCGTCGCTTTCTTATCTATACTCGGTTTGGTTGCCGCTTTGATCGGTCTGATCGGTCTGAAAGCGCAGGTCGGCTTCGGAGACTTTTGCAGTTTGGTCCTTCCTAAAGAACTCGGCGAGTACGGTTTGGTTCGGGCGGACGAAGGCTATACGCTGTACGGTGGGTACGGGCTCTACGCGTTGGTGGTCGTACCTGCTGTGACGATGCTGCTTTCTTTATGCGTAGGCAGAAAGAAGAAATAGGGGGAGAAGATGTATCGTAGAGTGGCAAAAAGCAAAACGCCTATGGCGCAACGGCAAGTTCCCGCTACGACGGGACTGGTTTACGGCAGAGTCAACGGCGGTCCCGTTCCCGCGCCGACGCCTTTTCGGGGCACGGTCATGCCGACGGCGAGTATGGGAATGAAAATGGATATGAATATGAACGTATACGGACAGACCCGTCCTTCGTACGGATACGGAGATTTGGGACTGGACGACTACAGAGCATTGCATTATTACGGCCTGGACGGCTTTGATAATATTGATTTTTAGGAGAATATGACGGTGAAAAATACAGAAGCACCCAAGACCGAAAATGCCGAAGACTTCGGATTCGTCGGATACAGGGACTACAAACAAAGCGACTTTTATAAGCGGTATGAGGCCGCGCGCGCAAAGATGCCCGCGCAGGTGTACGCGGAGGTTACGAAAGATCAACCGGACGTTGAACCGCAAAAAAAGTGCGGAGTCGGTCGCTCGGTCGTCGTCATTATTTTCGGATTGATCTATATCGCGCTCAGCGTGATCGGATATTTTTTGAACACGACGAGTTCCGTTCTCGGCAGTTTGTTTTCCGTTTTTAACGGAAAGGACGCCGTGACGTGCGTACTCGATATGGTGGAAGGCGGCTTGTCGATCGATATCGATACGATCGGCGCTATCGCCGTACTGGTTTCGATCGTTCTGGCGCTTTTTGCGGTAATAGGCGGGATCGTCGCCGCTGCAAGAGGACGCGGGATCGGTAAGCTGATGAAGACGGGTTGCGGACTGATGTTTTTATGCGTAGTCGCGGCTCTGGCAATCGTAATCGTGCGCAGGTTGGATGCGACTATCGGTCTGGCGGCGCTTGTGATTATCGGAGGTATTATGACGATATGCGTCATAACCGCCCCGAAGAAGATAAAGGAGAGGAAGTAATGGCCGGTCAAAAGATCAACTGGTGGGATAGTGACGCAAGAAGCGCACCCGAAAGTTTATCCAACGTCGATATCTATTGCAAACTCAGATGGAACGAGAATGCGAAGAGATCGGCCGGAGGAATGGGTAAAGCCAACGTCGGCATGAATAATGCCGCCGCGCCGAACGTCGCGCAAAACAATGCTATGCCGATGAACGCCAATATGCCTATGGCTCCCATGCAACAGGGAGCGATCCAAGCGACTCCGGTGATCCAACCGCTTGTCGTCGTGCCTTATTCTACGCCCATGCAACCGCTGTATCACTACGGAGACGGTACGTTGCCGATCGGAGATATCGATTCCGATTATATGCGTATGCACGGAGGTATGATGCCCGGTATCAATCCGCAAGGACCGATGATGCCCGGTATGTCCGACGATATATATTATAATATGGATGAAAAAGAAGCAAGCAAGCTGGAAAAGAAGAAGAGAAAGGGCGTCGGCGCCGTGCCGATCCTTGTGATGCTCCTGATCGCGCTTTTCGGCACGTTGCAACTGTTTTTTGCGCCGCTTCTCGATCTGTTGAAAGTAACCGGACAAGAGACCGCGTTCGCAGTGGTCGGCGCCGAAAAGATCGAACTTTATTCTTCGATCATGACGGTCGTCAAGATCTTTACCGGAGAAGTCACGTTCGCTTTCGATAACTATACGCTCCTTGCGGAATGCTGTCTGGCGATATCGGCGGCTCTTCTTGCTATCGTGTTTCTTCTTTCTCTTATTTCCATAACGAGAAGGAAGTTGCCGATCTTCGTGCGCATTCTGATCATCCTTGCGTTGCTGTTTATGGCGGGTTCTATTGTGTTACTTGCCGTTTTGGTCAAAGAAACGACGCTCGGATTGTCCTGTTACGTTTTGGGCGGTATCGTAGCGCTTGTGTTTATCATTTCTCTTTTCGGAAAGAGCAATAAAATCAAATCGAAAAAAAGAGGTAGGGGAAGAAGATAATGGATAAAGCAAAGAAAAAGGCATTAAAATACGGTGTCAATGAAAATTGCGAGCGTTTGGAGTACTGCTGTCCCAAATGCGGCTTTATCGTTCCGCTCGCGGCAAAACATTGTCCAAACTGTCGTAAAAGACGTCCGGCCGACGCGTATGAGAACGCGCTTTCCCGCCAAGCGGAGTTAGAGGCGAGCAGAATGCCGAAAGTCCGGAACGTACCCGTCCCGGGAAGCGTCTGCAAGGTGCCCGCTCCCAAGAGTCTATGCTATGCAAGCCCTTATCCGTACGCGGGCGCATATCCTATGCCGAATCCGGCTTCTTGTTATGCAAGCGCGGAAGCGGAGCGTCTCGGCATACCGAAATTCTATTCGACGGACGAATACGGAAGGGTGTTCGAGATGCCCGTCAGCTATAAGACGCTCGGCATCGGCGGTCCTGTGCCCGTACCGATCCCGTCTCAGACCGTACAGACCTCACCGATTGACGTTCCCGTCAATTTCAACGCGTAATATCATTAGATAATATAAGGGAGATAAACTATGATGAACGACTCCAATAACAACACTCGCCGCGGCGTAGTAAACGGCCAAACGGGCACGTGGGTTCCGGTAGAAACCGGCAGAGTACCCGATAATATCAGTACCGACCCCAATAAGCCCAGCGTAGGCGCGGATAACAGCTATTATTTTGCGACTCCTTTTGCCTCGAATGCGCCGGATCCGTATAATCCTTATGGATATCAACAGCCGTACGGCGGCCCGAGACCGATTTCCGCAAACATGAATAACGCTATTCCCACTCCGTCGAGCATTGTTCAGTTGCCGCCGATCGTACAGCCCATTTCTTTGGTGCCGTATGCGTCGCAGAATCAGCCTCTCGTGCAATATGATCCCAACGTTCGTCCGGACGTGCCCGAAACCAAGACTCCGGAGCCGGTTTATCGTAAGCGCCCCTTTATCGGCCTTAGCATCGTAACGATCATTTTTACTTTGATCGCGCTGGTCGTCGGTTGTTTGATCCCGATGGAAAAGTATGCTCTTATGAACGTTGTTAATCTGGTTCAGAAAGGAGAAGTCGTCAGTCTATTGAACGGCGATATGGACGTGCTTATCCCTGTGGTGATCGGTGTTTTGTATGCGCTCGCATTCCTGTTTATCGTGATCGTTTTGATCGACGGTATCGTGAAACTGTGTAAATTGAAAGCTGTCAGGAAGTTTAACGTCCTGAGTTTGCTTGCGTTGATCTTCTTGATCGCCGCCGTCGTACTTGCGTTTGTTCTGCAAAAAGTCGAAATCGCGTACTGCATCAGCGGTATTGCTATGGCCGCCATCATGCTTGTTTTGATGATCATTGTGGCTTTCGGTAACAGAGAAGCGCTTGTGATGGACTATATCGCCTCAAAGCAGACCTTCTTGATGCGATAAGATAGGGTAAAACAGTAATTTGGAATAAGGTTAAGAGGGGTTGTGTCGGAATAATAAGATACAACCCTTTTTGAAAAAAGGAGGATCGTAAAATGTTGGATAAGATAAAAAGTATCATGGCCGATATCCTGATGATCGAAGAAGCGGAGATCACCGAAGAAACCCGTTTTATAGAAGATCTGCACGCGGACAGCCTCGATATCGTACAAATGATCATCGCAATGGAAAGAGAATTCGGTAAAAAGTTCAGCGATGAAGAGATCGCGAAAATAAAAACCGTGGGAGACGTTCTGAACTATCTGAAATAAGAAGAAGAGAGGGGGGATAGTATGAAAAGAAAAAATATTTTGCGGTGGACGCTGTTTGCGCTTTGCGTTTGCCTTTTGTGC
>JAEEGL015257224.1_pt1 | contig 15089 bp, 11 predicted proteins | sample 9134231 | NCBI WGS metagenome assembly JAEEGL01 (sample SAMN16246548, study PRJNA631951) | gut metagenome | biome: gut microbiome; feature: rumen; material: fiber-attached | host: Bos | place: Iran: Karaj | collected 2018-10 | reverse complement strand
CTTTATCTCAAGCTAGAGACGGTAGATTATACATCTTAGATAAGATGTTACAAGCAATCCCAGCGCCAAGAAAGAACCTATCTAAGTGGGCTCCAAAGATTGTTAAGTTCACAATCGATGTAAACAAGATTAAGGATGTTATCGGTTCTGGCGGTAAGACAATTACTAAGATTATCGAAGAAACTGGCGTTAAGATTGATATCAACGACTTCGGTGATGTATTCATCTCAGCTATTGATGAAGAAATGATCGCTAAGGCTAAGAAGACAATCGAACTAATCTGCAATGATCCAGAAGTTAATGATGAATTAACAGGTACAGTTGTAAGAATTATGCCATTCGGTGCATTCGTAGAAATCGCTCCTGGAAAGGATGCTATGATTCACATCTCTAAGCTTAAGAAAGAAAGAGTAGAGAAGGTTGAAGATGTTCTACAAGTTGGTGATAAGGTTAAGGTTAAAGTACTTGAAATCACAGACAAGGGCATCGGATTAAGACTTCTAGAAGTTCTATAATCGATTAACTGAAAATCAAATTATTCGCACTTAAGTCCATCTTAGGTGCGAATTTTTTATGCCAAAAAGGCTTTATATTTTGACATAACAAAATGGGATATATTCAAAAAATATGTATAACGAAATATCAAAAAGCTGTATTTGATAGCAGAATTGAAAATTACTCTCATTTAGTCGCAATATTTCTAAATAATTTGAAAATAAATTAATTTTCATAATAAAGTCGGGAAATTATCCGAAAAATCTGCAAAATTTTGAGTCAAATTTTTGATGTTAAAAAATATGGATAAAATAGTAAAAATGCCTCACTTGCTTTTATGCGCGCTAATGTTATAATGATATTGACAAGGGGAAACATGCAACAAAGAAAATTATTTAACATCTTATCGTTTTGCTCGAATTTATTTTTAGTCATTGCTATTACATGGTCAGTAGCTTTTTATTTCTATTATGAAGATGGATCAGGGAATATGTTGGCACACGGTACAACGTGTTTTAGATTCTTTACGATTGATTCAAATGTAATAACAGCAGTATCTGCATTAATCTATATGTTCTACAATATCCTAGCAATGAGAGGAAAGGTTGTAGAGATTCCAACATGGGTTAAGTTGTTTAAATTCATATCAACTGTAGCGGTAATGGTGACATTTTTCGTTGTATTGTTGTTCTTAATTCCAATGGGCGCAATTACACAAGGGCTTTCTCCTTGGTATTTTTACGATAGAAACTGTATCATTCTACATTTATTTGCGCCATTAGTTGCTGCTACCACACTTTGTGTGTTTGAAAAGGATGATAAGATAGATAATAGGGTTTTGAGATATTTTAGCTTTGGAACAGTTGTAATATATGGCTTTGTATACTTCATTTGCGTTGTCTTTGCAAAAGTATGGCCAGATTTCTATGGATTAACATTTGACGGTAGATATTATCTATCTCCTATAGGTGCTTTATTAATTTTATGTGTATGTTGGGGCTCAATTGAGTTATTATATTATTTACAAGGGCTTTGTATTAGAAAGCTTCCTGAAAAGATATACGGAAAAGGATAACAATGAGTACAACTATAAAAACATTTTCTGATGGGCTAAGATTAGCTCATTTAAAACTAGATTCAACTAGAATGGTAGGCATTTCAATTTTATGCGCCGTTGGTAGTATTAATGAAACAAATGAAACTAATGGGCTTTCTCACTTTATTGAACATAATATGTTCAAGGGTACAAAAACGAGAAGTGCATTTGATATTGCTAATGAATTCGAATCTCTAGGAGCACAAATAAATGCATATACATCAAAGCAAACAACTTGCTATTATGCGCTTGCTTTGGACGATAAAGCAGATAAATGTGCTGAAATCCTAGCAGATATGATGTTTAATTCACAATACGCTAAAAAAGAACTAGATAGTGAAAGAAAGGTAATTTTGGAAGAAATCGCTATGGGAGACGACGATAACGAGGGCGTTTGCCAAGATTTATCTGAAGAAGCTTTCTTCGGCACAGATACACAATTAGGAAGAACTATCATAGGAACTAGGGAAAATGTTAAGCGTTTTGAAAAGGAAGACGTTTTAGCCTATATAGCTGAAAATTATGCAGCAGAGAATATTGTTATCGGTATTGCTGGTTCTATTACGCTTGAAGACGCTATAAAACTTGTAGATAAGCATTTCGTAGGAAAATTCAGATCGGGACTTGGAAGATACTGGGCAGATAAGCCTTGCCAATCTCAAATTAGATATTTATCTAAATTCAAAGATATTGAGCAAGCTCACCTATATATCGCAACTCCATCAATTACTCTTAAAGATGATCTTAGATTTGCAAATCTAGTAGCAAAAGATATCTTTGGTGGTGGAATGAGTTCAAGATTATTCCAAGAAGTTAGAGAAAAGTCAGGTTTAGCATATTCTGTTTATGCATACAGTACAAACTATATTAACAATGGTCTTTCTCAAATTTACATTGGTACAAACAAGGATTCTGTAGAAAAAGCGCTTGATTTGACTAAAAATGTAATTTTGGAAATAAAAAAGAATGGATTTACTAAAGAAGAGATAGATAAGGGCATTAATTCAGTTTTAACAAAATATGTTTTATCTAACGAATCTACATCAACAAACATGAGAGCAGTGGCATCTTATGCATTGTTATATGAAGAAGAATATTCATTAGATAAACAAGTTGAGAGAATTAAGGCTTTAACAAAAGAGAAAATTGAAGAAGCATTTAATCAATGTTTTGACCTAAATAAAGCATCTTTAGCATATGTCGGAAGAGAGGTTAAGGGTAACCTTCTAGATATTATTAAATATTAAACAATTTGCTAAATCTTATTAAAATAATATAATATAAGCGTATGGATGAAACTAATAAGACATTTATAAATACAAAGCATCAAAGCAGAACAGTTTCAACTTTAACAATTGTATTGTTAAGTTATATTGTATTTATCTTAATTGGAACATTTATGTTAATGTCTCCATTGGCTTCAAATTCACATGAAAGAACAGGTTTTATCGATTGTTTATTCACAGCTACAAGTGCTACATGTGTAACTGGTTTAGTTGTTTATGATACTTTCCAACACTGGTCATTGTTTGGGCAATTAGTTATTTTGTTCATGATTCAAATGGGTGGTATTGGATTCATGTCCGTTATTGCGTTCCTTTCAAGATCATTAAGAGTTAAGATGAGCTTTAAAGATAGAAAGTTCTTAATGGAATCTGTTGGTATCAAGAAGAAAGGGGATTTCGTTTCAGTTTTAAGAAACATTATTGTTGGTTCATTAATTTCAGAAATAATAGGTGCTGCTTTATTGTGTATTAGATTCGTTCCACAATTCGGAGCATCAAGAGGAATATATTTTGCTGCATTCCATTCAATTTCAGCATTCTGTAACGCTGGTTTTGATTTGATGGGAGCTCTAGGCGTACCATTTGCATCATTCACATCATATGCGGGTGATTGGCTTGTAAATCTAGTACTAATTTCATTGATTTTCTTAGGTGGTTTAGGCTTCATCGTTTGGGATGATTTAATCAGAAATAAATTCAGAGTTAAAGATTTATCTTTACATTCAAGATTAATGCTTGTAGCAAGCGGTCTATTATTGCTTGTTTCTACAGTATTATTTGTCCTATTTGAATTCAATCATTTGTATAAGGGAATGAATGGTGGTGAAGCATTCTTAAGATCTATATTTGGAGCTATGACAGCAAGAACTGCAGGCTTCAATACAACAGATATGGCAGCATGGAGCGATGGTAGCATTTTCTTAACAATCATCTTGATGTTTATCGGTGCTGGTTCAGGATCTACAGCCGGTGGTATTAAGGTTACAACAATGGTTATCATTATCCTTGGTATTATCGCTCTAAATACAAAAGATGGTCATATTGTAGTTTCAGGAAAGAAAATTGGTAAGGAAATTCTTCACCAAGCATTCGCTATCATTTCAACATATTTGATTTTAGTATGTCTATTCACAGGATTCATCCTAGGTGTAGATGCAGAGATACCTCTAAAGAACGCATTATTTGAAGTTGTTTCAGCTATAGGAACCGTAGGTTTAGCAATAGGGGATACAACACTAATGCTAAATCCAGCTTCAAGATTAGGCATTATCTTCTTGATGTATATCGGCAGAGTCGGTATCTTGACCATCGTTTTATCATTTGCAAAACCACAACGTACAACAAACGTTATTATTCCTGCAGAAAACGTAATGGTTGGTTAGTTTTTCTTAAAAAATGTCCTTTTTGTCGGCTATTTTAAAAATTTAAAATTTTTTAATTTTCACGCGCCTTTATATGCTATAATATTTAAGTGAATTGAAGAGGTTTACGTGAGCGATAATTCAGAGAGTGTTTTAGATAGATTTTTTAAAGGGTTAATCATAGTAGGTATTTTTGGTCTACTAGATTTGATTATTTTCGGCGCATTTGGTTATGCGGGCAGTTTTGTTAGATCATTTATTCTTGGAATATTTGGTTATGCAGCATACGGCTACTGCATTGGCGCGACAGCTTTAGGTATTTTCATTACATTTGGCTTTAAACAAAAAGTGGGATTTAAGGTAATTATTAATTACATTGCCATAGTATTCATTTTGATTTGTATTGGCCATATAGCAACATTTACAGTTCAAAAAGGCTTAGGATATGTAGATTCTATTAAAGATGCATTCTTCAACCCAGATACATTGGGCGGTGCAGCATTTGTAGCATTTTTATATCCATTATCTTTAGCTAGAACATTCGGATTAGTATTCTTATCTCTAATTGAAGCAGGTTTAATTGTTTTAGTTATCGTAAATCAATTGAACTTCGAAATTGGTTTAAAGCTAAGAACTCCAAAGAAGAAATCTCAAGTTACATATCAAGACTATTCACAATCTGATGCAGATTACCAAGATGATGGTAGCGGTGAATATCAACAAAACGGATATTTCCAACCAACACTATATAATGGTGACGTAAACGGTAAGTTATTTGATGATAACGCAGGGAAAAGCACAGGTTTCTGGAAAAATAGAAAGCAATCTTCAGATGCAGAGATTACTCCTATTGATGAAGTTAAGACTTCTCAAATGTCAGAAGAAGAGCAAGATAGCATCTTAAGTGGTATCGATTCAGACGGTAATTTAATGGATGCTGGAGAAATCAAGCTTACAGAACAAAGAGCAAGTCAATTTGCAAATGCATCTCCATTTATTCCAATTGAGCCACAACCAAAGGTTGAAGATACTCAAGAAGAAGAGAAGAAGCCTGAAATTACAGATAGAGATAGATTATGGTTCAATAGCACAAGAAAGAAGATGCTAAGAGGTGAAGATATTTCTTCTTCATACCAAGAACCAGAAACTCAATCATATAATCAATATGACAATGAAATAGTAGATGATTCTCAATCATTTACAACACCTTCTTATGAAGCTCCAAAATATGAGCCTCCAAAGATGCCTATATTTGAAGAACCAGCTCCAGTAAAAGAAGAACCACAATACGATCCATTTGAAAATATCGTACAAAACGTTATAAACGACGATTCTATCGTTGAACAACCAAAGGTTGAAGAAGAAGACGAAGTAATACACTTTGAGGCGCCAACAAAGCCAATAGAGCCTATAAAGCCTATTGAACCAATCAAACCAATTGTGCCTCCAACTCCAAAGCCAGAGCCAATTAAGCCAGTAGAACCACCAAAACCAGTGGAACCACCTAAGCCAAAGAGAGTGTATAAGAAATACAATCCACCTTCAATCGATATGTTGGATGATTTCGATGATCCAGTTGAAGATGATTCAGTTCTAGAAGCTAAGGCAGAGGAATTAAAGCAAACTCTTGCTAACTTCAAGATTAACGTAGAAATCGTTGGAACTATTAAGGGACCTACATTCTCAAGAGTTAACTTCAGATTAGAGCCAGGTACACCAGTTAAGAATTTAACTGCTAAGTTTGATGATATTAAGATGGGACTTGCTGTTCCAAGTATGAGACTTTTAGCTCCAGTTCCTGGAACAAACTACTGTGGTGTAGAAATTCCAAATAAGAACAGATCAAAGGTTAACCTAAAGGATATGTGGAAGAGCGCAGATTACCAAAAGGCTAGAGCTAAAGATTCTGGTTTGATTTTCGCTTTAGGTAAAGATATTAACGGTAAGACATATACATTCGATTTAACAACAGCTCCTCATATGTTAGTCTGCGGACAAACAAGATCAGGAAAATCTGTAGCCCTAAACGTTATGTTGATGTCTCTACTATGTAGATATTCTCCAGAAGAGATGAGATTAATCTTATTTGATCCAAAGCAAGTAGAATTCGCCGTATACGCTGATATTCCACACTTGTTGATACCAAATATTTTAACAGAGCCAGCTAAGGCTATTAACGCCATGAATTGGGCTGTACAAGAAATGGAGAGAAGATACGAATTAATTAAGTCTGCTGGTGCAAGAAACTTAGAAGAATATAATGCTAAGCCTGAAATCAAGCGTGATCCTACAATGAGAGTTCCATACATTGTTATTATCATTGATGAATTCGCAGAAGTTGTATCACAAGACCAAGGCATTAAAAAGCAATTCAATATGGTTATTCAAAGACTTGCTGCTAAGGCAAGAGCTGCAGGTATCCACTTAGTACTTGCTACGCAAAGACCTTCTGTAGACGTTGTAACAGGTACAATCAAGGCTAACTTGCCAACAAGAATGGCGCTAAAGACTTCAGACGCTGTTAACTCTATGACAATCTTAGGTTCTGGCGGTGCAGAAGAATTGTTAGGATATGGTGATATGTTGTTCGTTAACCCATATGAAGCAGGACAACAACGTATCCAAGGCGCATTTATTTCAACTGAAAATATCGAAGATATGATTCAATATATCAAAGATCACAATGATAAGTATTTCGACGAAGAAGCCGAAAAGATGATTATGGCAGATCCTCAAAAAGAACAAGCTCAACAAATGGAGATGGATCTTGGCGATGGAAACAAGGGTGGCGTAGATCCTCAATTTATCGATGCGCTTGAATTATGTATCAAGTACGATAGAGTATCAACATCATTCCTACAAGCTAAATTATCTGTTGGTTTCCCAAGAGCATCTAAGATTATCAACTGGATGGAAGAGAGTGGTTATATTAAGATTGAAGGAACAAAAAAGATTATCCTTGCTACGCAAGCAGATGTAGATAAGTTAAGAGGTGAAGGAGAAGAGTAATGAATTTACCTACAAAAATTACGACAATTAGACTAGCTATGATCCCAGTTATAATTGCGTCATTCTGTTTAGAGAGTGCGCTACCACAATTTAACTGGATTTTTATTATTACAGCATCGCTATTCTTTATTGCATCAATGACAGACTTCGTTGATGGATATATTGCAAGAAAATATAAAATGGTTACAACACTTGGAAAATTCTTAGATCCTATTGCGGATAAAGTATTAGTAGTAACAGGACTTGCTTTTGGAATAGCAGCAGCTGATAGAGCAGGAGTACCATTTGAACAAAATCAATTAGTATTTCAATATCTTATGATATGCGTTACAGTTGCCATTATAACAAGAGAATTTGCGGTTTCTTTATTTAGACAAATCGCAGCTTCAAAAAATGTTATTTTACAAGCAGGACAAGCAGGAAAGTGGAAGACAACTACAACTATGGCTTCACTAAATGCATTCCTATTTATTCCATTTAGCAATTTTGAAGGAAATGCTGCAGCTCAAGTTGCATCAAAGGTATTTTGGTGGTTATTCTTTGGATTCTTAATAATCGCTGTTGCTTTGACTATTTATTCAGGTATTGATTACGTTTTGAAGAATAAGCAAGTATTCAAGGATCAAAAGAAGAGCGTAGATATTATTGAAGAAGAAGATGTTGAATTCCCAGATGAAAAGATTATCGATGCATTAGAACTTTGCAGAAAGAACAATTCAGTAGAAATTACTATGCTACAAAGAGAATTGGGCATTACATACAAAAGAGCTATCAAAATCAGAGTTTGGCTTGAGATTATGAATTTCGTAGAAATTGAGAACAATCAAAGAGTTTTTAAAATCTCTGATGAAGAATTAGCAAAGATTAAAGAAAGAAAAGAAGCATATTATGCAAAATTAGGACAAAAATGAAGATAGGAACAGTATCGCTAGGTTGCGATAAGAACAGAATAGATACAGAGAATATGCTTGCGTTCTTGCAAGAAGATGGTTACGAATTAACGCAAGATCCAGAACAAGCAGATATTATCATTGTTAATACATGCGCATTCATCGAAAGCGCTAAGACAGAATCCATTGATACAATCTTTGAAATGGCACAATACAAAAAGACAGGCAAGTGCAAATACTTGGTTGTTACAGGTTGTTTGTCTCAAAGATATATGAAGGATTTATACGATGAAATGCCAGAGGTTGATTTATTCGTTGGAACCGCTTCTTATTCAAAACTTCCACAATATATCAAGGATATGGTTGATTCTGGAAAGAGAAAGTATTACGAAAACGATATTAACGAAAGATATTTCTCAAGAAAGAGAGTTCTAACAACTCCACAACATTTTGCATATGTAAAGATTGCGGAAGGATGTAACAACAAGTGTACATACTGTGCTATTCCTGCAATTAGAGGTAAATATACATCAAGAACAATCGAGGATATTGTTGAAGAAGTTAACGAATTAGTTAATAAATATGGAGTACAAGAAATTGTACTCGTAGCCCAAGATGTCTCAATATTCGGACAAGACAATTATGGCACGAAAAAAATCGTTGACTTACTAAAAGAATTATGTAAAACTAATATTGCGTGGATAAGATTGTTGTATCTATATCCAGAAAACATAACAGATGAACTTTTAGATTTTATGGCTAGTGAAGATAAGATTTGCAAGTATTTAGATATACCATTGCAACATATCTCAAATAAGATCTTAAAGTTGATGAATAGGCACCTTCAAAAATCCGATATCGAAAAGCTATTTGAAAGAATTGAGAAATACAACTGTTTCACAATTCGTTCGACATTTATAGTTGGATTCCCAAGAGAAGAGCAAGAGGACTTCGAAGAATTAGAAGAATTTATCAAGAGCGGGAAAATTGATAGATGCGGATTCTTTGCTTATTCACAAGAAGAAGGTACTGCGGCAGCTAGATTGAGCGGACAAATAGATGAAAGTGTAAAACTTTCTAGACAAGCTAAATTATATAAGCTTCAACAGAAGGTTATGACATCGCGAATGGCAAGGAACATAGGGAGAGAACTTGAAGTAATTTACGAAGGTATAGATTACGACAAGCAAGTGTTCGTAGGTCGTAGCAAGTCTGATGCACCAGAAATAGATACGAAAGTATATTTTACTTCGAATATCCCAGTAGATATCGGATCAATATATAAGGTTAAAATCGAAAAACTAGATGGCCTAGATTATGTAGGAAAGGTGGTGGAAGAATGATAGAAGAGTACAAAGATTATTGTGTGTTAAAAGCATTCGACTTATCTCATAAGCAAATTGAGGAGATTAATGGATTATCTCAAAAGGGTGTTTTTATCCAAGCGTCACAAGATTATTTAGACGATACTATCGTTATAATCAACCAATCTGAATCAGAAGTAGTATTCCAAGAGATTCTAAAGAAAGTTGAAGGAATCGCTAAAGATGCTATTTATGCAGATTATGATACATCACTTGAAGAATGCGTAGTTCGTTTAGCTACAACAAAGAACCTAAAGGTTGCTGTTGCTGAATCTTTAACAGGCGGCTTGGTATGTTCATCAATCGTAAACGTATCTGGCGCAAGCAATGTGCTTTATGAAGGATTCATCACATATGCATCTCAAGCAAAGGTTAGAAGATTGCACGTAAAGAGCACAACAATTGATACTTATGGTGCTGTTTCTAAAGAAACATGTGAAGAGATGTTACAAGGATTACTTGCAAATAAGGAAATCCAAATCGCTGTAGCAACAACAGGATGTGCTGGTCCTAATTCAGATGAATTCGGCACAGAAGTTGGTCTAGTTTATGTGGGCGTTGGTTCACAAAAGGGCATTGAGGTTAAAGAATATAGCCTTGATGGAAATAGAGAAGGCATTCGTAAGATGACAGCAAATGCAGCTCTATACATGCTATTAAACTTAGTAAAAAATTATTGATGAGGTATATATAAAATGGCTGGTAAGAAAGTAGAAGAATTAAACCAAGAAAAAACAGCTCTAATCGATGAGGCTATCTCAAAGATCGAAAAGAGCTACGGAAAAGGCTCAATTATGAGATTGGGCGAAAGAAAGGTAGAAAATATTGATGTTATTCCAACACAATGTTTAGCACTTGATGTTGCTCTAGGTGTTGGTGGTTTCCCAAAGGGAAGAATTATAGAAATCTATGGACCAGAATCTTCTGGTAAGACAACACTTGCATTACATGCAATCGCTTCTTGCCAACAACAAGGTGGTACAGCAGTATTCATCGATGCTGAGCACGCTTTGGATGCAGTATATGCAAAGAAGTTGGGCGTAGATATTGATAACCTTTATGTAATTCAACCAGACTCTGGTGAACAAGCTTTAGATAACTTAGATACATTGGTAAGATCAAACTCTGTTGATATTATCGTTGTTGACTCAGTTGCTGCTTTAACACCAAAAGCTGAAATCGAAGGCGAAGTAGGACAAAGCGTTATCGGTTTACAAGCTAGAATGATGAGCCAAGGTTTAAGAAGAGTTACAAGTGTTATTGCTAAAGCAAATACTTGCGTTATCTTCATTAACCAATTAAGAGAGAAGGTAGGCGTTATGTTTGGTAACCCAGAAACAACTCCAGGTGGTAAGGCATTAAAGTTCTATGCAAGTATCAGAATTGATGTAAGAAAGGGCGATGCTATCAAAGATGGAGCAGAATTCATCGGTAATAGAACAAAAGCTAAGATCGTTAAGAATAAGGTTGCTCCTCCATTTAAGGTTGCTGAATTCGATATGCTATACGGCAAGGGTATCTCTCAAGAAGGTTGTATCGTAGATATGGCTATTCAAGAAGGTATTATGGCTAAGAGCGGTTCTTGGATCAGCTACATGGATGAAAAGATTGCTCAAGGTAGAGATAAGGCGCTTCTATATCTTCAAGACAATCCAGAAGTTGCAGAAGAGATTAAAGCAAAAGTTATCCAAAAAATACAAGAAGAATCAGTTGATTAATAAAAAGTTGGTGTCTGCAAATGACACCAATTTTCTTTTATAGTATAATTGGCGTGTTGAGGTATATATTATGATTACTAGAATTGTTAAAAATAACGTAGGACTATTTGAATATGTGTTGATGGGTCTTTTAGGATTTATCATTTTATTCACAGGAATTGTAACTTTTGGATCTTTTGGCGGTTTTACATCAGGAAACATTGGTAGTTTGCTATGGTTTATAGTTTATGTTGGATTAATTGGTATTTTGTTGTACTGTATCGCTGCAAACAGAACAGAGTATACAAAGTTTTTAGCTAAAGCATATTTGGCATATTACGCAATATCTACAATATTAATTGTATCTAATCCATTTTATGCTTATTATGAAGAGAATTCTGCATTAAGAGTTTCAGAAGCTGTATTTATGATGTTTGCTATATTTGCATTTATCGCACTTGTAGTAATTGGAATTATCATAAAGATAAAGGGAGCAAAGCTTGAGTTCGTTTTTGATATCTTGGCAATTTGCTATTTAGCATTTGAAGTTATAGTTTGGATTTTAGCACTATGTGTAGATGCAAAGGCTAAAACTGGATGGGCTGCTGCAATGAATGAATTTACAAATCACCTATTAATTCCATGGTCTGTAGTAATAGGCTACTATTTGTATCAAATTAAATTCGTAAACGCTCCACAAGATGAAGAATACGTTGCTTTTAATGTTGAAGACACAGTAGAGGATAAGCCAGTTAAAACAACTAAAAAGAAAAAATAATATGCAAAAATTGATAATTTTGGACAAAAACAATATATCCAAATTCGATTTAACTCAAAATATAGGGTCAAATGAGCCTATTTACGATAAAGACAAGGATTTGTATATTGCGACCAGAATTATTGAAAATATAGTCTTAAATGGCCGTGAAAAGCATATTGGCGTAGAAGGAAAGCCATATGTGGATGGCAAAGATAAATATAATTTATCAAATCATGGAGATTTTGCGTGTGGATATATATCTACAGATGGTGAGGTTGGTGTAGATATTTTGAAAATACATCATTTTGATGATCACTTCCTAGAGAGAATATATTCAAACGAAGAAAGAGCAAAGCTTACAAATGATTTCGAAGCAACAAAAGCTTGGACAATCAAAGAAGCTTGTATTAAATGTGTAGGAATAGGGTTAAAAGGACTACATAACGCTGAAATAAAATCTGCTTCAATTTGCAGATATTTAGATAGAGAATTTAACTACAAATCATTCGAGTTTAAAGGGCACATAATAACTGTCGTTTCTGAGGCAAAAATTGATATAGAAGGCCCTGAAGAGCTTTAGTACGTGCGATTTTATATATAAATAAGCGTTTTTAGAAATATTCATTCTTGACTACTACATTTTGATAGAGTAAAATTAACATTGGGTTTAGGCCCGCAAAAAAGCAAATAAAACATAGAAAAATGTAACTTAACAAGAGTATCAGGAGGTAATAATGACAAGTAACGAAATTAGTTGCTTTAGTTTTCTTCTTGGAGCAGACGCAACTGGAATTATATTGGCGGCGATCGTAGCACTAGTATTTGGTGCCGTAGCATCGTGGCTTGTGTATAGATTTTATGTACGTAAAAACGTTGGCAGTGTAAAGCAAGAGTGCGATAAATTACGCGCTACAGCTCAAGCTGAATCAAGAGAGTTCCTAAAGGAAGCAAAACAAGAAGCAAGAGAAGAAAGCCAAAGACTTCGCTCTGAAGTAGACAAAGAAATTAGAGAAAAAAGAGCTGAAGTTTCACGTAATGAACAACGTGTTAATCAAAGAGATGAACAACTTGGAAAAAGAGAAGCAATTCTAGATCATAAGAGCGAAATGTTAGATGCAAAGAAATCAGAACTTGAAGAAAAGGAAAGCGAATTAGAAGGCTTACAACTTGAAATCAAGGATGCACATAGCAAAATGCTAAAGGAATTAGAGAAAGTTTCTCAACTATCTCAAGAAGAAGCTAAAAGCTTATTAATGACAGAACTTCTAGAAGATGCAAAGAAAGATGCAGCTCAAGAAGCTAAAGAGATAGAGAATAAAGCTAAAGAAGATGCCCAAAAGGAAGCAAAGAAGATTATTGGGCTTGCGATTCAAAAATGTGCTGCAGAGCATACATCTGAATCAACAACATCAGCTGTACCTCTTCCAAACGAAGATATGAAAGGTCGTTTGATTGGTCGTGTAGGTAGAAATATCAGATCAATTGAAAATGCTACGGGTGTAGATTTGATAATAGACGATACACCAGATATGGTAACAGTTTCAGGATTTGACCCAATGAGAAGAGAAATTGCCAAGATCACAATTGAAAGATTGGTAGCCGATGGTAGAATTCACCCAGCTAAGATCGAGGAAACAGTTGAAAAGGTAAGAAAAGAAATTGAAAATCAAGTAAAGGAAGCCGGCGAAAATGCGGCATTCGATGCTAATATTTATGGATTACATCCAGAAATAATAAAGTTATTAGGTAGATTGAAATACCGTACAAGTTATGGTCAAAACGTGTTAGAACACTCTCTAGAAGTATCTTATCTAGCTGGTGTTATGGCCGCTGAACTAGGTGCAGATGTAAAAATTGCTAAAAGAGCAGGACTTTTACACGATATCGGTAAGGCAGTTGACCATGAATTAGAAGGAACACACGTACAAATCGGTGTAGATATTGCTAAGAAATTCAAAGAAAGCAGAGCTGTAGTGCATGCAATTGAAGCTCACCACGGTGATGTAGAAGCTCAAACAATAGAAGCCGTATTAGTACAAGCAGCCGATGCAATTTCTTCTTCAAGACCAGGCGCAAGAAGAGAATCTTTAGAAAATTACGTAAAGAGGCTTGAACAATTAGAAGGCGTAGCAAATTCTTTCGATGGTGTAGAGCAATCATTTGCTATACAAGCAGGAAGAGAAATCAGAGTTATGGTAAAACCTGAGAAAGTTGACGATGCAGCTATGGCATTTATGGCTAAGGATATTGCTAAGAAGATTGAAAACGAATTAGATTATCCAGGTCAAATTAAAGTAAGTGTTATTAGAGAAACACGTCAAACAGAATATGCTAAATAATAGTGTATTTAAAGTGGTCAGCAAATCGCTGGCCACTTTTTTTATGCAAAAATGCTATATGGACAAAACAAACGAATTTTTAATTTTAAAATCGACATTTTTGGACAAAATGGGAAATCTGGGCAAAATTGGTTAAATATCGCTATATAGCCAATATATTTCTTAAAGTATTTTGAATTATTTTAAATTTTATAATAATTCGATAGTTTTAGCTGGATTTTCTCTCAAAAATTCGTGCAAATCTTGATACTATAAAACAATGGATTATTTAGTAAAAAATGTACATATATCTTGACATTGATTTCAATACTAATTATATTTAAGTTGTACTTTTTATAAAGTTTTAAATTATTTCATAGGCGAGAAAAAACAATATCGGGGTAACCCAAAAGGAGAGAGTATGGCACAGAGCATAAGCTGTGATGCCAAGAGTAATAATGTTTTATTTCGCAAGTATGAAATTTCAAAGTTTGATGCGAAAGCAAAGATTATTGTTCCTGACACACACAACGCAATTATTGTAAAAGATGGTATAGCTTTAGAAACGCTTCCTGCTGGCAAGTATTATCTATTTGATAAGAAAAAGGGAGTATTCAAAGATAAGGAAATTACAGATGACGATCTAGATATACAGGTAATTTTCATATCTAAAACAGCGAAATTAAACATTTTATGGGGCACAAAGGACAGATTTGACATGCGAGACCCAATAACTGGGGCTGCAATTAAGCTTGGTGCATCTGGAGAATTTGAGGTTCAAATATCTAATCCAAGAAAAGCATATTTAGAATT
>JAEEGL013681537.1_pt1 | contig 15089 bp, 7 predicted proteins | sample 9134231 | NCBI WGS metagenome assembly JAEEGL01 (sample SAMN16246548, study PRJNA631951) | gut metagenome | biome: gut microbiome; feature: rumen; material: fiber-attached | host: Bos | place: Iran: Karaj | collected 2018-10 | reverse complement strand
TTTTTTGATAATAAAAAAGAATTAAGTAAAAAAATTAATCCAGATGAAGCAGTAGCACATGGAGCAGCAATTCAAGCAGCATTATGTAATAAAGAAATAAAAAATTTAGAAGATATAGAAGATTTAGAAAATTTAGAAGAAGAAGGAGGAGGAGAATTAGAAAGTGTTCATAGTGATGAAGAAAATTCACAAAATATAGAAGGTTTAGATGATTTAATAATTATTGATGTTGTTCCCTTATCTTTAGGTATAAATGTTATTGGTGGATTAATGTCTGTTATTATAAAAAGAAATACTCCTATACCATATGAAAAAGGAAAATTCCTTTCTGAAAGTAGGAATTATTATACTTGTGATGATTATCAATCATGTTTTCATGTTGATGTTTATGAAGGAGAAAGAGAATTTTTAAAAGATAATTTACTTTTAAAAAGCTATAAATTAGATAATATTACTCCAAGAAAAAGAGGTCAAACTTCAATGAAAGTCACTTTTACTATATCTAATCAATATAATATTTTAAATGTTAATGTTGTTGAAATTGGAAAAGAATCTAATTTTTTTAATAAAGATATTGAAAGAGTAAATAGAAATGAAAAAGATATTGAAGATATGATTGAAACTGCTTTAAAAATGAAAGAAGATGATTTAGAAAAAAGAAAATGTGTTGAAGAAAAAAATCATGTTGAAGATGCAATCTATAAAATGCGTGATAGTGATAATGATAAATATTTAAGGAATAAAAATGCTATTGATTTAAAAATGGAAGAAATTAAAAAATGGCTTAAACAAAATCCAAAAGAAAGTTATGAAGTTTATCATAAAAAAATTGAAGAAATAAATAATTTTTATAATGCTTTAATGTAATAATTAAAAATTAAAATAAACAAATAAATAAATAAATAATCAATATATTAATAATTAATGAAAATTATTAATTCATAATTTTCCTTCATAAAGTTTTGAATATTTTTCTCTTAATTTTCCATAATAATAAAAAGAAGGATATTTCTTTTTTTTTTTAATTCTATTAAAACTTTCGGTATTTATAGTTTTATGTCTAAAAGAATTATCTTCATAACAAAATGGTTGAACAGGAAAATTTTTTCTATTGTCTCTAATTTCTGTTAAATCATTTATATTTTTCTTTTTTTCAATACTTTCTTTTTTTAATCTGTTTTCAAATAAAGCTTTTGTAATTTCATCAGTATGTAAAAGTTTTTTTAAATAACTTAAATTAATTCCATTATTTGATGTTTTAGAGTTTTTATCTTCTGAAAAATTTTTTTTTCTAAATCCAAAATAATTTCTATTTCTTATTGTTAAAGTACTATTGAATAAAATTGATTGACTATTTTCATTTTTTGAAAATGATTGTTCATTTGTTTTAATTCTAGAAGTTTTATTTTTAATATTTAAATAAGGATTAAATTGAAATTTTACATTATTTATATTTGGAGAAATACCTTTAAAAAAAGAAGTATCTTGTGTATGAATAACTAAACTATTTTGTTTAAGTTTATTTTTTAATTTATTTCCATTATATTTATATTCTTTTAATATTGTATTTTTTCTTTTTTCTAAATTTATATTTCCAAAAATAACATTATCTAAATTTTTTTTACCTTTTTTCTTTAAAACAATTTCTACTTCATTATTAAAAAAATTCTCAATTTTATTTATTTTTCTATAATTTTCTCCTTGTTTAATTTCTCCTTCAACACTATTTGCAAAAGCTCTTTTAATATTTTCTAATCTATTTAAAATAAATTTAATTTTATTATCTTGTAAATCTTTCCAATTATTTTTAATATCATTATATTCATTAATTATTTTATAAATCACTTTTAAATCAATACTAAAATAAACAGCATAATCAGATTCACATATTGCATTGCAAAAAAAGTTATCTTCAATAGTACAATCTCCCATTCCTAAAATTTCTCCTTTATCTATAATTGAAATTATAATATCTTTTTGTTCTTCTGAAAAATTTTTTTCATCATAATAAATATTTTTAATGTCACAAAGAATTGATTCTATTTTAGAATAAGTACATTGTGGAATATATAATTTAAAAGTACCTTTTTGAAGAAAATAAATTTGTTCTCTAATATCACCATTTTTAAATAAAAATTCTCCTTTTTCAATTTTTTTTTCAGCAAAATAATTCCAATAAGATTTAACAATATCATTCATATATAAATTTTTAAATAAAGGAGTACTAAAAACAAAAAAAATTTTAACTCTTTTAATTTTTTCTAAAAATATTTTCATTAACTGTTTAAAAGCTTGAACAGTTAAAGTTCCAAAAACAGATTTTTCTTTAACAAATACAGTAGCAGTTCTTTTATTATTTAAGTTAGTTAAAGCAACTTCTCCAAAAGTACTTCCAATACCTAATTCAACAACATTAGAATAACCATATATTTTTACTTTATATGGTTTATATAATATTTCAGGTCCCCTTCTTTTATTTCTTTTTTTTTTCAATATTTCTTCATCATCAATAAAATCATCATATATTAAATTATTATCTTTCTTATTTATTTGATTTTCAAAATAATCTTCATAATCTTTATTCCCATTTGTAAAAAGTAAATATTCTTCTAAAGGAATATTTTGTAATTCATATCTTTGATCAAATTGTTCAAATTCATCTTTATCAATAAGAAAAACAGTATCATTTGATAAGAAAGTTTTATTTAAAATATAATTTTCTTTATTATTATATAAAAATTTTAAATAACAAAGATATTGATCTCTATTTAAATAAACAGTATATTCTTTAGGAACTAATATATTTACTGAACCTGATAAAGTTACATAAAAATTATGTCCTTTTTCTCCAATTCTCATTAAAAAAGAATTTTTTTCAAAAGTTTCTGATCTTAACTCTTTACTTACTTTAACTAATACTGAATCTATTTTTAAATTTTCTTCACCTGTGTCTATTATTTCCATAAATTTTTTTAAGGAATGTAAATAAGTTTTTAATATATATATTTCAGGAATCTGTCTTTCATCTTTTTCTAATATTGTTTTTATTATATTTGATGTTTCTTCTTTTTTCATTAAATTATTTATAAATGATTCATCATGTTTATGAGCTTTTAAAACTTCAAACAATGTTTGCACTGATTGAGGTGTTTTTGATTTTGATGTAGATAAATTATTTTTTGTAGTGTTATTTTTCATTAATATTTTTTTTTGTGTTTTTTAAAATTAATAATTAATAAAATCTTTTATTATTTATTTAATATATTAATAATTTTATTATTTAAAAACATCAAAATATTAAAAAATTTTATTTTATTTATAAAATCAGCTATTATTAAGATATTTTTTTTCTGAAATTATCTAAATAATTATTTGAAAAAATTTTTTTCATTGAAGAATGTCTAACACTTAAAGTATTATTTTCATTAAATTTCATTTTTTGTTTTTTATATAATTTGATTTTTTTAATTGGATTATTCAATTTACTTTCTTTTTGAATATATTTTTGTTTTTCATTACTAGAGCTAATGAAATTATTTCTAGTTTTAATTTCTTCTTTTTCATTTTGAGATAATAATATTTTTGAAATAATATCTTGTTCATAATGAGGATTACAATAAGAAGTATTAATTGGATTAGTCCCAGTCTCTTTTTTATTTAAATTTAAAAACAAATTTTTATTTAATCTCCTTTTTTTATTAAAATAATGTTTTATAATTTTTTTTTCAGGTGTTAAAGTACTTTGTAGTTTAGTTAAAGAAAGTTGATTTTTATCTTTTGAAAGAGAATTTCTATCAGAATTTTGAGTATTATTATGTAAAAAATAATTTTTACTATTATTTGAAAAATTATTTTTTTGAATTTTAGGGAAATTTATATTTGGAGTTATTAAATTATTATATGAATGAATTGAGGTTAAAGGATAATTCCCCATTGAACATTTTTTTTTTGGAAATAATATTTTTATTTTTTGATTCTGAAAAGAACCATTTTGAGGATTTAAATCAAATTTATGACTAATTAATTTAAATACTTTATGACTATTTTTTTGAATTTCAATTTTTTTTGAAAAAAAATTTTCAATAGTTTTCTGTTGATAATTTTTATTTAATTTATCATTTTTTTTAATTTGTTCTTCAATACTATTTTCAAAAGACAATTTTAATGTATTTAATCTTTCAATCATCATAATAATTTTTTTTTCTTCAATGATTTTCCAATTTTTAATAACATTCTCAAATTTCTCAATAATATTTTCAATATATTTCATATCAATAGAAAAAAAAGTTGCATATTCAGAAATGCATTCTCCAGTACAAAATAATTTATTATTATAAATCATATCTCCCATTCCAAATATTTCTCCTTTTTTAACATATGATATTACTACATCTATACTTCTTCCATTTGTTTCTCCTGCTAATTTTACATATTCTTCGTTTTTTAATTCAGAAATATATTTATTTATTTTTTCATATGTTAATTTATTTGCTGTAATTTTTATTTCCCCTTCTTTTAAAAAAAAAAGTTTTGTTCTTTCTGTATTATATTCAAATAAACAATCATCTCTTTTTATTGTTTTTTCTTCAAAATAATTCCAATAATCTCTTATAAATACTTTTATATTTATATCCTTAAATAATTGATTATTTAAAATAAAAGAATAACTTTCATTTTGGATTTTCTTTTGAAAATTTTGAAAAAAAGTCTGATAAGAATCATCTTTTAATGTTCCAAAAATACAATTTGTTTTTAAAAATATTACCATTTGTCTTTTAATATTTTCATTAATTAAATTACCTTGTCCAAAAGTACTTCCTTTAATTAAAGTAAGAAATTTAGAATAACCTATAATAGAAACTTCATATTTTTTTAAATTTACATCATTATATTTATAATATATTCTTTGAATATCATCTTCTTCTAAAATTTTATTTCCATTAATAAAAATTAAATATTCATCAATATTAATTTGTTTAAGATCAATTCTATGTAAAATATCTAATTCCTTAATTTCATATTCATATTTTTCAACAGTAAAAATATAAATATTTTCTCTAATAGTTTCTTCTAATAAATAATTTTCTCCTAAAGTATATAAGACTTTTAAGTGGTTAATATATTGAATTCTATTCATTGAAATTTTATAGATTTTAGGTATTAAAACTAATACTTCTCCTTTTAATAATACATAAAAACAATTTACAATTTCATCAATTTTTAATAAAAATGAAGAACCTTTAATAGATTCAATTCTTAAATCCATTGATATTTTTGTTAGAAAAAAATTAGGATCATGAGATTTATTGATCATTGTCATTAACTTAGGTAACATTTTTAAATATTCTTTTAAAACATAAATATCAAATTCGTTTTTTCTGGGTTTAGTAAGAATTAATTTAACAATATCAGAAGATTCAGTTCTTGAAATAGCTCTTTTAATAAATTCTTGATCATTTTCATTTGTTTTTAAAACATCATAAAAAGCTCTAATTGAATCTCTATGTCCATCATCTCTCCCATTAATAATAGAAGATCTAAATGAATAAGTTCTTTTCATTTAAAAAAATATTAAAAATAGTAAATATTAAATCAATTATTGTTAATTAAATAATAATAATGAAAACAGATATATCAGAAGAACAAATAGAACAATGTAGAGAAATCTTTAATTTATATGATAAAGATGGAGATGGAACAATAGATTCAAGAGAATTAGGAGATATAATGAGATCATTAGGCATTTATCCTTCAAATGAAGAAGTTTTAGAAATGTTAAAAGAAGTTGATACTGATAAATCTGGTAAAATTGATTTTGAAGAATTTTTAGATTTATTTACTAAAAAAATAAATGAACCTGATACTGAAGAAGATTATATTGAAGCTTTTAAAACTTTTGATAAAGATGATAGTGGATTAATTACTCCTAAAAATTTAGTCAGTGTTATGAAATCACTTGGAGAGAGAATCACTGAAGAAGAAGCTGAAGAAATGATTAAAAGTGCTGATGATGATGGAGATGGAACTATTAATTTTAAAGAATTTTGTGATATTATTACAAAACCACCTAAAGATAATAAATAAATTTTTATGTTATTTTTTATCAATAAATTTACACATTACTTTTATTATTTAATCTTTTTAAAAATTATTTTATATGGTAAATTTTAATTATTAATTCATAATAAAACTATTTTTTTATTTATAATTTCAATATAAATTTCATTTTTATTATTGATTATTTTTTCTTTTTAGATATAATTTATAATTAATTTTTTAATAATTCTCAAATATTATATTCATAATATTCACATTCAAAATTTCTCCACATGAATATTGTCCAAGATATCCAATATAATATTTTAAAGATATTATATAATTATTTTCATTTTATAATTTAATTTAAAATAGGGATTATATTTTTTATTTATTAATGAATAAATTAAATAATTGATATTGTTCTTCATTTAAACATTCAAAAATCTCTTTTCTTTGAATAATATCTTCAAAACCAAAATTATTTAGAATAAAACTTACTTTTTCAATATCTGAATCATTATAATTGATTAATATTGAAATTAAAATTAAAGTGACATCTAAAACTTCAATAAGTAATTTTTTATTTGATTCAATACTCATCATAAAAATTAATTTTTTTAATAATAATAAAATTTTTTCTTCAGAAATATTTATATTTTCAATTTTAAAGGCATTATAAAAAGTTTTTAAGGCATATATTTTATTATTAAAGGAAGTATCTTCTAAAACTTTAAGTAAAAGATGATAAATATTATCATAATTAGTCAAATAAATTCCATAAGTTGGATCAATTAAACAAAGATTTCCAAATCCAATAATAATTTCAGATTGAATATTTATTTTTTCTAAAAATAAATTTATAATAGAAGGGTCTATTAAATATAAATATATATTTAATATATCAATTTTTTGAATAAAATTTTTAACATTAATTGAAGAAGTATTTAATAATAAATTTGATAATATTTTCAAAGAATAAAAAATTAATTCTTCCTTTAAAGGAGGTTTTATTAAATTATTATAATTATCTATAATAACTTTAGATTCTGTAAATAATTTAATTATATTTTCATCTTTAATTCTACTTAATTTTTCAAGTCCATATAAACAATAAATTTGTATTCCTTCTTCATTTGAAATATCCATTGGAGATGAAAAAATATGGAAAAAAATTTTTGAAGAATCAAAATCAAAATAATTAAAATTTTTAGCAATAATTGAGAATAAATGATAAAATTCATATAATATTTCATAATTAATAATACCATTTGTATTTTTAATTCTTGAAAAAGAATTTGAAACTAAATTATTTTTTAATAATAATAATCTAATGTTTTCATTATATAAACATAAATTTGATAAAAATTTAATTAATAATAATAAAATTTCTTTTGGTGTTTCATTATTAATTATTAAAAAATTATATAAATCAATATTTTCTTGAGTAAAAAATATAAAATGATAATCATAAAAATTGTTTCCTATTCTTGAAGGAAAAATTGAAGAATCAAGTAAAATCCAAAAAATTTCATAACAATTAATAAAATCTTTTCTATTATTATTTATTATATTAAATAATTTTTCAAAAATTTTATTATTTATAAAATCATCTAAATAAAAAGTATTTTTATTTATATCTATATTTCCATTTTCATCAATTGCATTATTTGATTTAACTTTTTCAACAAAAAATTTTCTTAAAGCATAAATTCCCATTTTCATATATTTTTCATTATTACTATTTAATAAAAAAATTAATTTTTCAAAGGAATCTTTCATATTCTATTATTTATTTATAAAAAAATATATTTTACTTCTTTAATTCTAAAGTTTAAAATTGGCGCTTCTGTGATTTCAAGGGTTATTGGTTGAATTAAATATTTTTTTTCTTGAAAAACAGTTTGACTTAAAATTTTATTTATTGAATTTTGATTTATTATCTGTTTTCTTTTTTTCTCTTTTGTTAAAATTCTTTGTGTAATAGGTTTAATTTCTAACTTTTTTAAATTTATTTCTTCCATTTTTTAAATTAAATTAAATTATAAACTGTTTTATATAATTTAAAATAAAAAAGATAAATATAAATTTATTTAATTATTCTTTTATAATTTTAAAGAAAAGAATTTATGAAAATAATTTAATTTTCAAATGTTTTCATGTAAAAAAAGAAATTTATATTTTTTAATGTAAAAATAGATATTTAATCTTATTTATTTTGGATTTTTTGATACCATTAATATATATTTTAAAATATATATTAAAAATTATATTTAAAATACTCAAAGAAATAAATGATTTTCCTAATTATTTAAAAGAATTAAAAGAAATAAATCAAATAATTTCTCTTATTTAATTTAAGTTTATTTATTTTTTGAATCATTTGAATAAAAAACAATTGTTAAAAAAAACAATTTTATTATTAATTTTATTCTAAAAATAATTTCAAAAATTGAATTTATACCTTTGAAACATAGACAAAATAAAAATTAATATTAAAAAAAATAATTAATATAATATGTTAAAATAGTATTAAGGCAAATATTCTCTCCATAAAATTTTTGAAAATATATATTTTAAAATAATTATATATTGGGTCAAATGATATTTAATCTATATTTTATGAAAACTTTATAATTGTATAATTCTAATTTTTATTATTTGAAAACATAAAATATCTAATTATTTTTATGTTCATGTGATTTAAAGTTATTAATTATAATTTCTCATAAAAAAAAAGAAATAAAAAAAATCATATTGAATTCAAATTATAAAATAAGAAAGGATTAATATTATTTTTTATTTTTTTATATATTCTTTTTTTATAATAAATAAAATCACATAAGAATTTGTTTAATGGAATAAAAATTTAATATAATTAAAAAAATGGGTGGAAACTTTTTAAAAGAATGTATAAATTCAATAACAATATTTGGTCTTGATTTTCATCTTCTTTATAAAAAAGAAAAAAATTATTCAACAAATTTTGATATATGTCTTAGTTTTTTTTTTCTAATTTTTTTTATATCTGTTTCCATAATTTATTTCGAAGAATTATTGGACACTTCAAATATGACAGTAATAAGAAATGATATACCAATTAAAAATAAAGAAGCAATAGATTTATCATTCAATCCAATTATAATTGAATTTTCAAATGCAAGTAGATTAAGAGATAATTTAGATAATAGTTATATTTCAATGAAAATATATAAAGTTCAACACAATGTTATAAATTATAGATTGGTTAGAATTCAAGAAGAATTAGAATATGAAATATGTAATATTTCAAATTTACCCAAAAATTTTACTCATTCATTTAAAATATTTGATAATTCATATTGCTTAAAAAAAGGACAAAATTTAACTATTGCTGGAAGATATGGAGATTTTGCATATGGATTTGATATAATTGAAATTCATTTTTTTCGATGTCAAAATTCAAGTGAATCTAAAACAATTTGTAAATCTGAAAAAGAAATAAATGATTTTGTTTCAAATAGTTATATTATGATAAATTATTTAACTTGGAGTATTGATCATTTAAATGTTTCAAATCCAATTAATCCTATTTCTTATTCTGAAATATTTATGAATTCACTTGGCAATGTTAAAAGATATTTTTATTATTTTTCTCCTTCTGTTTATAATAGTGATCATGGCTTAATTTTAAATTCAAATAAAGTTTATCAATTTTATGAATTTAAAAATAAATATTTGGATTTTATTGAAAAAGAGAATTCTAAAGATTTTAGTGATAGTACTTTCTTTGAATGTATTTTTACTGTTTATCCTAAAAAAAATATTTATCAAAGAAAATATATGAAAATTCAAGATGTTATTGGTAATATAGGTGGATGTCTAGATTTTATTTCTATTATTTTAAAATGTATTTCTTTTTATTTTTCTGAAAAAAGTTTTCTTATTGAATTTTCAAATACTTTAATGGATTCAGAATTACAATTTTCTCAAATATTGAAAAGAAAACAATTAAATACTCAATTCAGTGTTCAAGATAAATTTAAAACAAGAACTGATTTAGCAACTACTGATAAACCTTTGGAAAATAATTTCTTCAAATTTAAAAAATCATTAACTTTTGTAAACAATGAAACAAAATTACAATTTTTAGATAAAAAAGATAATCCTTTCAAAAAAAAAAAGTTATTCTATGAAAGAAAATTCAAATTTTCAATTTTTGATTATTTTGTTCCTTTTTTTATAATGGAAAAATGTAAAAAAAAAAATATAATTTATTGTTATGAAAATATATTTAAAAAATATTTAAGTATTGAAGTTATGATACCTTTAATGGAAAGAAGTTCCATTCCTTATGTTCATAAAGATTCTAATAGTCCAATTCGTAAAAAAAAGGGATTTTATTTTAAATTTGATCCTCTCTATTTTTAAAAAAAATTTAAATATATAAAAAACAGTTTTAAAAAAAATATTCTTATATATATGTAAAAGAAGTTAATTATAGTTTATTCTAAAATATATTTATAAATACTTTATTAATAATCTAACACAATTGTATAATGAATTATTTTTTTTTTTAATGGCACAATATCGAAAAAAAGCTAAAATTAAGCATAATAAATAAGATAATAAAAATGAAAATAATATTGAAATGCCCCAAATTATTAAAAGATATCTTTTACTATTTGAAAAAATCTGATAATATATTCTAGAATAATACCAAGTAAATAATATTATAATAAATTCAATTATAATAAAAACTATTATTCTGATTCTTAAATTATACAAACACCCCTTATTTGCGTTGGAATATTCTTCATTATATTTAAAATTTTTTATGTTTTTTTCAAAATTTTTATTAGTATTAATTAAAAGTTTTAAAGGAATACTAATTAAAAAAGTTATTATTCTAACTTTAAAAGCATTATAAACAATAACAATACTTTTTATTTTAGTTTGTTTATATATATCACTTATAAACTGTTTATTCATTAAAATAACAGTAAAAAATAGTTCAATAGCAATAATCAAAAGGAAAAATAAATAATTTACTACTTTAATATTTAGATAAGAATCAGAAAACAATAAACTAAAAAAAAAATGAATTTCACTTAAATAACCATATAAAATGAATTTAAAATCCCTTTCTCCATAAAAATTTTCTTCCCATAAATATAATTGATTATATTCATGATAAGTTAATTTTTCAATATCAATAGATAATACAGTTGAAGTTTTTTTTTTAAATAAAGTATAATTACTTTTATTTTTATTTAATAATGATGGAAGGATTGTTCCTTTTTTTCTAACTTGAAAATGATTATTATCTTTTGAATTAATATTTCTTAAAGGAGAAAAAATATTGCTTTGAATATTATTAATTTTATTTTCTGGATTTTCTGTAATAATATTAATTGGCCCATGAACAAAAATTGAATTAGGTTGTATTTTTATTCCATTATCTTTATTTGATATTTTATTGAAATCAGAATCATTAATTGATGTATTATTACATAAATTTATTTTTGTATCATTTCCATTTTCATTTTTATAAAGTTTTTCACATCCAAATATATTATTATTCTTATAAGAAAAAGAATCATTGGTTACATCTTTATTAGCAAAAAATCTTATATGTTCTAAAATTAATTTATTATCCTTTTGATTATTTTCATATAAATTTATTTCTTTTTTTATTTCATTATCTGTTTTATTTCCTTCTCTCTCACAAAATAAATTATTATTATTGTCTTGATTAAATTCATTGATTCCTAAAATAGGAGGATTCGCTCCACTTTCTTCATTAATATTCTTTACACTTGAATTATTTATTGATGAAAAAAAAGATGCTTTTTTTCTATTTTTTATGAAAAGAAAATGTCTATAAATTTTTGATTTTTGAAAATTAGGATTTAATGGTAAATTTATAAAAGAAATTAATTGATTAAATCCTGAATTTAATAACTTTATTGTTAAAATTAAATAAATTATGAATAATAAAATAAAAAAATCCATCCAAATTTTAGTTGAGAAAAATCTATTTGTACATTTTAATATTGAAAATAAATTTGGGGGTTTTTTAGTAAAAATTTTTTCTTTAAATATATTTATTGTAATATCATCTTTACCATTATTAATTTTCTCGAAATTACTTTCTATTTTTTTATTATCAATTATACAATGGCAAATAATTAAATTATTATTATCATTAAAATCAAAATCATCACAATTATTTTCACAAATACTTTTATCATAATAATATTTTCTTCTATCTTCAATTATTACATCATTTTTATTTTCATTTGTAAATTTAGAACAAATATCATTGAAAAATTTACTATTATTATCAAGAGCATTGTAATTTGAAAATTCAACTTGTCTAATTTTTTTTAAATTTTTAAAATATGAATCTCTAATAATTTTATATTCATTTATTTCAGAATTTATTTCTTTTAAATTTTTATTTTTATCAAAGAAAAAATAATCTAATTTAGGTAAAGTATTTTCATAAATAGAAAATCTTTCTAAAACAATAATAACATCATCTTTTGTAAAATTAGTTAAAGAATCTTCTTTTAATTCAATATAAGAAATATTATTTTTAATAGAGTTATTCAAAGAATAATTTTGATTTAAAGCATAATAAACATGAAAAGTAAAATTAAACCCTTTAAAAATTAAATTAACATTAGCATTTTTCTCTAATTCACTTAAAATAATATTTAAACTTTGAGATAAAGAAAAATTCCCTTCAAAATAATCAATTCTTTTACATTCTTTATTCAAAGAATGTTTATTAATTTTCGAATTAATAGGACATTCTTCATAACAATTTCCTTCAAAAACATAATAATTATTATTACAACTTAAGCAATTTAATTCATTCTTTTCACAAGTTTTACAAATATCATTACATCTCTTAAAAGATTTACTTTCTTCATCAGCATAATACCCTTCAATTTTAAAAGAAGAACTTTCACATGTTGAATACATTTCAAGATAATGATAATAATACTTATTTTCACATGAATCACAAATAATTTTATCAATACAGTTTTTACAACCTTCTTTACATAATTCATATCTTTTTGAAGATGAATTAAAATAATATTTTTCATGTATTGAATTATTTAACCAACATAAATTTAAGTCATTTTCAACTGGATAATATATATTATTATCAGAACATTTTATTAAATTTTTTTCATCTATTGTTATATAATAATTACAACTTAAGTTACATTCATAAAATCTATTTGTTGAATAATCAAAAAACCAATTATCTTTTTTTTCTTCAATTTGATAACAATTACCATCATTATAAGGAGAAAAATAATAATTTTCAGCACAAACAATACAATTATTACTTGTTTCATTTGATAAATTATAACAAATACTACATTTTTCATTGCATTTATATATTGTTAAATTAATGATACATTCTGTTGATTCATATTCAAATTTATTTATAAATTTATATTTAACTGATGAATTATAAATTTCATCTTCTTTTATTAAACTTTCTATTTTTAAAACTGAATTATTATTTATTTCATAATTTGTATTTTCATTAACTTCAATAAAATCACCACCAGAATCATTATTATATAAAATTTTTGCTTTTGTTTGATCTGGTAATGAAATAAATGAAATATATAATTCATCAGTTGTTTTTTTATTAATAAGTGAAAATAAATGACTTTGAAATTGATCAAAAACAGGAATTTCATTATTTGTATTTGCTTCAATTCCAATATTTAAATCAAAGCATTTTGGAATTGCAATTATATAATGATAAATTAATTCATTTGTTTCTGAAGAATAAACTATATCAAACCATTGTTCATTTGTTAACAAAGATATTAATGGTTGAATAAAATTTTCATTTAATTCACTTTTTATTAATGTTATTAATGAACCTTTATTTAAAAAAATATTATTATTTAATTCAATTTTATGAATTAAAATTTTATTATTTGAAGTACAACAACCTAATAATTCATCATTAAAAAGTAAAGCCAAATCAAAATCTTTTATATGTCTATTACATTCTAATAAAAAAGAAAATTTATTATAATTTGGTTCTAATAATTCTTCATTTATTCTTTTTATTCCCAAACATTCTATTATTCCATTTTCATAAGAAATTGAACAGAATATTTTTTCCTTTTCTTTATTGAAAATATTTATAAATTTTGCCCCTGAACTTTCACTGATTTCATTTGAATAATTAAATATATTATTATAATACAACATTTCTTTTGTCTCAAAATTAATACTAAATTGAATAATTTTTACAATTTTATCATAAGTAAAAATACAAAGAGGAGAATTTTCATAATTAAAAATATCACAATCAAAACTTCCTATTAAAGAAGGATCTTTTCCAAGAAAAACAGATGATGTTATATTATTTAAATTTTCTTCTGAATCCAAATAAATTAATTGAATATTTCCTTGAGTTTCATTATAAAATAAAAATACAGGAATATTATTATTGTTTATTATTATTGATACATAATCAATATATTGATTAAATAAATTATAGGAATTCACTTCATTTTCATAATAAGAATAAAAAGATGTATTTGAAAAAATATATGTTACATTTGAATAATTATTATAAAAAGAATTTCTTGAGAATTGTATTGAACTTTCTTCTAAATTTATATTCCCATTATTTAATAAAGTGCTTTTTTTATTATTTGAAAAAAGAGTTATATTTGAAGAATAAGAATATATTATTGTTGGGAATGTTTCCTTTTCATTTGATGATATTGGAACTTTTATTAAAGAATTTATTGTTTCCAATAGAAGAGAATTCAAAATTATAATAAGTAATTTCATTTAAATTTTTTATAAAAATAAGATTTAATTTTATCAATTAATTTTTACTATAATAAAAATTTTTATTTTTATAATTAAAATCTAGAAAAATTACATTATATTTAAGTTAAGAAAAATATTTAATTATTTAATTGTAAAGGATTAATTAATATTATATAATTTTATTCAAATTGTTATTTAATAAATTTATTTCAAATAAGAATTAAGATATAATAAATTTTAAATTT
>JAEEGL012593278.1_pt1 | contig 15089 bp, 9 predicted proteins | sample 9134231 | NCBI WGS metagenome assembly JAEEGL01 (sample SAMN16246548, study PRJNA631951) | gut metagenome | biome: gut microbiome; feature: rumen; material: fiber-attached | host: Bos | place: Iran: Karaj | collected 2018-10 | reverse complement strand
TAAGAAGATATATTCACCTTTTTCAAACTGGATGGTCTCATCCTTTAATGGCACAGTATCAAGTGGGCCAAGAACAAAACCAGAAGCACAGTCAAGGTATCTGAAGTTTTTATCTTTACCGATGATCGGTTTATTATGACCGGCGTTACAGAATTCAAAGATACCCGTCTTGGTATCTAAGATACCTAAGAAGCAAGTGACAAACATCATGGAGTCATTGCCCTGATGGATGTTGGAATTGAGTTCTGTTAAGATCTCACTTGGTTTACGACCAAGTTTACAATAGGCGTTGATACAAGTGATCGTCTTCATCATGAACATGGCAGCGGGGACTCCCTTACCAGAGACATCACCAATTGCGATAGCAACATGAGAATCATCTAGGGCAAAATAATTGTATAGATCACCACCAACTTCCTTAGTCGGTTTCAAGTCCGCTAATATGGATACATCCTTGATATTCGATAATTCCTTTGGTAAGGCATTATGCTGAATCTCATGGGCGACATTTAATTCTGTCTCAATCTGCTGCTTAGCCTGAGAAACTGAGATTTCCTTTTGTAAAAGATTATAAGAACGCTTGGATAAGGCCATAGAGGTAAGATAGATGATGGTAAGACCTAGTGATCTAGCCACATAATAATAGGCAAAGACTTTTAAATATCGGTTATCACCCTGCAAGATGAGGTTATGGAGCATTTCATATCTTTCCGCGATCAGTTCTGGTTGATAGATATAGGGGATACCATTTTCATCAACACGTGGGATACCATAGGTAAGCAGATGTTCGTCATATTCACCAAAATACATGGCTAGATAAAGGGCAATCAGCATCAAACCCATGGTGATGAAATAGATATTTCTTGTCAACTTTGGCTTGTAATAATGATTGGAAAGAAGAAGCGGAATCGCCCAGGTCAATACGGCATGTTTTGGGATGATGATATTTAAAATGAAATAGACGGATAAGAAGCTACCTAACAAGAGATATTTATAGCCTTCATGATAGAAGAATTTTGTTCTCTTTAAAAACCAGGTAGATAAAAGCACTAACATATTGAAAGGAACAAAGATGTTAATCGTGATATAAGTAGCTCTGGATAAAACTAATGAACTGATCTTGCTGAGGATGAAATACATCAACAAAACCACCACCAGAAAGACAGCCGTAATCATTGCGGCTTTACATAACTGGCTATTGGCATCGATTTCATTCTGTTTTAAGGTGTTGCTTTGTTCTTGTCTTTGCATATCAGATACCTATATTGAAATCATCATAATCCGGTAACATCGTTAACAGCTGTTTTTTATGATGTTCAAGTCTCTTGGTGTTTTCCTGGTTATAAGTTAAAGTCCACCACATCATATGCATATGACCTAAAAGGCGAATCTTGCCTTTGATTTCTGGATCATCTTTCTGGAAATATTCATTCAGGGTTTCTTCATAAAGTCTGGTGCAGACATCATGAGATAACTTAAAGAAGGCTTCGTTGTTTCCAGGATCAGTTTCTTCAAACAATTCATAAGGAGCAATCAAAGCGGCAAGTTCAAAAATCGGATGACCATGAGAGAGGGTATCCATATCGATTAGGAAGAGTTCATGATCCTGAATCATGATGTTCTTGACATGACAATCACCATGGACAAAGGTGTTTCTTTCTTCAATACCATTTAACATGCCAAAGAGTTTTTCACTATCCTGTTCTGGTAATAGTGGTTTAATCTTTTCAAATTTCTTTAACCAGATTTCCTTGGTGCTTGGAAGACTTTTACCATCGCTGACAGCTGTATTGATTTTCTTTAAGAGAGCAGCATATTTCTTATTATATTCATCAAAGTTTTCCATATGGTCCTTATAGAGATCTCTTAAAAGGACACTGTCAAGAAGTTCAAAACGAACGCCAAGTTTATCGCCGACTTTCACCACATCAAAGGAAATCGCGGTTGGGATACCAAGAACAAAGGCCTGCTTAGCCATATTGAGTTCTCTTTCGACTTCCTCAATTGGCATATCATGCTTATAGGCCTTGACGATGGTATCTCTATCTAAGCGATAGACGGTAGAGAAATAGCCTGAACCGATGACTTCACAATTGGTAACATCTACGCGGTTTAAGGCTTTATGGACATCGATGATGCTCGTAAAACCAGTCATAGATAAGACTTCATAGACGGATAAAGTCGCATTATAGATATGGACATCATCACATTTCTGTTTGATTTTTAAAATGACTCTCAAACCAGCAGAAGAGACATAACTGACTTGTTCAAAATCAAGAATCAAGGTTTTAAAGGTTTGTTTGTCGATGACTTCAAAAGATTCCTTTTCAGCATCACTGGCGGTTGTGGAATTGATTTCGCCAACAAAAAAGAGAGTTAGGACTTCATCTTTGAGCTCTGTTTTCGCAATTAGATTCATAAGTGTTTTTCCTTGTTGCTTCTATCTTATCAAGATAGGTTTTCTAGTAATATTTTACACAATTCCAACAACCAAAGAAACTCTTAACTTAAAAATATTACAAATTACTGAATGTAATATCTCCTTTTGTATTGAAAATGCCTATTCTAGCAGTTGTTTTCGGGTTTTAAATTCAACTATAATATCTTTAGATAAAAAGAGCAAAAGAAATGGAAAATTCACAAATCATCGAAAAGTCAGTGGTAAATGAGGATACACCACGATCTATTCCAAGTAAGCCTAGACGCATGGAAGAACAGGATGTCGCTAAAGGCATCGCTATCTTCTTAGTCATGGCGCTTCACATCCTTGTCGTTCATAAAGCCGCCTATCAGGTCTTAGCCTTGTTAGCCGGATTTATCATGGCTCTCTTTTTCTTTTTGTCAGGTTTGAATTATAAACCTGGTAAGACCTATAAAGAGAACATCATCAAAAGAATCAAACAAATACTGATTCCTTTCTTAATCTACGTCTTAATCATCTCTTTGATTGTCGGAAGCTACTTAATGATAACTGGACAATCATCCTTCCTAGATATCCTTCAGACTTTAGGAAATTGTCTTCTCGGTTCTCAGTTTTCTTCTCAGATTGGGCTAGCATCAACAAGCATGCAACTTCATCGTTGCTTGATGATCATCTGGTTTATCATCATGCTGCTATCTGCCACTTTCATCTTCTATGGAGTTGTAGATCTTTGTCTTAAAAGCCTATATTCCTTCATCTCCATCTCTATCTTATTATTAAGTATTACGATTCTTCTTGGTTATCTAAATTTCTCTCTTCCTTTCTATTTAAGAGAAGCACCAACTATCACGGTCATCATGCTCTTTGGTGCCTTATTCAAGAAATACAAGATATTTGAAAATCCCTCTAAAATGTGGGTCATCATCAATTCTGTTGTCGCCTATGGTCTATATCTCTTTGTTGCTATCATCTTCCGGGGTGGAGGCTTCATCATGGGTGGTAGACTTCTTGGTTCCTTTGGTCCTCTTGAAGGACTGATCACCATTGTATACGCCATCTTTGGTTCCTATTCCTTCTTGAACTTCTGTCGACTACTTACCCACGTCAAAGGTCTAAAATTCATTCTCACCTACTTAGGAAACAATTCTGTCTATTACTTGTTATTACACCAGATGGTGAAATTCTTCGTTCAGGAAATCATGAATTATCATCCTTCTGGCATGATGATGAGTAGTGAAGTCACGGAAGGCTTATCCTTCCTTGTCTTATTCATCACCATAGTCATCGTCACGTTATATATCATCTTGATTACCTTCCTAAAAAAGAAAGTCAAAGAAATGAAATCTACCAAAGGAGCAAAAGAAAATGAAAGTATCAAATAGACTTGAAGAACAAATTCTTTATATCGAAGTGGAAGGAAGAATTGATTCTTCCACCCACCTTCAGTTAAGAGAAAAATTAGAAAAGATGGACTTTTCTTCCGCTAAGGAAGTCGTCTTAGATTTCAAGAATGTCGAATATGTTTCCTCAGCCGGCTTAAGAGAACTTCTCATCATCCGAAAAAGAGCAGCTGATCACTTCAGACTCATCCATGTCAATGACGATGTCTATGACATCCTTCAGATGACTGGTTTTAGCAATATTCTACAAATCGAAAGAGATGAGAATACCCAAGTCGACTATCCAAAATTATCCTTCAAAGCCTTTTTGGATTACAAATTAAAGAATACGCCAGAAAAAGTCATTCTTTCTGATGACAACTTCAATCTGACCTATAAAGATATTGATGAATTATCCGATGGTATTGCCGAAGACTTGATGCTCCAGGGTGTCAAGAAAGGAAGCCATGTTGCTATATGTGGTCTAAATTCCATCAACTGGATTTTGACCTTCTTTGCCATTCAGAAGATCGGCGCTTTAGCCGTCTTAGTCAATCCTACTTTATCCATCGCCGAGATTCAGAAACTTTCCAAGATTGGTGATATCACTCATTTCTGCTATGGCATCATGCCAATACTTGCTAGCAATCCTGCCGAGTTCATGACAGGTATCTTAGATCATGAGAAATCCAGTGTCACAAAGCTATATGACATCACCAAACCATTTAGCAAAAAGGAAGTCAACCCCTTTGCGAAAGGCGTTTTGGAATCCATCAATGTTCTGAACGATGATCCTGGTGTCATGATCTTCACCTCTGGTTCAACTGGTATCAGCAAAGGTGTTCTTCTCTCTTCCTTCAATATTCTTACCGCTGCTTCTTGTGGTAAAGAACTTGGCGTCAGTGAAAAAGATTCTTCCTTGCTTCTTCTTCCATTGTTCCACATCTTTGGTTTATGTGCTGGCTTATTTGCTAGCTGGATATATGACAGTTGTGTCGTCTTACCAAAGACGATCAGAACCAATGATATCCTCTTTACCCTCAAGAACAAGAAATGTACCATCATGCATTCTGTTCCGACTATCCTTCTTGCCTTGATCAACAATCCCGAATTCAATGAAGAGACAGTCAGCTGTATCAAGCATTCTGGTGTTGGTGGTGCACCGATTAGTGAAACCCAGATGCTCTTATTAAATCAGAAATTCCCAAACACCCAGTTCTATGTCTTATACGGCCTTAGTGAAATGGCTCCAGTCAGTTATACTCATCGTGGCGATTCTATTGAGAGAATCACCAAGAGTATCGGTCAGCCTTCCAGCTTTGTGAAAGTCAAGATTGAAAACACCGAGACTCATGAAGAAAATAAAGTCAATGAAATTGGTGAAATCATCGTCCAGGGTGATTCTCTTATGAGCGGTTATTACAAGACTCCTATCGATAAACAGGACTTTGATGAAAAAGGCTGGTTCCATACTGGTGACCTCGGTTTCATGGATGAGGATGGTTATCTTCATTTTGCTGGAAGAAAGAAGGAATTGATCATCAAAGGTGGCGAAAATATTTTGCCTAACGAAGTCGCTTCTGCCATCTCGGAAGAAGAATGTATCGCCAACGTTCAGGTCTTTGGTGTTCCCCATGACTTCTGGGGTGAAGAAGTCGCCTGTGGTCTTTTGATCAAACCAGGTTATACCTTTGATAAGGAAGCCTTATTAAATCATCTGCAGAGTAAACTAGCGAAGATCAAGATTCCTGATCACGTCATCGTGTTTGAGGAATTCCCGATGTTAGCCAATGGTAAAATCGATCTGATCAACCTGAAAAAAGAAATTATCGAAAGAATCAAAAACGAAGCATAAACATGGCGGGCTAGAAATAGCCCGCTATTTATTGTTTATTTTTGTGGCGTAAAAGTTCATAACAAGATATACTTAATCTTGTCACAAAATAGGAGAAATCATTATGGCAAATCTTTTTGCAGCTTACACCAAGAATCACCTTGGCAAAGAGGCAATTCCCCCAGTCAGCGAAGCGGATATCCAGGTCCAGTTACAAAGCATGCTCAAGCAGCATGTCCACACCGCTACCAAAGAAGGCGCTGCTAGTGAAGGCGACATTGTCAACATCGACTTTGAAGGCTTCTTAGAAGGCGTTCCATTCGAAGGTGGCAAGGGTGAGAAATATGATCTCGAACTTGGTTCTCATACCTTCATTCCAGGCTTTGAAGAACAGCTTATCGGCCATGAAGCTAACGATGATGTTGAAGTCAACGTCACCTTCCCAAAAGAATACCAGGCTGAAAACCTCTCTGGTAAGGCCGTCGTCTTCAAGTGCCACGTCCATGAAGTCAAAAGCAAGGTCGAAATGAAGCTCAACGATGAATTCGCAGCTCATTTAGGTCTCAAGTCCTTAGAAGAATTAAAAGAAGCCGTCAAAAACGACATCACTCATCAGCGTCAGAACGAAGCGGACAAAACTTACTTAGAAAAACTCTTAAGACATCTTGTCACCACTTCCACCATCGATGTCACCCCAGAGCAGGTTGAAGAAGCCAAGAACAAGATCGTCGACTTCTACACCAACTCTGTCGCCAGATACGGTATGACCTTAGAAGCTTATCTTTCCACCATGGGTATGGACAAAGAAAAATTCATGCTCACCATTCAGGATGAAGCAGCCAATACCGCTAGAACCGATATTCTTACTAACTACATCATCGAAAAAGAAAATCTCACTGCCAACGAAGAAGAAATCAACGCTCAGGTTCAGCTCATCAAGAATTATTATCATCTCACTGATGATAAACTTGAAGAACTTCTCAAAGATCATAAAGAAGACATCAAAAACGATATCACCAAAGAAAAAGTCGCCGAATTCTTGCTTAAGAACAACGACTAAACGAAACATCAAAACACTTTTTCCAGCCGGGAAAAGTGTTTTTCTTTTTTTGAAAGCGGAATTATCTATAAGGATACTTTTGTTCGTGATACAATATCACCCGATGAAAAACATATTATTGATTGCGACTGGTGGAACAATAGCCTGCAAGACTAAACAGGACGGTTTAAAACCTGAACTGGATTGCAAAGAACTATTATCCTACCTTGATGATCTTAGCGATATCTGTAAAGTAGATGCCATCCAATTATTTAACCTCGATTCCACAAACATGACTTATCAGCACTGGTCCAAGATAGCCAGTTTGATCAAAGAGAAGTATGACTTATATGACGGCTTTGTCATCACCCATGGTACAGATACCATGGCCTATGCCGCCTCGGCTTTATCCTACATGATTCAGGACTCGTATAAACCGATTGTCTTTACCGGGTCTCAGAAGTCAATCTATATGAGAGATAACGACGCCAGAAACAATCTTACCAATGCCTTTATCTATGCTTCGCATGATCAAGCCTATGGCGTTACTATCGTCTTTGATAACAAAGTAATCTTAGGAACCAGAGCCAAGAAAGTCAGAAGCAAGTCCTATAACGCTTTTACCAGCGTCAATTATCCAGAAATTGCCAGAATCATTGAAAAGAAAGTCATTCTCTATATCGAAAAGAAATACCAGAAAGAAGATGTCAAATTCTATTTAAACTTCAATCATGACGTCATGGTCTTGAAGCTTGTTCCTGGTATGGATTCTTCTTTATTAGATTATGCTTTATCTCACTATGATGCCATCATCGTGGAAGGCTTTGGTGTTGGTGGTCTTCCTATCTATCTTGAAGTAGAAGATACCAGACTAAAAGATAAGACGATTGTCATCACCACTCAGGTTCAATATGAAGGTTCTGATTTGAATGTCTATCAGGTTGGTAAACTCATCAAGGAGAAATATGACCTTCTTGAATCCTATGATATGACCATTGAATCCTTAGTCAGCAAGATCAAATGGATCTTAGGCCTGACTGATAAGAAGGAAGAAATCAAAAACTTGCTATATACACCGATTTATAGCGATATTCTTCGATAAATTCAAAAATTTGAAGATTTATCAATCAACTGTCAAAAAGGAAATTTCAGGCTTAGAAAAAAGTTCAAGAAATTTTCAAAAAAGAGTTGTTTCTTAAAATCAAGTTTGATATAATTTCCTACGCTATGCCACGGATCCATAGCCAAGTTGGTCTAAGGCAAAGGATTGCAAATCCTTGATCTGCGGTTCGAATCCGCATGGATCCTCCAGGAGGATGCGCCCGTAGCTCAGCTGGATAGAGTATCTGACTACGAATCAGAGGGTCAAGTGTTCGAATCACTTCGGGCGCACCATAGCAAAATCGAGAGTTAGCGCAGTTTGGTAGCGCACCTGCTTTGGGAGCAGGGGGTCATGGGTTCGAATCCCCTACTCTCGACCATTGATTATTATGAGGCACCATTAAGGTGCCTTTTTTTGTTTTGATTTTACCTTTTGAAAGAGAGTTTTACGCCTACAAGGAATAAAGCGTTAGCGCTTCACTATTTTAAGACACTAAAAATGAGATATTAGTTGATATTTCAGTTTACACAAAATTTCTATTATTCCACTTTAATTTTAACGCCCAAAATGTGATAATTAATTAACTGCCTTACTAGCTTGGCTATGTTTAAAGGAATTGTGAAACTATATTTCTTCATCGTATCTCAAGCACCTATTAGAAATTCGCTCTGATAGGTGCTTTTTATGTTACACTTGAAAAAAATCAACATATACCAAAAGTAGAATAAATGTCAATACAATTTTTTCTTATGTGCTGTTTTTGACGCATATGCTATTTCTTCACATAATAAAAGCGAAAACCTATTTGTGTATAACATTTAAGTGTCTATAATATAAAAAAAGGACCACCAACGTGGCCTTAAAGGTTTGACAATAAGTTTATTTAAACTCGTATTGTGAAACTAAGTAGAGTATAAAACGAAAGGAAACCAAAGTCAAATGGCAAATGCAAAAAAGTATTTCTTAGGTCTAGATGTCGGTACGAATTCAGTTGGTTGGGCTGTCACTGATGAAAACTACAATTTAATTAAGAAATCCGGCAAACATTTATGGGGTGCTAGACTTTTTGGTGATGCAAGCACTGCTGCCGAACGTAGATCTTATAGAGAAGGAAGACGTAGATTACAAAGAAGACGTTGGCGTGTTGCCCTTCTTCAAGATATGTTTTCAAACGAAATCAATCGAATCGATCCCTTCTTTTTTGATCGTTTAAACAATTCCTCATTACTGAAGGAAGATAAGCCTGAAAATGCAAAGGCTCCATTCCTTTTATTTAATGAGACGAAGTTTACTGATAGGGACTTCTATAAACAATATCCAACTATTTATCATCTAAGAAAAGCATTGTTAGACAGTGATGAACGCTTCGATATCCGCATGGTATATTTAGCTCTCGTCCACATGATTAAATATCGTGGCAACTTTTTGTTAGAGGGCGAATTATCTGCTTCTAATGAGAATGAATCCTTGCGCTCTAATTTTGAAAGTATTAATGCTTGTATTTCTAATTTAAATGAAGAAAATGATGATAGCCAGAATCTCTTTGATTTGAGTCTCTTGGATTTCAATAAACTCATTGAAACATTTAAAGCCACCAACAAAAAGAAAGACCTGAGTGATGCACTTTGCCAGATGTTCCAACTCAAACATACCAGCAGTGACATCCGCGCCCTAATCATTGATATGATCTGCGGTTCGATTGTTTCTATTGTCAAATTATTGCCAAATCTTGATCAAGTCGAGGATGAGGAATTTAAAAAGACAAAGATTGATTTCACCTCTGATAGCTTCGAGACAGATGTTTTACCAAAATTGACTGAAAAAGTAGATGATAATCAGTTAACCATTATCCTTTCTGCTCATTCCATATATAACTTCAGAGTTTTGACCAACTTGTTACAGGGTAAACAATATCTTTCTGATGCCATGATTGCACTTTACGATTCCCATAAGAATCAATTACAGATAATCAAGCATTTGATTAAGACCTATTCACCTGATAATTATCATGCGTTCTTTAAGGAACTTACCGTTAAGGATTTCAATCATGCCAAAGAAACCATTGATAACTATGCATCCTATGTTGGTTTCAACAAGAAGACAAGCACTAAGCATGCTACCTCAAACGATAATTTAGTTGCAGCATTAAGAAAAATCACACCATTTAATATCGAGGATAAAGATATTGACGGTTTTGCCTGGAAGAGCGAATCGGATAAAGAAGATTATAAGAAGATTAAGAATGCAATTGCAGAACACAAGTTCTTGCCTCGCCAAAACTCAAAAGACAATGGTGTTATCCCACATCAACTAAACGAAATTGAAATGAGAATCATCCTTGAAAAACAAGGAAAGTATTACCCATTCCTTTTGGAAAAAGCACCATCCTATGCCAATCCAAACGAAGAAGATTATAAGATTGTTTCAATTTTGAAATTCAAGATTCCTTATTTCGTTGGTCCTCTTACTAGAAGAACTGGCACGGACAAACCCCAACATCAATGGGCAGTTTTCAATTCTGATGAAAAGATTACCCCTTGGAACTTCCATGATGTCGTCGATGAGAAAACTAGTGCTGAACATTTCATCGAAAGAATGAAAAACAGTTGTACATACTTAATTGGTGAGCCCACCTTACCTAAAAATTCTTTGTTATATTCTAAATTTGTCCTCTTGAATGAAATCAATAACTGGGTCATCAATGGTTCTCCGATCTCTCTAGAAGACAAAGACTATTTGATCAATAATTTATATCTTAAGAAAAAGACTGTAACCATTACTGACATTGAAAGAACTCTAAAGCAAAAATACAACAACGCGGTGATTCATATCACAACCAAAGCAGGAAAAGACTTGAAGGCGGAAGATATTCATGCCAATTTAAAACCTTTCATCGACATGATGAACGATAACGCTTTCGGACCAGCCTTACTTACTGATAAAAAGTCTTTTGAAACCGCAGAGGAAATCATCAATCTTTTAACGATTTTGGAAGATAAGAACTTGATCAAAGAAAAATTATCTGCTTTAGGATTATCGAAAAATCAGTTGAATTTCGTCAAATCTTTAAAATACACTGGCTGGGGAAAACTCTCCAAGAAAGTGTTGTCTGATCTAAAGAGCGAGGTCGTTGATGAAACTGGTGAAGTTTATGATGCAAGCATCATCGATTTAATGGCTAACTCCAATTTGAATTTCATGGAGATTTTAGAGACAAAAGATCGTTTCAGTTTCAGAAAGCAAATTGATGAATTAAACAACGTTGATGAAATGACACCATATGAATTGATTGATAAGGAATATGCCTCCCCAGCGATGAAGAGAGCTATTCGTCAGACTTTCCGTGTCATTGATGAACTTAAGCAAATTCTTTCCATTGACGGATTTGATTCATATTTTGTTGAAACAACCAGAGAAGAAGAAAAAGAAAAGAAAAGAACGAGATCTCGTAAGGAACAGTTGCAAGATTATTACAATGCTGCCAAACAATTTGTCAGTGAAGAATTACAAGAACAACTAAGTAGACAGACTGACGACAATTTACGCAAAAAGAAAATCTTCCTTTATTTCACTCAACTAGGTAAGTCCGTCTATAGTGGAAAGCCAATTGATTTGGACCGATTAGATAAGGATTATGACATTGATCATATTATTCCTCAGGCAAAAATTAAGGATGACAGTATCAATAATATCGTTTTAGTTGAACGAGAGATTAACAACAAAAAACAGGATAACTATCCAATCCCATCTGACTGCATTACCGAAGAAGGCAAGAATTGGGTCAAAGTTCTTAACTCCATCAAATCCAAGAAAGAAAGCACTAAATTGTTTTCCGATGAGAAGGCTAAGAAAATATTACGAACGCCTAACAATCCTTTAACTGATGATGAATTAGTTGGTTTTGTCAACCGCCAATTAACTTTGGCAAACCAATCCATTAAGGCCATCACTGACATTTTGAAGGTAGTCGACCCCCATGCTAACATTATCTATTCCAAAGCAACCTTAGTTTCTGACTTCCGTAAGGCTTTCGGTTTTAGCAAATGTCGTGAAGTAAATGACTTCCATCACGCCAATGATGCTTATCTGAATATTGTTGTCGGTAACACCTATAACAAAGTTTTCACCTCAAATTTCAATAAGCAGGTATTACAAAACAGAAGAGAACATTTCGAGCAGACCAAAATCAACCCTTATAACTTCTTTGCCAGAAATCAGATGATATATAACACTCCCGCTTATGTCTGGAAGGCCAATAAATACTTCAAGGATGAAAATGGTAACATTCATGAGGAAGTGGTCAAAGATTCATCTATGGAAATTGTCAAGAAGATGATGAGTTATAACGATCCTTTGGTCACACAGATGCTCTATACTCAGCCTGGTTTCATGAATAAAACTTCCATTGTTTCAAAAAGAAACACCACCAAAGCCTCTTCTATCCCACTTAAAGCTGGTCAAAGTATGGAAAAATATGGTGGCTATTCAGATTTGACGACACCATACTTTATCCTTGTAAGATCAGAAGGCAAAAAAGGTAAACACATTTATTCTCTTGAATCCATCCCAACCATGATTATTTCCTCCATGACTAAAGAAGAAAAACTGAAATATCTAACCGAACATAATGGTTTGAAGAATCCTGAGATCATAAAGGATAAAGTCTTAATCCGTAGCGTACTGAAAGTACCTGGACCTGATAATTCTTACTCGGTAGTTGGCATTTCTGGAAAGGGTGATAATAGAGTTTCTGTTATAAACCTTTCAGAATTAAAAATCCCTTTCAAATATTATCAATATATCAGTGCAATTTCTCACTTAATTCTAAACTCTTCCAATGAATTATTGCCACATCTAGAGAGATTTGACAATTCATTATCAATCAAAAGAAATGGTGTGGAATTGTCAAAAGAAAAGAATCTAGATTATTTCAATTACTTGTGCAATAACGTCTTCACACGCCAATGCTATAATTCACTTCCAGAATTAGCCTCAGCATTAAAAGCAATCAAAGAAAAAGAATCAGAGTTTGTTGCTCTTTCATTTTCTAATCAGTTACTTACTCTACTCAATCTGGTTAAACTAGTTAACTGTAAAAAAGCAAATACTGATTTATCTTTACTTGGGTTTTCCAAAACTACTGGCAACATCAGAGTAAACAAAAAACTCACTGTTGGCACTCAACTCATCCAGCAATCTATAACTGGTTTCTATAGTAAAGTAATCTTCGAAGTTCCTGAGGATTAAGAAGATGGGTTTTCGAATTGTAAAGATTAACAATCGATGTAAATTAGAAACCCAAATCAACTATCTTGTATGCCGTGCTGAAAAAGAAACTAGAATTCTATTGGATGAAATTTCGGTATTAATCATCGAAAATCAACAGGTTTGCATCACAACAGCATTGATTTCTGAATTGATGAACCATCAGATCAGAGTCATGTTTTGTGATGCAAAACATAATCCTCAAGGAGAACTTGCGCCTTATCACGCAAGTTATAATGCCTATGAAAAACTCGTTTTGCAGATTCACTGGAAGAAAGAAATCACTCAAAACATATGGAATCAAATAGTGAGGCTAAAGATCAACAACCAAGCAACACTTCTTCAAATTTTCGGTCATAAAGAAGAAGCTGACAAACTCTTTGAATTCCGAGAACAGGTGGTTGGTGAAGATGAGACAAATAGAGAAGGAATTTCCTCTAAGATTTATTTCTCCACATTATTTGGCAAAGACTTTGAGCGCAAAGATTCTGCCAATCCACTTAACACCTATCTGAATTATGGTTATTCGATCATCCTCAGTGCATTCAATCGCGAAGTTAACAGTCTTGGCTATCTCACCCAGCTTGGCATACATCATATCGGCAAAACCAACCCATTTAACCTCAGTTGTGATTTTATGGAACCATTTCGCCCCTTTGTCGACGAACAGGTTATAAAAGGCGGATTAACAGAAGAAAACTATAAGAAGAACTTCATGAACTTACTTATGAGTGAAGTGAAATACAATGACAAAATCATGATCATGGATAATGCCATTCATTCTTATGTCTTAGCCTTATTCTCTGCTTTAAACAACAATACCGAACTAGATGCATATCCGCTATTTAAGAAATAATATGGAAGAATACACGTTAAAGAGATATATGAGATCATTACTGATGTTTGATTTACCTGTGGAGACAGCAAACCAGCGAAGAGAATACCGAAAATTCGTAAAATTCCTAAAAAAAGAAGGTTTTATCATGTTCCAGGAATCCATTTACGTGAAATTATCAATTAACGAAAGTGGTGTGAAATTGCTCAAAGAAAGAATCAAATGTATGCTTCCTTCTAAAGGTCTTGTCTCAATGATTACAGTAACAGAAAAACAATTCCAGAACATGGACTTCTTACAAGGTGAGTTTGTCACTGACATCATTCAATCAGAAGAAAAGGTTATTGAGTTATGAGAACAATCCAGATCAGAAATGTAGAGTCTAAAATCAAAATTGATTCCTTTACCATTTTCAACCTGATAATTGAAAACACTACTTTTCTAAGAAACCTCGTGTTAGATTTATCCAATGATGCTGAATCATTCGAATATCTTGGGGAAAACAAAACAACATTTGCGAATGATTCATACTTTATCTTCAACCTATTTGATGTAACATTAGACTCAAAGAAAGCTGATTCTACTCTTCAAAAAGAACTATCATCCCGAATCACTTACGAGCAAAAAGAAAAATTCGAGTCACTAAAACTTCTCGTTTATGACTATATCAACTCTATAACGTATGATTATCCAATTCCGGTTAGTTATAACGATGATTTTCCTTTGTCTACATTGCTAAAATCAATCAATGTTACGCCAGAAATCACCTCTTCTTCAATTGTTGAAGAAGTAATTCAAAACATAAAGATCCTCTCATACCTCTTAAAGAAAGATATCTTTGTAATTTTTAATCTAAAAGACTTCTTTAGCAATGAAGAATTAGTAATTTTCTTCAAAGCAATGGAACAATTAGAAATCAAAATCTTATTAATATCCTCACATTCATCACTTAGACTAGAAAACGAGCAGCAAATCATTATTGATAAAGATCTTTGTGAACTACATATTCCAAAAGAAATATGATAAAATAAGTGTGGTTTTTCAAGAAAATTGGCATTTTTTGCGACATATTAATGTTTAAGAGTATTGTGAAACCAGATTTATCTCTAACTGGTCGCCATCGACCAATCCTGCATCGAGGGTTTAAGAGTATTGTGAAACCAGATTTATCTCTAACAGGAACGTTTTCGAAGAAAACAAGAGAACGTTTAAG
>JAEEGL011346849.1_pt1 | contig 15089 bp, 13 predicted proteins | sample 9134231 | NCBI WGS metagenome assembly JAEEGL01 (sample SAMN16246548, study PRJNA631951) | gut metagenome | biome: gut microbiome; feature: rumen; material: fiber-attached | host: Bos | place: Iran: Karaj | collected 2018-10 | reverse complement strand
GCAACGGTCATCTCCGCCATGGGCGCGGGAAAGACCGCGGCAGCCGCGATCGACCGCGCGCTGTCGGGCAATTCATAAACATTGGTTTTTCAGGGGAAAAACGGGTTATTCGTCGAAGGTGATCTCGATCGTGAACGTGCCTTCGTCTTCTGATTTCGCGGTCACGACGCCCTTTCTCGAGCGGATCCGTTTGTCGGGCATGAAATTCTTCGACATTGCGGCCGCGGGCTCCGCGGTATAATAATACGATCTCGGAAGCACGCCTTCCGTGATCTCCACTTCATCGCCGACGTTTAAGACGTCGCGTTCCATTGTAAAGGGCTCAGTTCTCATAGCATTATCATTATAGGCGGAAGGCGGACCGGAATCAAGTGGTCCGCCTGTTCATTCCGCCGTGCGTTCGATCATTTCCTCCAACGTCGTGTAGACCTCGCCGACCATGGCGCGTCCGTCGGAAAGCCGCGCGACCGCCTGCTTTCCGTCGCTGCTGAAGCCGATCTCCGTGAAGGAACAGCCTTCGGGCGCTTCGAACCGGTAGAGAAGGTTCGCGGTCTGCACCGAATAGACGAAAACGAGGTTTTTACCTGCGCCGGACAGCAGCATGATCTTGGAGCCGTCCTCGGAGAATTCCGCCTTGTGCGCATAACGCTCGCCCCGGAGGACGTGCAGCATCGTGCCGGACTCCAGATCGAAGATCGCGCATCTCGGATCATAGCCGCCGACGGAGGCCATGAGCGATCCGTTGAACACCACGTCCTCGACCGAGTTGTAGCAGTGTTCCGCGATGCAGTACGCGTCGACAGGGTTGTCCGGATCCGACACGTCGAAGACTTCGATGAAGCCGTCGGCGGCGGTGCTCGCGGCGTAATGCGTATCCGGGCTGATGTAGACCGCCGTCTTGCGGTTCACGTTGCCCGGGAACGTCGTGTAGTACTCTCCCGGATTGTGCTTCAGGGAAAGCATCAGGAACGACGACGTCGGCGTGTAGCGCGGCGTCGTGAACAGCTCGCCGTCGTAGCTTTCGACGATCTTCGCCGTTGCGTATTCCGGGGTGCAGAGCAGTGCCGGCGCAGTCGAATACGTGCCGGTCAGCACCTTCGTCCCGTCGTTGGAAAACGCGGTGCACGGCATCTCCGACAGCGCTTCGCCGGTCCGGATGTCAAAGACGCCCTCGATGCCGCCGGAGGCCGCCACGTATTTTCCGTTCGGGGAAATGACCGCGCTCGTCACGGTGTTCGATTCCGTCGTCCGCTCCCAGAGCGTTTCGCCGTCCGGCACCGAGATCGCCGCGAGATACTCGCTCTCCATGATGACGAGCACGCTCCCGTCGTAATTCAAGCGCACCTCGGTCGTGCCGTACGAAGACACATTTGCGGTGCCCTGAAGGATCAACGCGCCGGTCTCCGCGTCCCAGACGAAATAGAGGCTCATGGAACTTGCCGCGACCGTTTTGCCGTCGCCGCTGAAGCGGATCGGGAAGTAGCCGCGCTGCGAATCGTTTTCCAGTTCAACGTCGTGCGACCCGTCCAGCGCGCGGACCTTGAGCCCGACCCCGTAGCCGGGCGAACCGACGGCGATCTTCATGCCGTCCGGCGAAAGATCCACCATGAAGGGCTGAATGTACGAATCAAGCCCGCCGCCCGTCACGAGCATGTCCTCGCCGGTGTCCGCCTCGTAATCCCAGATGCAGAGATTCTGCCGCATCGTAACGAGAATGCGGTGGTCCGTCATCGCGAAGACCTCCTGCCCGATGTTCCAGGCGGAGCCGTTGTTCGCGTTGAACTGGTGATAGGGCTCGCCGGTCGCGGTCTCGTAAAGCGACACGTACCCGTACCAGGAATCGACCGTGTAGAAGTATTTGTCGTCCAGCGTGAATCCGACGCTGTCCAACTGCCCGACGTCGCTTCGCGACACCGTGTACAGGAGTTTTCCGTTCTTCGCGTCGATCAGCGCGGCGGAATTCAGGTTCGTGATCCCGAGAAGGTACCGGTCGTCGTGGGAGAAGACGATCGACGAGAAGATGCGGTTGTCGTTGTCAATGGTCTGGACCGTCTCGAAGCTTGCCGTGTAGACCGCGGATTCGAGCGCCGAATAGAGCGGCCCGTCGTTGCTGTCCCCGATCTCCTGACGGAGTTCCGCCGCTTCCGAAAGCAGCTGCTTCGCGGGGATCTTGTTTCCGGTCGTGACCGACGTCCCGGCCTGCTCGATCAGCGTCTGCATGTGCTCTGCGGCGATCTCGTCGCGCTGCCTCGAGATCTCTTCATTCTGCGCCCGGATCTCTTTGTTCTTGATGAGCGCGTACGTCAAAAATCCCGCAAGCAGCGCGACCGCCGCCGTCGCGAGCGCCGCGGCGACCTTGGTTTTCCGCCGCCGTTCGCGCTGCCTGAGCGTATCGTACGGCACGCCGAGCATCGGCGCGAGCACGCGGAGTTTTTCACGGTTCAGTTTTTTTAACGACCCGGACAGCGTCTCCGCCCGGACGTCGCCGGCCAGCGGCTCCACCGGAACGGTCCCTTCTTCCGTCTCGATGAAACAGAGCTGTTTCGGGAACGCTTCCGACGGCTCGCCGTCGACGAGCAGCGTCAGAATGTGATCCCGCCGGCCGATCGAAATGAAGTAGTCGATCTCCGCCATGCACCAGCGGGATTCCGGGTACGACGGCGAACAGAGCACGATGAGATACTCTGAATTGTCCAACGCCGCCCGGATGTCGTTTCCGAGGTCTGTCGACAGCGGAAGCTCGTCCTGATCCCGGAAGACCCGGCCCATTTTCTTCCGTCCGGAACGTTTTTTCACGTCCGCAGGGATCGTGTAATTCTCTATGAGCGAATGGAGTTTTTTTGCAACGGCTTCATCCGGCAGCTTGTGCCGGTACGAGATGAAAGCGGTGTAACGGTATGAGCTCATGTCGCACCTCCTTTATGGTTCGAGTGTAGCAAACCGGACCTGAAAAGTCAACGAAGCGCGCGCGGAAATGCTCCTTGCTTTCATAGACAAAAAAGAATATAATATCAAATAGTATACTGCGGTAGGATGGCTTCATGAGACTGACGAACCTCGGCGGGTGCAAAAGCATCGCGGAATTTGTCTTTGGAAAACTGGACCGGCTGTCGAAGGAGGAATGTTCCTTTGACGCCTTATTCCCCTATATGTTCTCGGAAGAGGAGAACGTATTCTATGAGCAGGGGACCGGCTACCACGCCGTGAAGACGACCTACGGTCAGGCGAAGGACGAGGTGCTGAAGCGGAGCGCGGTGCTGCGGCAGTGGGTCGGGACGCCCGGCAGCCCGGTCGCGCTCGCGATGGAGAATTCGCCGGACTGGATCGAGAACTTCTGGGCGATCTTAAGGAGCGGCCATCCCGTGCTGCTCGTCAACTTAAGGCTTTCGGACGCGATCATAGAATCTTCGATGAAGGACCTCGGCGTCTCCTTCGTCATAACGGACGGCCGCGCGTTTTCACTGCCGTCGATCACGAACGAGGCGCTTTCCGGACGCGCGAAGGACGTTACGGACACGGACCTTGAAAACCGGTTCGGCGATACGTTCTATGTGATGTCCTCCGGGACCTCGTCGCACGTGAAGCTTTGCGCGTATCAGGCGCCGCAGGTCTTCAACGTCCTTTCGGACAGCCGCGCGATCGTTCTGGACAGCAAGCGGATGCAGACGCATTATCACGGGGAACTGAAGCAGTTGGCGCTCCTCCCCTTTTACCATATTTTCGGATTCGTCGCGGTCTACCTCTGGTTCGCCTTTTTCTCGAGGACCTTCGTGGAACTGAAGGATCTGAAACCCGCGACCGTCCTGTCGACGATCCGGAAGCACGAGGTCACGCACGTGTTCGCGGTGCCGTTGTTCTGGGAAAAGGTCGCGAACGCGGCGCTGAAGACGATCGGCGCGAGGGACGCGCGTACCGTTGAAAAGTTCCGGAAAGGCATGAAACTTGCCGATAAGCTGACGGGCGTTCCGGCGCTTTACCGGCTGTTTACGAAAAAAGCGTTCGGCGAGGTGCGTAAAAACCTGTTCGGCGAGAGCGTCGTGTTCATGATCTCCGGCGGCGGGCGGATCTCCCCGGAAACGCTCCGGTTCTTCAACCACGTCGGGTACCATCTCGTCAACGGCTTCGGCATGTCGGAAGTCGGGATCTCGAGCGTCGACCTGACGGAGCGCACGAAACAGATCCTCGACGGGTCCGTCGGCGCGCCGCTGTCGTCTTACCGGTACCGGCTCGGCGACGACGGGCTTCTCGAGATCTCCGGAAAGAGCATCGCGGCTTACGTCGTGAAGGACGGCGTTCGCATGGAACCCGGGGAATGGTTTCCGACCGGCGACCTTGCCGCGGAAAAAGACGGATATTATGAGATCCTCGGGCGGAGCGACGACCTCATCGTGGACGAATCGGGCGAGAACCTGAACCCGAATCTTCTGGAGCCCGCATTGAAAGTGCCCGGCATCCGGGAACTTGCGCTCGTGCCGTTCAAGGAGAACGGCCGGGTCCTTCCGGGGCTTGTGCTGTCGGTGTCGCCGTACCTTTCGGAGGAAGCGCTTTCGGAGACGCGGGAAAAACTGCGTGAGAAACTGCGGGAAGCAAAACTGGACACCGCCGTCCGGCGGATTTTCGTGACGGAAGCGCCGCTGATCGAGGGAGAAGAGTTCAAACTGAACCGCCGCCGGATCGCCTCCGACGTGATGAGCGGGAAGATTCCGGAGCGGCGTTCGGCGTCCTCAGAAGAAGAGGCGTCAACGGATCCCGTGACCGCGTTCGTCCGGAAGGCCTTTTCAAAGGCGCTGAATCTTCCGGAGACCAAGGTCCTTCCCGACCTGGATTTCTTTACGGAAGCAGGCGGCACGAGCCTTGATTACCTCCTTCTGCAGGCGGATCTGGAAAAGCAGTTTGAAGTGACGCTCCCGAAGGATTTCGGGAATGCCCCGCATTCGGTGAACGTCATCGCGAAATACATTCGGGACGAGATCAATGAGCTGCATTCGGTTCTTTAACGGGTTTACAAAGATCACGGCCTTTCCGGTGCAGTGGCTTTGCTTCCGGACGAAGGTCTATTATGAGGACAAAAACGCGCAGGGGCGGAAGATCAAAGGCCCCGCGCTCCTCGTCTCGAACCACCGGTCGGTCTACGATTACGCGGTCTATCTGTTCGTCTTCATTTCACGGACACTCCGCGTCGTCATGGCCGAGATCCTGTTTGAGAAGCCGCTGCTCGGCTGGTTCTTGAAGCGCCTCGGCGGCATCCGGGTCAACCGGAACACGCACGATTTCGCGTTTCTCGACGAGGCGGAAAAGATCCTTTCAGACGGCGGCGTCGTCGGGATCTTTCCCGAGGGACGGCTTGCGAAGCCGGGAGAGACCATGCCGCTGCCGTTCTCGGACAGCGCGGCGCTGCTGGCGCTTAATTCCGGCGTGCCGGTGATCCCGCTCTACACGAACGGTTCGTATTTCCGGAAGGAACGGGCGCGGGTGATCATCGGGAAGCCTTTGTACGCGGAGGATCTTCTGGAGCCCGGCCTCTCCGAGAAGGAGAACGTCGCGCTCGTCACAAAAAAGCTGAGAGAGAAGGTCATTCAACTCGGAGAGAAGCTCGATGAACTGGCTGTTTTATGATTTTGTCAAGGCGACCGCGGCTCCGGGGATCCTCATCGGCTACCGGCCGAAGGTGCTGTATGAAGGCGGTGAAAAGATCCGGGTGAAGACCGGCATGATGATCGTTGCGAACCATATCGGCATGACGGACCCGATGTACGTGATGGCGGGGCTCTGGTACCGGCGGATCCGCTTCGTCTGTCTGAAGAGCTTTTTCGAGCACCCCGTTTCCCGGTTCTTTTTTACGGGGTTCCGCTGCATTCCGATCGACCGGGACAACGTCGGCATGGATACGTTCCGCGAGATCGTGGCGGCAATGAAGGCGGACCAGGCGGTCGCGATCTTCCCCGGCGGGCACGTGGAGCACGCGGGCAGCGCGATCGAGGAGTTCAAGGCGGGCATGGTCCTGATGGCCCTGCAGGCGAAGAAACCGATCGTGCCGGTCTATTTGAAACGCCGGGCGCATTGGTATGAACGCCTTAAGATCGCCGTCGGACAGCCGATCGACATCATCGCGCGCTACGGCGAGCGGCCGAAGATGTCCGAGATCGAAGAGATCGCGCGGCTCGTTCTGGAAAAAGAAGAAGAATTGAAGGCAATGACGGACTGAACGTCCGAAACAAACATAAAAAAGGAGTTTGGCATGATTTACACGACATCCAGGGAACCGTTCCGGAAGTATACGGATCCGGAAACATTTGAAAAGATCGTGGATTACCCGACCGTCGCCGCAATGTGGCAGCATTCGGTCGCGGCGTACAAGGACCTTCCGGCGATCCTCGACGACGGCAGGGCATTCACCTATGAAGACCTCGACCGCGACGCGGCGGTCCTTCGCGCCGTCTTAAGGAAAAACGGGCTCGAAAAGGGCGACCGGGTCGGCATCTACGCCGCGAATTCCTATGAATTCGTGAAGGCCTACCTCGCCGTCGTGACGGCCGGCATGACCGCGATGATCCTGCCGATCCAGCTCGATGAGACGTCGTTGTTCGGCTGCACGATGAAATACGCCCTGAAGGCGGTCTTTTACCGGAAGGAAACGGAAGAAAAGACGGTCTTTGCGAAGACGCACGGCAGCCGCGCGCTGTTCCTTGCGATCGAATGCGACGAGACGGAAACGCTCCCGATGTGCGAAACCGTTGAGGAGAAAGACCCCGCGGTCATCATGTTCACCGGCGGTACGACCGGAAAGAGCAAGGGCGCGGTGCTTTCGAACGGTGCCGTCATGCAGGGCACGGTCAACGGCTGCTACGGTCTGAAGGACATCTTTAACGAACGGTATCTTCTGATCCTGCCGCTGTCGCACGTTTTCGGACTCATCCGGAACCTGATGAGCGCGCTCTACACCGGCAGCGCGATGTACGTCTGCAGAAACAACAAGGACATGTTCCGGGACATCGCGATCTTCAAGCCGACGGTCCTCGTCACCGTGCCGGCGCTCGCCGAAATGGCGCTGACGCTTTCGAAGAAGTTCGGGAAGAACATGCTCGGCGACGACCTGAAATACATGATCTGCGGCGCGGCGATGGTGCCGCCCTACCTCATCCGCGAATACGCGAAGCGCGGCATGGTCCTGCTCGCGGGCTACGGCCTCACGGAATCCGCGAACCTGGTCTCCGGAAACCCCGAGAGCCTGGCGTTCCCGGAGTCGGTCGGCTTCCCGTATCCGAATCAGGAACTGCGCATCGAGAACGGCGAACTCTGGCTCAAGGGCCGGAACATCACCGACGGCTACATCGGCGAGGATGAGGACCCGTTCGAGGACGGGTGGTTCAAGACCGGCGACCTCGTCCGCATCGACGAACACGGGCTTTTGTACATTACCGGCCGCATCAAGGAGATCATCGTCCTGCCGACCGGCGAAAACGTGTCGCCCGCGGAAGTGGAGGCCTATTTCAATGAACTGACGTGCGTGCAGGATTCGCAGGTCTTTGAGGATCTGAACGAATCCGGCGAGCACATTCTGGCCCTCGAGGTCGTCCCGCGGATGACGGAGCTTCAGGGCGTGGTAAACGTGCCGGAATACGTGCTTTCGGAACTGAAGAAAGTCAACGACCGGCTGCCGCGGGAGATGAAGGTCAGCCGGATGACGGTCCGCGATTCGGACTTTGCCCGCACCCCGAGCATGAAGATCGCGCGGTATCATAAGGTCTGACGGCAGCGGAAGGAAAGCGATGGAACGGAGTGAAGTCTTAGAAAAACTGAAGGAGAGCCTCCTCTACGAGGACGACCGGAACGCGGAACTCATCCGGAACTGCACCGAAAAGACCGAGCTCGTGAACGACCTGGGACTCGCGTCCGTCAGCATGCTCTACCTCGTGATCTCGATCGAGGAGACGTTCCAGATCCGCTTCGACAACGTCGGCATCGCGGATTTCAAGACGGTCGGCGACGTGATGGATTACATTGAACAACGGGTCGGCTGACCCGTAACGGGAGACAGGCATGAAAATCTTTTTATGGATCCTCTTTGGCCTTGTCATGGCGGCGGTCCTCTTCCTGGTCGTCCCGAGCGTGCTCGCCTTCATTTTCGCCTTCCGCGGGAAAAAGGCGGCCGATATGCCGGACCGGGACCTCGACCATTTGATCTATAAGCCCTACAAGGACCGGATCCTGACCGATTTCCGCTACATGCAGAGCCTTCAGATGGAGCCGGTCGAGATCCGTTCGATCGACGGGAAAACGCTCCGGGGACAGTATCTGGACGGCGGTTTCGACAAGACCGCGCTCCTGGTGCACGGGTATCATACGAACGCGCTGAACAATTTCGCGGTCATGGGGCGCGTGCTCTACGAGGAGCTGGGCTACAACCTCCTCCTCATCAACCAGCGCGCGTCGGGAGAAAGCGACGGCAAGTTCGTGACCTTCGGTCTGAAGGAACGCTACGACGTCCGCTACTGGGTCCGCTACCTGGACCGTAGACCGGAGGTCAAATGCATTCTCGTCGCCGGCGTCTCGATGGGCGCGGCGTCGATCGCGTTCACCGCGGAGCATTTACGGAGCAAAAAGGTGAAGGCGCTCATTTTTGACTGCGGCTTTACTTCGCCGAAGTCCCAGATCCTGCTTCGCGGAAAGGAAATGCATTATCCGGCGGAACTGATGTATCCGATCGCAAGGATCATCGCGCTCCTCGCGTTCCGGGAGGACATCGAGGAGAGCACGCTTCCCCATCTGCAGCGCGCGAAGCTGCCGGCGCTCTTCATTCACGGGACCAAGGACGCGACGGTGCCGTTCTACGAAGGGGAAAACGCGTACCGCGAATACAAGGGCGAGAAGCGGAAACTGTTTGTCGAGGGCGCGGGGCATGCCGTCGCCTTCTACCACGATTACGACAATGCGAAGAAGGTCCTGAAGGCCTTCTCGGAGAAATACGTTTACGACAATGAAGGAGAGTTATTATGAATGCTTACGCGATTTTGACCGATTCCACGAGCGACCTGAACGAAGAGCTCAGGAAAGCTTACGACATCGACGTGGTCCCGGGACACGTGGTCCTGCCGGACGGCAGCGAGATCTTCCAGATGCCCGAGTGGAAGTATTTCACGAAGGATGATTTCTACAAGGATCTGAAGAAGAATCCGGACGGCTACAAGACCGCGCCGGCAAACGCCGGCGAATTGAAAGCCGAGATGGAGAAGCTGATCGACGCGGGGAAGGACGTCCTGATGGTGACGATCTCGTCCGGCATCAGCGGGCTTTACGGCTTCGCGCTGCAGGCAAAGCAGATGGTTTTAGAGGACTATCCGGAAGCGCGGATCGAGGTCGTGGATTCGCTCCGCTTCGGGCCGGCGCTCGGTCTCATGTGCGTCTATGCCGCATTGAACCGGGAGGCGGGCAAGAGTCTTGACGACAACGCCGCCTGGCTCGAGGAGAACAAATGCCGCTTCCATCAGGCAGGGTGGCTCGACGATCTTTCATTCGTCGCGAAGAAGGGGCGCCTCACCCAGGCGAAGGCGTTCTTCGGATCGCTCGCGGGCGTCAAGCCGATCGGCGAATTCGACTACAACGGTCTCACGACCGTGCTCGGCAAGGCGACCGGCGCGAAGGCGGCGTACAAGGCGCTCGTCAAATACGTGGAAGCGACGATCGAAAAGCCTGAAGAGCAGGTGATCTTCATTGCGGAGAGCATGCGGCGGCCGCAGGCCGAGGAGTACAAGAAACTTCTCGAAGAGCGCTTCCATCCGAAGGAGATCGTGATCAAGGACGTCTACCCGTCGAACGGCGTCAACATCGGACCGGGCCTCATGGCCGCGTATTACGTCGGAAAGCCGATCTCGAAGGACCTCTCGGAAGAGCGCGCGGTCCTGGAGAAGGCATTATCGGAAAAATAACGTTTCATCAGCGGAAGGGGATGCAGCAATGAGAAAACTCACGAAAAAGAGCCAGATGTTCTTCTACGCCATCGGCGGCATGGGCGTCAACATGCTGAATCTGATGGTCGGTTCGTACCTCTGCAGCGCGATCATCGCGAGCGGATTCGGTACGGAATTGGCGGTAAAGAATCAGACGTTCCTCGGGATCGATCTGGTCGTCGCGGCCGTTTGGTCCGTGTTCGGCATTGCCGCCAAGATCATTGACGGCATCATCGACGTGCCGATGGCTTCGTTCACGGATAACTTAAAGACCAGGTTCGGGCGGCGGCGTCCGGCGCTCATCATCGGCCTCGTTCCGATGATCATGGCGTACGTCCTGTTCACGCTCATCACGCCGAATCCGACCGGCCAAACGATCCTGAACACCGTTTTCTACGGCGTGATGCTCTGCATTTTCTACAGCTTCTACACGCTCACGATGGTCACCTACTACGCGACGTTTACGGAGATCGTCGAAACGCAGAAGGAACGGAATTTCATGTCGAACGTGAAATCCGTCTGCGACATCGTCTACTTCATTCTCGGCTACGTCGTCGTCAGCGCGATGCTGAAAGGCATGAACATCCGCCTGGTGGCGATGATCGTGCTGCCGCTCGTCCTGACGATGCTGATCCCGCTCTTCATGATCAAGGAGCGGTCGACCCGCGAGGAAGATCAGGCGGAGGCCACGGAGCCGGTGAAGACGGTCAATCTGTTCAAGTCGATCGCCTACACCTTCAAGAACAAGAATTTCATCCTCTGGATGGTCGTGTACTCCTTCATGACGTTCGGCGTGCAGCTGTTCCTGAGCGGCATCAATGAATACTTCTCCGTCGCGGGCATGCAGATGATGTACGTCATGATCGGCGCTTTCGCGCCGGTGCCGTTCACGCTGCTGATCTACAACAAACTGACCAAAAAACGCGGCTTCGGCTTCTCGTTCCGCTACGTGCTCGTGATCTTCGCGGTCGGCATGTCCGCCATGTTCGCCGTGTCCTTCCTGGAGAAAGGGACGCTGAAGACGATCCTCTCGATCCTGACCGGCGTCATCTCGTCGTTCGGCATCGGCGCCATGTTCTCCGTGGCCTATTCGGTCCCGTCACAGCTCGCGGCGGAGGAGGAGAAGAAGACCGGCGTTTCCAACGCGGCCATGTACTTTGCCGTACAGGGACTCTTCGCGGGCGTCGCGTCCGGCATCGGCGGATCGGCGCTTCTGACAATGCTGAAGACGACGAACCGCATTCAGATCCCGTGGCAGCTGCCGTCCTTCATGCTGGAGCAGAAGGACCCGAAGAACACGTTCCTCATCACGCTGATCGCGGCGGTGGCAATGCTCGTTTCGCTGGGGCTCACGTTCCTGCTTCCGAAGTCGGTGCAGGACATGGGGAAGGAAGAACAGAAGTAACAGATGAAAACAAAACGGATCAACGGCCTGCAGTTCGAAGAACTCCTAAAAAGCGGGCTCAACAATTTAAAACTGCACGAGCAGGAACTGAACGACTTGAACGTCTTTCCGGTGCCAGACGGCGATACCGGGACGAACATGCGGCTGACGCTTTCGCACGGCCTGCAGCACGCCCGGTCGACGACCGAGATCGGCGCGTACTTAAAAATGCTGTCCGACGGGATGCTCCTCGGCGCGCGCGGCAATTCCGGCGTCATCCTTTCACAGATCTTCCGCGGCATCTTTTTGGAACTGTCGCGGGCGGGATCGGTCAGCGCGGCGGACCTCCGGAACGGATTCATCCGCGGCTACCGGACGGCGTACGCTGCCGTCGCGCGTCCCGTGGAGGGCACGATCCTGACGGTCGCGAGAGAAGGCATTGAAAGCATCCGCACGCAGATCGGACGCTCGACCTGCATCGAGGACATGATGGGCATGTTCCTTGCGGAAATGCGGAAAAGCCTCGCGCATACGCCGGACATGCTGCCGGTCTTAAAGGAAGCGGGCGTCGTCGACAGCGGCGCTTCGGGCTTCATCATCATCGTCGACGGCATGCTGCAGGCGCTCTACGGAGAGGCCGTGGAGGCCGGGGACGTGATCACGCTCACGCCGGAAACGCCGGAGCAGGAAAAAGCCGGACAGCCAGTCCGCTTCGACGCGAATTCGAAGTTTGAGGACGGCTACTGCGTGGAATTCATTTTACAGCTGATGAACGGCGCGGACTACCGGAAGGACTTCCGGACCGACACCTTCACGAAGGCGCTGGAAGAGATCGGGAATTCGACGGTCGTCGTCCAGAACGACGACATCGTCAAGGTGCACGTGCACACGATGAAGCCGTCCCGCGCGTTCCGCCTCGCGGAGCGCTACGGCGAATTCCTGTCGATCAAGGTCGACAACATGCAGATCCAGCACAACGAGCACGTTCATCAGATGGAAGCGCCCGAAAAGACCGTCGTGAAGAAGGCGTTCACGATCGTCGCGGTCGCGAACAGCAAGGAAACGGCGGAGCTTTTCCGGGGCATGGGCGCCGATGAGATCGCGGACGGCGGACAGACGATGAACACGTCCGCGGAGGCGTTCATCGAAGCATTCAAATATTTGGACTCGGAGACGATCGTCGTGCTCCCGAACAATAAGAACATCATTCCGGCAGCGACGCAGGCCGCGAACCTGACCAAGGGGAAAACCGTGGTCGTGCTGCCGTCGGAGAGCATCGCGGAAGGGTATTTCGCGCTTGCGATGGACGTGCCGGTCAGCGAGGACAGGGAATACCGGATCTCCTCCATGAAGGCGGGGATCGAACGCGCCTCGACGCTTTCCCTGACGACCGCGACGAAGAGTTACGAAACGTCGAAGGTCAAGGTGGAGAAGGGCGATCAGGTCGCGATCCTGAACGGCAAGGTGGTCTCCTCGGAAAAGGACTTTGAAGCCGCGCTCTCGAAGGGGTTCGCGGCCGTCGAAGACCTGGAGGACAAAGAGGCCTGCGTGGTCTTCACGGGCGAGAACGCATTGGCGAACGCCAAAGCAGCCTTTGGAGAGGAACTCACGGAAGAAGACCTCGAGGAAAAACTGACGGAATGGATCCAGACGGCCCAGCCGATGCTGGAGGTCCAGTTCCTGAAGACGAACCAGCCGGTCTACGACTGGATCATCGGACTGATCTAAGGAGCGGACATGGGTTTTTGGGGCTGGTTCTTTTTGATCCTCGGCATTGCGGTACTGCTGTTCGGCGTGCTGCCGGTCCTGGTGCTGCCGGGCGTTTTGTACCGCGTTTTACTCGTCAGGACGAGTAAGGACAAGTGGAAACGGGAGCCCTCGATGCCGGTCGAGGAGTATCTGAAACTTTTTGAAAAAGGGCAGGAGTGGCGGAGCGCGCACCTTTCCGCAAAAGTGGACGTGCACATTCAGAACGAAGGGCTGAACCTCTACGGCGAGTATTTCGATTTCGGTCATGACAAGGCCGTGATCATCCTGCCGGGGCGGATGGAGACCTGCCTCTATTCCTGCTTTTTCGCGGCGCCCTACGAGGCCGCGGGGTACAACGTCCTGACGATCGACAACCGCGCGCACGGGCTGTCCGACGGCCGCTACAACGCGCTCGGCTATCAGGAGTACCGGGACGTCATTGCCTGGGCGAAAATGCTGCACGACGAAAAGGGGATCGAAAAGATCGTCCTTCACGGCGTCTGCATCGGGTCGTCCTGCGCAGTCTTCACGCTGACGGCGCCGGAGTGCCCGGAGTACGTGCTCGGGATGGTCGGGGAAGGCATGTATGCCTGCTTCAACGCGACCTTCCGGACGCACTTGGAGCATCAGGGGCACCGTTATTATCCGCTCGGCCCGATCACGCTCTGGTATCTGAAACTGTTTACCGGCGCCGACGTCAAGAACGACGGTCCTTTCAAGCGTCTGCCGCTTTTACGGAAGCCGATCTTAATGCTCCACAGCAGGGAGGACATCTATTCCCTGCCGGAGAAGGCCGTCGAGCTTTATGAAAGCATTACCGCCCCGAAAAAACTGGTCTGGTTCGATACCGGCGGACATTCGATGATCCGCATACATACAGAAGAGAACCGCGTGAAATACGACGCGGAGATCCGGGAGTTTTTACAGCAGTTTGAGTGAAGGAGGAAGTCATGAAGATTTGTCCCGAGTGCAAGAGCCCGCTGGCAGACAGCATCAAGGTCTGTCCGTACTGTGACATGATACAGCCGGAAGCGGCTCAGGCTCCGGTCGAGCCGGCCCCGGCGGAAGCGCCCGTTCCGGCGGAAGAGCCCGTTTTGGCAGAAGAGACTGCTCAGGCGGCCGAACCGATTCCGGCGGAAGCGCCCGTTCCGGCGGAAGCACCCATTCGGACGGAAACGCCGGAAGAAGCGCAGGGCGCGCCTTTTGAAGCGCCCGCCACGCAGCCGGCCGCACCGGCCGTCCCGGTCGGGACGGCAGCGGAACCGGTGCCCGCAGTGCCCGCCCGTCCTGCGGCGGAGACCCCGGAAGAGCGCGCTCTTGCGAAGACGTCGATGATCCTCGGCATCATCAGCCTCGCGGTCGGCGGCATTGCCGGCATCATCTTGGGCGCGATCGGCCTCAAAAAGTCCAATCAGTACGTCGCGACCAGGATCAGGGCGCACGGCATGGCGCTCGCCGGGCGAATCCTTTCCAGACTCGGTCTGATCTTCGGCATCGTCAGCGCGGTCATCATCTTCATTTACGTCGTTTACATGCTGCTCTTTTGTTTCATCATGATCCGTTACAACGCGGGCGCGTTCGAAGATCTCTTCAACAGTTTTCCGAGGTACTGATCCGCTGAAAAGGCAGCGATCCAAAGAATGTAAAAAAACAGGCGGCGCGGCTGATATGTACCCAGTTTTCTGGACACATTGATTATGACCGAGGCTCAACAGGTGGATGCCATTCTGTACTTTACAGGGGGCATCCACTTTGTTTTTGCCTGAATGCGCTCGTTGTTGTAGTAGTCAATGTAATCGGCTATGGCTGCGGAGAACTCCTCATAAGATCGATAGTCTTTTTCGCATCCATAAAACATCTCGTTCTTCAGTCTCCCGAAAAAGGTCTCCATGATGCTGTTGTCATAACAGTTTCCTTTCCGGGACATGGACTGCACGATGCCTTTCTTTTTGATCTCGTTCCTGAAGTAGGCGTGTTGGTACTGCCAGCCCTGATCGGAATGAAAGATC
>JAEEGL010567015.1_pt1 | contig 15089 bp, 7 predicted proteins | sample 9134231 | NCBI WGS metagenome assembly JAEEGL01 (sample SAMN16246548, study PRJNA631951) | gut metagenome | biome: gut microbiome; feature: rumen; material: fiber-attached | host: Bos | place: Iran: Karaj | collected 2018-10 | reverse complement strand
TATTTAATCAATTCTTATATCAAACTAAAAAAGAATTTAATAGAAATAATGCTAATTTAATTATTTTAGGTACATCTGGTAGTGGTAAATCAACAGCAGCTAAAGTATTACTTAGAAGTAATATTAGAAATGGACATAAGATAGTTGCTATTGACCCTGAAGGTGAACTTGAAGAAATGACTAAATTATATGGTGGAGACTTCATAGATTTAGGTCGTGGTGGAGACTTTGGTATGATTAACCCACTAGAAGTAGTATTAGATGCTGATGAAGAAGAAATGGCTGAAGGAATGGGTTATGCTATTCTTACACGTACACTTCAAACACTAAAAGCATTTATGAAATACTATAGTCCAGATATAGAAGAAGATGTATTAACATTATTTAGTGAAGTTGTTCAAGAAACATATGCTAGATATAAAATAGATTACAATACAGATTTTACTAAAATAGATAGTCATGAATATCCAACTTTTGATGAAGTATATGCAACTATCAAAGGAAGACTTCTTTCAATGACAGAACATACTCATGAAAGAGATATCATGGAAAGACTAGAACTTAAAATTAGACCTTTAACTAAAGAATTAAGATATTATTTTACAGGAAAAACTACTATTGATACTTCAGCAGATTTTATAGTATTTAATATTAGAGAATTAATGAATGCAGATTCAAATATTAGAAATGCATTATTCTTCAATATATTAAAATATGCATGGGGATTATCATTAGATAGAGAAGTAAATACAATATTAATGGTTGATGAAGCACATATGCTTTTAGCAGACCAAAATACATTAGGTGCTGAATTCTTAGCTAGAATTCAAAGACGTAGTCGTAAATATAACACAGGAACTATTATTATTACACAACAACCTACAGATTTCGCTGCTCCAAATGTATTAATACATGGTAAAGCAATATTTGATAATGCATCATATTATTTAGTAATGGGACTTAAGAAACAAGCAACTGATGATTTATCAAAACTAATAGATTTAAATGATCAAGAAAAAGATTCTATTAAGAGATATAGTCAAGGACAAGCATTATTTGTTTGTGGAAATAGAAGAATGCGTATTAATATAATCGCAACACAACAAGAATTAGAATCATTTGGTTCTGGAGGAGGATTCTAAAAGAATCCTTCTTTTTTAAATATTAATGATAAGGAGGTAACGCCATGAACTTTGATGAAATGGAACAAAAAAGACAAGAAAATAAGGCTGAAGAAGAAGCAACAGCTAAAACCGCTAAAGTCGCTGCTCGTGGCGTTGCGGACTATTTTACAGGCGGAAAATATGAACAAATAAGAAATATGCCAGGTGTTAATAAAGTAGCTGATAAATTAGAAACAACAGTTGGAAAAGTAGCAGCTAAATCAACAAAATTAATGCCAGGTGGAAAAGGTTTAAGAAAATCAGCAAAAAAATTAGATGATGCTGGAGTAGTAGATACTGCTGATCAAGCTCTTGGTGTAGTTGGTGGCTCAATGGGCGGAGGAGCTGGTGCTGCTGCAGGAGCAAAAGGAGGAGCTGGAGCTGCCGCTGGTGGAATGGGTGTTAACGCTATGGGTGGAAAACCAAACCCAAAAGACGTTGATGCAGTTAAAAATAGAGGCGGAGTAAATACAGCAGATCATTCAAGTAGACTTGGTGGCCTAAGAAATAAGGGAGAAGAAGGAGAAACAACAACTTCTAGTTCTGGAAGTTCTCTTGATAAAAAAGATGGATTAGGTTCTAAAGGATTAGGTAGTAAAGATAAAAATTCTGGTGATTCAAAAGATGGTTCATCAGAAAAAAAAGGAATTTTTACACAACAAAAAGAAGAAGATAAAGAAACAAAAAGTTTATTTGGAGGGTCTATCCTTTTAAAAAGAATTAAAATGAAAATAATAGCGTTTGCTATAGTCGCGGGATTAGCGGCATTTTCACTATTTTTCTGTGTAATGCTATTTATGTATGCTTATGATTCAATAGTTGGTTCTATAACATCATTCTTTGGTATTAAAGAAACTAAAATTGATGAGGGAACATCAGCTAAGAATTCAAATGGCTTTTTTGATAGTGAAAAATATATGATAAATCCAGATACAGGTGAAGAATTCACTCAAGAAGAACTGGTTGCTTATTTAAAGGAAAATAGAGAAGGTTCTTGTGGTGATGTAGGTATATTTGGTAGAATCATGGACTGGATTAAAAGTATAACTGGTAGTTTCAACGGATTTTGTGGATTATATAGACATATATTTAAATATCTGGAAGGTCAAGAGCAGAAATATAGTATAACCCTCGATAAAGGTCTTATACTATCGTCAATGTTTTATGGATATGCTCACCAACCTGATTATTTTGATATGGATAATCCAGAAAAAGAAGATATAACAAATGCATATTCATTCTATGATTCATTAGAAAAAATAATAGAAGATGGTGACGTTTTAAATATAGAAAATGTTGAAACAGTAATAGATAGTACATTCTTAGTAGATGATTATGACTATTATACTTGGGCTGTAAGAAATGTTTATAATAAAGATGGTGAACTTGTTAAGAGTGTTGGTTACTGTGATAAATCACATATTAATAGTGCTAAATATAGTTCATTAAAATGGAAAATGACAATTCGTTTTGGTGAAGAAGCTGCAACATTATATGAATTAGATAGAGATTATAATCATTCATTTGGATCAACTAGTGATGAATGTAAAATGGGTATGAGTGATGCAGAACTTCTAGAAATAGTTAGAAGTGCAGGTGGAGGTCCACCAGAGTTAGATTCATCAGTTCATAAAGCAAATGATTTCTATGAAAATAGACGTTATGAAACAGACTTATCTCCTTTTGAGCAAAAAGCAGATATTGAAAATGAAGGAAAAGATACATTTAGTCCTTATTCTGATGCGGATCCAGAATATATAGAATATCGTTATAAAATAGAAACAGATAAGAAAAGAAAAGAAAGAATAGGAAATCTTTTAAAAGCAGAAGCATTAAGTGGAAAAACATTTACTTTTGATTATATATTTGGTTTTGCATACAAATTTTTCCCAGCTTTTGAAAAATCATATAAAGATCCTAATATAGAACTTGAATATGATGAAGCAGTTACTCCTAAACAAATAGAACAAAATATTGAATATATGATGTATAAGAAAAAAGATATAAATGAAAACTTATACTTTGATGATTTAGATAGTAATGAATTAATGCAACTTGGAGATTATGTAATTGGAGAAAACTGTGAAGGTTATTTAACTGCAGCACCTGATTCAATACAAGTTAATGTTACTGATTGTGACGGAGGTAACATAAGAACAACAACATTTAAAGATTATATTATGGGTGTTGCTTATGGTGAAGTAAGTGATAGTGGAGATAATTATGTATTATCTGAAATGGTAGCCGCAATTACATATGCTCTTCACAGAAGAAATAATTATGCTAAAGGTGATAAAATAACAATGAGAAGTGGAAACTGTGATCAAGTTTATTGTCCAATGAATGAAGGATGTTATGGTCAAAAAGCAGCACTTTCTTGTGGCAGTTTTAAATGTACATCATACTATCCAGGAGGAGGTTCATTTCATGGAAAAGCATCTGCTTCACTTCAAGAAAAATATTCTAATTATTATGAAGAAGCAAAAAATTATTTAATAGTTTCAAATGGAAAAGTACATTCAGTACACTATGTTTCTTCTATTCAACTTGGATGGAAATCTAAAGCTAAACAAGGTATGCATTTTACTCAAATATTACAAGAAACATATGGTTCTGAAGGAGCACAAGTTATTCAATGTAGTGGAACTGGTTCAGGAACTGAAGAAGAAACAGAAACAACTTCAGTACCAACAGGATCAACTGCTGGAACTAATACATCATCTGCTTATCCTGAAAAAGCTCCAAATCTTGGAAGATTCTATGGATTCTCATATAATGATGCTCCAGAAGGAAGAGAAATAACAATAAATCCAGATTGGAAAAATGCAAACCTTACAAAAATCAGAACAAATTGTTCTTCTGGTGGATGGGATGAAACATATACAATTAATAAAAATGCTGCATCTAACTTTAGTAAAGCATATCAAAATATGTGTAAGTTATTAACAACTGGTGTAACATTAAAAGATGGTACACATTGTCAATATAATAAATCATACTTCATTAACGGTGGAACATTTGTATCTAGAAAAATGAATAGTGGAAAAGTTTCATTACATGCATATGGACTTGCACAAGATTGGAACTATACATTATCATTAAATGTTAATGGTAAATCATATAAACCATATGCTACACAAGGAGCAAGTCAAAAAGCAGAATATGATAGATTTGTAGCTGCTCTTGGAAAAGAAGAACATTGTTCTAATGTTAATTACATATTATGGAAATATGCATTTGAACCAGCAGGATTTAACTGGGGTGGAAACTGGAGTGCATCTTACTGGGATGGAATGCATTTTGAGGTTAAATATTAGGTGGTACATATGAAAGAAAAAGTAAGAAGATTAGCAATAGTAATAATAGGTGGTATCTTAATAGTATTCATATGTGCCTTACCTATAATATTAGAAGATAAAGAAAAGAAAATTCAAAAGAATTTACCTGAATATAAAGAAATTAAGGTAAATGAAGAAGTAGTTCAAAATACTGAAAAAAAAGAGACTACTAAAAAGTCACTTGAACAAAATGAATATTTTAGAAAATTAGTAACATCACCAGATTATAATTATACAAAAGTTAAAAAGGCAATAGATCCTAGAACAGGAATGAGCTACGTAACATTAGAAGATGGTTATTTATCTAATATGATTACTAATTTCATGTTCAATTTTGAAATTAAAAATAAAGAGGCAATTAGTTCATTAAATGAAATCGACGGAGTCTTTTGTTTAACTGTTCCTAAAACAAAAGAAGCTTTTGAGGAACTATATTATACAACAATGGGATTTAATGATTTAATGGACTATATACCAGGTTATTATGAATTAGTAACTAAAAGCGCAGGTAACTTTTGTTTTAACTATGGTATTTTATCAAATGATTCAGATATACTAGTTGGAATAGATAGTTTATCTATGAGTGAAAAAAAGAATATAACAGCTACAGTATATTTATATGAAATATATACAACAGGTACTCAAAGAGAGAAACAATTAATTAATAATGTTAAAAAATATATTGATATGGGTGATTATGCAAGTGCTAAAAAAGTAACAGAAAATAGTCTAAATGGTAGAGTTACTCATAAAAAATTAGTATTTAGAATAAATAATGAACCAAAATACTTTGAATACAAATTATTATATAGTTTTCAAATTGATTAATTAAACAAAATCATATATAATATACTTGATTGGGGTGAATAGTATGAAATTGAAGGTAAGAGCAGATAAAAAAGATGTACTTATATTCTTGATTTTTTGTGTTGTTCTTTTATATTTAGTTGCAATAGTAGTTGTAAATTTAAATAGCTTTGCTGTAGATGGAGAATTCAGTGGATTAAATCCAATACCAGCATTTACTAATTTCTTTTTTCCCACTATAGTATTCTATTTAATTACATTAGTGGCACTTATGCTTACATGTTCATCATACTTCTTTGAAATGGAAGAAGGATTTGGATTCACTTCAGAAAAGAAGAGTAAAAGTGATGGTTACTCTAAGTTAATGACTGCTAAGGAAATGAAAAAAGATAGAGGAATTGCAAAAGTTCATTTAACTGATGATTCATATCCAGCAGGTGGAATTCCAGTAATAAATGATGGAATTGATGCATGGGTTGATGCAAGTGGAGAACCACATGCTCTTATTATGGGAGCTTCTGGTTCAGGTAAAACTCAAGCATTCATGTTTCCTTTAATTAAGATATTAGGTAGAGCAGGAGAAAGTATGATTGTAACTGACCCTAAGGGTGAGTTATATGAAGCCTGTGGTAATTTACTTAAAGAAAAAGGATATAAATTAATATTAGTAAACTTTAGAGATCCTAAAGAAGGAGCTGCATGGAATCCATTTAGTTATCCATATAGAATATATAAAGAAGGAAATGCAGATAAAGCTAATGAACTTTTACAAGATTTAGCAAGTAATATATTAATAGATCCAAATAATAAAGCAGAACCATTCTGGGAACAAACAGCTAGTAACTTCTTTACTGGTTTATCATTAGGTTTATTTGATGATGCTACTGAAGAAGAAATAAATATTAATAGTATTAATATGATGGCTGAAGTAGGTGAAGATAGAATAGGTTCATCAAATTATATTAAAGAATATTTTAGAAGCAAAGGAGAATTATCTCCTGCATATATTGCAGCATCTTCTTGTATTAATTCACCAAATGAGACACGTGGTGGTATCATGTCTACATTTAGAACTAAAACAAGAATATTCTCAAGTCAAGAAGCTCTATCAGAAATGCTATCTTATAGTGATTTTGATATAAGAGATATTGGTAAAGAAAAAACAGCTGTATTCTTAAAAGTACATGATGAAAAAACAACATATCATGCACTTGCTACAATATTTGTTAAACAAGTATATGAAGCACTTATTGCAGTTGCTCAAACTTGTCCAAATTTAAAATTACCATATAGAACAAACTTTATACTTGATGAGTTTGCAAATATGCCAGCTCTTAAAGATGTAGAAACAATGATAACTGCATCTCGTTCAAGAAATATAAGATTTACTTTTGTTATTCAAAACTTTTCTCAACTAAATAAAGTTTATGGAAAAGATGTAGCAGAAACAATTAAAGGTAACTGTGGAAACTTTGTTTATATCATGTCTACAGAGTTAGCAGCACTAGAAGAGGTTAGTAAATTACTTGGTGATCAAAAACCAGAAAAACCTAAGAAAGATGAACCAGCTAATCCAATTAGACCATTATTTACTGTAAGTGACCTTCAAGCATTAAAAGAAGGAGAAGTAATAATTAATAGATTTAGATCTATGCCATTTAAATCTAAATTAGTTTATGATTGGAAAATAGATTGGGGTAAAAAATATCCTCCAATGGGATATACAGAAAGACCTCCACATGAAGTTAAAATATTTGATATTAAAAAATATGTTAATGATTTGAAAGAAAAAGAAGCTGCTGAAAACGGTGGTACATTCCCTGGTGGTATGGGTATGATGGGAATGCCTGGAATGATGGGTTCTATGCCAGGAATGATGAGTGCACAAAATCCATTTATGCCACAATCAATGGGGGCAGTACCAGGTGGAAGAAGAACTTCAGGTATTGTACCAACTAGTCTTGATGATTATGTAAGAAGATTAGATGAAAAAATTGCTCAACTAGAACGTGAAGAAGCAGAAGAAAATGCAAGAATTGCTAAAGAAAAAGAAGAAAAAGAAAAAGCAAAAGAAGAAAAACCAACTGAAGAAGTAAAAGAAGAGCCAGTGGTAGTTGAACCAAAAGAAGTTGTTGTTCCAGTAGTAGAACCACAAGTAAAAGAAATAAAGGTTCCAGTAATTGAAATGGCTCCAAAAGAAGAAAAGAAACCATTAGCAGAAACAGAATCAAAAATAACTAATGATATAGAAGAAATATTAAATCATAATGCTTCTACACCTAAACCAGAACCTGAAATGCCTATAGCTCATCCAGTAGAAGATGATGATGACGACGATGAAGAAGATATTCCTCCAATTCAAGTTATCAACACAAAGCTTGCTGAAGAGCCAAAACCAGTAATTGAAGAACCAATAGTAGAAGAAAAACATGAAGAACCAATTATTGAAGAAGACCATTTCAGACAAGAACCTACATATGCTAATGTACAAAAGCCAACAATAAATGTTGATGTAGATAGTGTAGTAGTAAATGATAAAAAAGAACCAGAAAATGATGAAGATTTCTTCGATGATTTCTTTGGTAGTGAAGACGAATAAAAAAAGCCTCATAGAAATATGAGGTTTTAATATATAAACTATTACTATTGTCAAAAAAAACATATATCGAAAAAAGCCTATTTTTATTGAAAAAAACTAATAAAATGATATAATCATAATTGTTATGGAGTGAGTTCATATGAAAGAAAAAATCTTAGAAATAATTACTGATGCAGATAGAGGTTTAAATCCTATTGAAATAATAGATAAAATTAAGAAACCAAGTACTGCTGATGATTTAAGAACATTAATACATGAGTTAGATTTATTATGTAGAGATGGTGTATTAAGATGCACTAGTGGAAACAATTATATTATTAATGATTTAATTACTGGTGTAGTAGATGAACATGAAAAAGGAAATGCACATATTTTAATAGATGGTCAAGATGACATATTTATTAATAAAAATAATATGAAAGGTGCTCATAACAAAGATACTGTTTTAGTTGATATGATAGATAAAACTAAAAGAGAAGGTAAAATAGTTAGAATATTAAAAAGAAGTCTTGGTTCTAATGTAGGAGAAGTTATTAATAATAATGGAGAACTATCAATAGTACCAGTAACTAGTAATCTTCCATATGAAGTTGTTATAGAAGATACCAAATTAAATTTAGTAGATGGTTTATATGTTCATTTAGAATATATAGATGATTTAGGACATAATAGAGTTCTAGCTAGGATAGATAAAGTTTTAGGACATAAAAATGCATTATTAAATAATGCAGGTGAGCCAACTGAAATATCAGGTGAAATAGCTAAAATAGCATGTGAATATGAAATACCATTAGAGTTTAGAGAAGAAACTCTAGAAGAGGCTAAAAAGATGCCTAAAAGTCTCTCTAAAGAACTAATTGAAAAAGAATTAGAAAATGGAAGAGAAGACTTTAGAAATGAACTTATTTATACAATAGATGGTAAAGATACAAAAGATATAGATGATGCTATATCTGTAAAAATACTTCCTAATGGAAACTATGAACTAGGAGTACATATTGCAGATGTATCTTATTATGTTAAACCAGGTTCAAGTCTTTGGAAAGAAGCAGAAGAAAGAGGTAATTCAAACTATCTTGGTAATAAAGTTATACCAATGTTACCAGTAGAATTATCTAATGGAATTTGTTCTTTAAATCCAAATGAAGATAGATTTACTACAAGTTGTATTATGGAAATAGATCATAGTGGAAAAGTAGTAAATAAAAGAGTAGTAAAAGGAGTAATTTGTTCTAAAAAGAAAATGAATTATGATGCAGTACAAGCTCTTATAGATAAAGATATGGATTCTCCTGAATTAGAAACTTATACAACATTAGAATATACATTAAAAGATGGAGAAACTATATCAGATGTAGCATTTAATAATGGAATTAGTCCAAGTGAATTATTAGACTATAATAAAGATTTTGATATAAGTAAAAAAACAGTAAATGTTCCATGCTATAAAGTTATTGAAAATGCATATAAATTATCTAAAGAAATAAGTGCTATGAAGAAAAGAAGAGGAGAATTAACATTTGAATCTGATGAAGCAAAAATATATCAAGATGATAATGATGTACCATTTGATATAAAAGCAAGAGATGCAAGACCTGCAGAAAGATTAATTGAAGACTTTATGGTTGCGGCTAATGAATCAGTCGCAGAATTCTTAACAGAACATAGAATGCCAACATATAGAATTCATGGAACACCATTAGAAAAGAAAATGGAAGATTATATGAAATTCTTAGAATTAATAGGAATTCATTATCCAAGTAAGATTAATCCTGAAAATGTATCAAGTAAAGATATTCAACACTTATTAGATTATTTAAAAGATGAAAAAATGTATAAAATGTTAAATAAGAAACTTCTTAGAAGTATGCAAAAAGCAGTTTATGCAACTGAAAACATTGGTCACTTTGGAATAGCAAGTCCAATGTATACACATTTTACTAGTCCTATAAGAAGAATGGATGATTTATTAAATCATACAAGTATCGGATATATTTTAGAAGGAAAAGATGATCCTAAACAAGTTAATTCATGGAATGCATATTTAACAAATATATGTGATCATATAAGTAAATGCGAAAGAAATAGTGAACAATGTGAATATGCAGTTGATGATATGTTAAAAGCATATTATATGGTAGATCATATAAATGAAGAATTTGAAGCAACTGTAGATACTCTTTTATCTGGAGCATTCTTCGTACAAACAGATGATTATATTGATGGAAGATGTGACATAATAGAAAAAGGAGAGAATAATTACATTGGAGTAAATGCTTATTATGATTACAATGATAATATAATGGCTTATACTAGAAATAATAGAGTAGACTTACGTTATGGAGATAGAGTACTTGTTAGATGTACTGGTTCTAATCCAGAATCAAGAGAAATAGATTTTGCTTTAATAAGGAAGATATAATATGGAAATAGTTAATAGAAAAGCAAATCATGATTATTTTATAAAAGATACATATGAAGCTGGAATAGAATTAAAAGGTACAGAAATAAAAAGTATTAGAAAAGGAAATGCTAATATAAATGATTCATATGCAAGAGTAAAAAATGGTGAAATATTTGTTACTAATATGTATATAGCTAAATATGAAGAAGGAAATATATTTAATCATGATGAAAGTAGAGAAAGAAAACTACTTCTTCATAAAAAAGAAATATTAAAAATAGACCATAATGTTGAAACAAATAGATATACTCTTATACCACTAAAACTATATTTTAAAGGTAATAAAATCAAAGTAGAACTAGGTATTTGCCAAGGGAAAAAACTTTATGATAAGAGAGAATCTATTAAAGAAAGAGATTTAAAAAGAAGAGAAAATTTATAAAATATTTTCTCTTTTTTAGTTGAATAAATTATATAAATTTTATATAATCAAATTACATAATAGGAGGAGGAAATTTATGAAAAAAATATTTGTTTTATTTGCTTTTATGCTATTTTTACCAGTAGTATTTGCAGATGAAATAACTGAGGTAACAGTTAATTTACCAACAGCCCCAGCAGTTGGAGCAAACATTGTGAAGACATTCACAGTACCCGATGGAGCAGGATATGAAGCTGTACCATGGCATAGTGGAGAACTATTTATATATTTAAAAGGTGATGGTAATAATGAAGTTAGTGGTAAATACCAACCAGGTGAAAATTATAGATGGTCTGCAATTGTATGCCCAAAAGAAGGAAATTCATTTCCAGAAGGAACAAGTAATATTAATTTCACAGTAAATGGATTTAATATTTATGATAGTTCAATTGTTAAAAGTTCATCAATAACAATAAATGGTACTACATGTAGAGGAGTAGATATTAATTTCCAAACTTTACCAGGAACAGCAAAAACTTTTTTAACAAAACCTGAATCATCAAATGAAAAGGAAATAAATGAAGATGTTAATTTAAGTTTTTCATTTTCTTATGATGCTCAAATTTCATTAAAAAAATATGTATCACCATCATGGCAAACAATAGATACATATAATGTATCAGCTGAAGAAGTAAAGAACTTCACAATACCAGCAGAAGAAAATGTTGGAATAGTTAATTATCGTTTACATTTTGAAGATTCTGAAACTTCAAAAGATTATGATTTTCAAATTTCATGGATAGATTCAACAAAAGTTCTTAATGAATTTACAGTTAATCTACCAGCAGCTCCAGCAGTAGGAGCAGATATAGATGATACATATACTATACCAGAAGGTGTAAATTATCAACTTGTTACATGGAATAATGGAAAAATGTTTGTACAACTAAAAGGTGATGGAAGCCATAATGTTGAAGGAAAATATGAAGCAGGAAAAACATATAAATGGTCTGCAGTCGTTTGCCCAAATGAAGGATATACATTTGCAAATTCAAACAATATCAATTATACAGTAACAGGAATAAACATTTATGATAATAGTTTGGTAGCAGATGTAGTCAAAACAGTAAATGGTACTACATGTAGAGGAGTAGAAATTGAATTTAGACCTCTACCATATACAGTAAGTTTTAATACAAATGGTGGAACAACAGTTGATAATATGCAAGTTAGACCTGGAGGATTAATACCTGCAGATAATCTACCAGTAACTACAAGAACAGGATATGATTTCGTAGCATGGTATAAAGATGATGGATTATCACAAGTATTCGAACCAGAACTAGATGAAATAAATGGTGATTTAACATTATATGCTAAATGGAATTATAATCCAAAAGCAATAGAAAATGTTGTATTTAAGGGAGTAGTAACTCCAGTAGATGGTGCTACACCATCAGTTTCAACAATTACAGTTGAACCATCAGCAGTAAGAATAGAAGATGCATTTTGGGTAAAAGATGATGGATATAATACACCAGCAACTCAATTTGTAGAAAAAGAAAGATATCTATTATTTATTCATATCGAACCACAAGATGGATATAAATTAGATGGTATGAATGAAGATAAGATGACAGTTAATGGAACACCATTAAAGGCAGAATTTATAAGTGAAAGAAATGAATTTGTAATATATTATGAAGCAACAAAATCATCAGTTGTTGAACCAGAAGGAAATTCAACAATAGTTGATCCAGTAAATCCTAGTGAAGACCCAGCAAGTTTACCAGTAATAGATACAAGTAGATTAGAACAGGTTGGAGCAGGAACTAAAACAATAAAATTATCATATAATAAAATACCAGAAGCAAATGGATACTTTGTATATCAAAAGAGTGGAAAGAAATGGAAAAAAGTAGCAACAATTAAAAATGTTAATACAACAACAGCTACAATAAAAAAATTAAAAGCTGGAACAAAATATACATTTAAAGTAGTTTCTTATGTAACAAGTAAGAAAAAAGTTAAGAAAAAAACAACTACTGTATATACACCATTAACAGAAACAGATACTATAACAGCTATAACTACACCAGATAAACCAAAGAAACCAAGTATCAAAGCTACTAATTTTGAAACAGAAAAACTAACATTCAAAAAACCAAAAGGAACTTATAGAATAGAAATATTTAGAAGTACAGCTAAAAAAGGTACATATGAAAAAGTTGGTGAAGTAACAGGAACATCTTTTACAGACACTGGATTAAAAACAGGAACAACATATTATTACAAAATTAGAGCATGTAACTTTAATTGTAGTGGATTTACAAGTGTAGTAAGTAAAAAACTAACACTTAGTACACCAAGAGTAAAAGTATCATCTCCTGAAGCAAAAAAAGTATTAGTAAGACCAACAACAGTTGCTGGAGAAGATGGATATATTATCCAATATAGTACAAAAAAGAATAAAGGCTTTAAGGAAGTAGCTAATTTAGATGTATATACAAGTGAATACTTACAAGAAACAATAGAAGGATTAGAACTAAAGAGTAAGAAAACATATTATTATAGAGTAAGAGCATATAGAGTAGTAGATGGAAAAGTAGTATATAGTTCTTGGTCTAAGGTTGCTAAAGTAAAAGTTAAATAATTAAATAGGAATGAGAAAACTCATTCCTATTTTTAATAAAAATGTTGAAATGAACCTTATAAAATGATAAAATATTTTATAGAATAAGAGGTGTAAAAAGAATGGAAGGATTTTTAAATTTTTTAGCAGATAATTATATATGGTTTGCTAGTGCTAGTGTGTTTTTTGCTTTAGCATTAGTTGGAATAATATATGAAAGTAAAAAGAAAAAAGGACAAGAAAGTACAACTGCATCAGCTACAGTACAACCAATTTCTGTACAACCTGCTGACCAACCAAAAGGAGAAGTATTTATTCATCAACAACAAACACCACCTCCAGCAGAAGATCCTTTAAGCAATATTACAGTTGCTCCAACACTAGAAGGATTAGACTCACATAATGATAATTTTGATACTAAAATGAATGAATTAACATCACAACCAGAACAAACATTGGTTATTGAAGATAAACCTTTAACTGCAGCACCTGCTGCAATGCCAACTCCTGATCCAATACCAGGAGTAGATGCAGTAGCGCCTGCTTCTGATGAACCAACACTAGTTATTAGTGATAATTCTGGACAAGGACCTGCTGCTTAATAAACTTAAAAGAATAAATAAAGAGGTAATAATAATGAGTGAATTTGATGGAAAAGAAAACTTACGTGATATAAGTAAATCTTTTAATAATACTAAACTTGTTATTATTGCTTCTTTTTGTTTGCTTGTATTAATCGTGTCATTTGAAACATTTAAATATATTAATGAAAAGAATAATTCTAAAGTTATTGAAATAAGTGATATAGTTGGTATTTATAAAAAAGATAATAATACCTTATATTTAAGAGAAGATAACTCTTTTAGATATTATATAAGTGAAAATGAACAATATACTGGAACATATGAGTTAAATGGTCATAAAATAGCATTATCAACTAAAATAAAATATGGTAAAAATAATTGCTATTATAATAATAGTTCTTCAATAAAAGATTATTCAGCAAAAATAAACTATAATATGACTATTACTATGAATAAATTAAAATTTAAAAAAGATACAAATATTGAAGAAACAGAAATAGATAAAAGATATTATTCTGCTAGTCCTACAAACGGAGGAGTAGTTGATGAAACACATAGATGGGAAGAATGTGTTGAAGATAAAGATATTCAAAAAGATAAAAATGATTTTGTAGGTAATTATAAATATAAAGATAATAATTTATATATAAGAGAAGATAATACATTTAGATATGATAAAGAAGATACAATTTATGTAGGTACATATACTATAGAAGATAATCAAATAATATTAGATACTTCTGTTACTTATGAAGATGTATGTTTTAAAAATAAAATACATAAATTTATAATAAATGTAGATAGTGAATTAAAACTTGATGAAACAATAAATGAAACAGATGAAGAAAAATATAAATATGTGATAAATCCAAAAGATGGGGTAAAACCAAAAGATAGTAAATATAATTGGACTACATGTAATAATATAGTTTCTATTAATAAAGTAAGTGATACAGGTATATATAATGAACTAGGTTATATACTTCAAAATACGTTAAGAAACACAAATATATTTGAAGTAAGAAATAATATATTTAAAGATAATAATTATAAAAGTGAGTTTGCTTTTTGGTATGGATATGTTAATAAATATTATGAATATGATATTAATGAAAAAGAATATATTTTAACAAATGATAAT
>JAEEGL017168416.1_pt1 | contig 15090 bp, 13 predicted proteins | sample 9134231 | NCBI WGS metagenome assembly JAEEGL01 (sample SAMN16246548, study PRJNA631951) | gut metagenome | biome: gut microbiome; feature: rumen; material: fiber-attached | host: Bos | place: Iran: Karaj | collected 2018-10 | reverse complement strand
CGAAGGCTTTGCCCGCACCGCCGAGGCCGAGGGCTTCCCCGAGCTGGCCGCCAAGTTCCGTGGCGTGGCCGCCATCGAGAAGCACCACGAGGAGCGTTACCGCGCCCTGCTCCACAACGTCGAGGCCAAAGAGGTCTTCGCCAAAAGCGAGGTGAAGGTATGGGAATGCCGCAACTGCGGCCACATCGTGGTCGGCACCAAGGCCCCCGACGTCTGCCCCGTCTGCAACCACCCGCAGGCCTACTTCGAAATCAACAAGCAGAATTACTAATACCGCATCGACACAATAAACAGACGAAAGCCGAGGCCAGCAATGGTCTCGGCTTTCGGTTTTGTGATTTAGCGGGCGGACTCTCACACGCCCAGCATCAGGTTCCTTATCTTGTTTCGTCGGCTCATGGGTTTCGATTTATATATTTCACGGATATACAAATTCATGTGGAAACAGAACTATCGGCATGGTGACGTTACACTTGGCGGCAATCTCGTCATCCATTACTATTCTCACTATTTTATGTGAATCGGCATCAAAACGGAACGCGAGATATTCCTTGCCATCGGACACATATTCATCTACTTGGTAAGCAATGCCGTTCTCATCCTCGTCAATCTCGCTGTCGCCGTCTTTCAATATGGCCTGTCCCACAAAACACACGGGATTCAACAAATCATCCGTGACTATTGAATAGTCATAGAACAGCGTATCACCCACGGTTCGTACCCGAAGGACTTGATAGTTGCTATCGTCATATGAATATATCGCATCCCATGCCGGGAAATCAGCAGAGGCCTCTTCAACCAAAGTCTCATGTGGATTTGGCTTTCCATTTTTGCAGGCAATCATGGCGGCGAGGACAACCATCGCTGCGCATATCATCAATACTTTCTTCATATCCTAAACCATTAAAAGTTAATCACTGAAACAAACGCCGTAATGCGGTTTTTATTGCCCGCATCGTTCTGTTGCCTCAGAAACTGAATGTGACCACCAGCGGTTCGGGGTAGCAGCTGAAGAAGAAGAGTGTGTAGGTGCCGGGCTCGATGCCGTGGAGGTCGAACTCGTTATCCACGTCGCACATGCAGTCGGCCTGCGGGTTGTTCTCGTCCTCACGCTCGTAGATTTCAATGGACTGTCCGCTGCGGGTGGCGCTGACGATGATTCCGTCCTCCATCGCGGCGGTGCCGCAGTTGACCGCCAGATTGTGGTGCGTCACATGTAGCCGCTGGCTGGCGGCATCGTAGACCACGCTCGCCGAGTCGGGGCTGTAGAATCCTTTGGCTTCCTTGTCGGTATGACTTAGACACTTGGTGTGGCGGGAGTAGTTTACTTCCACAGGTTCTTCTTCTTTCTCACACCGGAAAGCCGTCAACAGCAATGCGCCCATGATCACTGCGGCCATCAGTTTGAACGGATTTGTCTTCATGATGCTTTTTTGAATGCTAATATATTGAATTATTGTATTTCGTTGTATCCTATACCCCCCAAAACTCTCCACTCCCGCTTTTCACTTAATATGACGCACCGAGGTGCAAAATCTTACACATTTTTTCGAAAAAAACTCACAAAAATGGAATACAAAATTATATTGTTTGATCATTAATTCTGTTACTTCTTTAAAGGCACGATACGGTTTTTATTGCCCGGCCGGGCAACGAAAGGTGTATCTATTTCAGCGCATTGACGGGACAGGCTTTCTTGCATTGCTGGCAGAGGATGCACTCGGTGGCATTCTTGCGGTTGCGGGTATCTTTGTTCACCTCGACATCCATCGGGCAGACCTCCAGGCACTTGCCGCACTTGATGCACTTGCTCTCGTCGCACCGCACGCGCAACAGCGAATAATAGCTCATCGGCTTCAGGAAGACTGTGACGGGGCAGATGTATTTGCAGAAGGCGCGGTTGTCTTTCAGCACCAAGGCGAGGGCGATCCCCACCACATAATACAGCACGTTGCCGGCCACGAAAAGGTAGAACATGGTGGTCTTATTCGCCTTGCCGAGGGCGATGAGCAGGATGACGGTTGCAAGCGAGAGGGCGAACATGATGTAACGTATGAAGCCGAGGCGTCGCCTCGGCCCGGCGGGCTTTTTGAACGGCAGCAGGTCGAGAATCATGGCCGTCCAGCAGGCATAACCGCACCATCCGCGTCCGAACAGCAGCGGGCCGAAAATCTTGGCGATGGCGTAATGCAGCACTCCGGCACCCACCACCCCCGAGAAGAGGTAGTACCAGAAGCCCTCCAGCTGCATGTTCTCATGGCATATCAGACCCAGAAACACGAATATATAGGCTCCCACGGTGAACTGCACGAACTCGCGCGCATACTTCCATCCTGCCGCCAACAAGGCAGCACCTGCACCCAGGCAGCATCCGATATAGGAGAAGTTGAGCAGGAAGAACAAGTTGCCCGAAGTCAACCACAGCGCCACCGCGATGGCTTCAAATCCCGCGAACAGAAAGATGGCTGTTTTGTATCTTTTCATGGTGCCTTTCAAAGGGATGAATGGTTTGTTGAATGCAAAGAAGACATGGCCTATGCTGTAGCTGCGGTCACACCTCGATCATCTTCCGCTCAAAGCCGGCCAGCGTGAGCTCGTCGGGGTGTGGGCGCAAAGCACTATAATGAATATCCTTTTCATTGCACTGACACGAATAATATGACCTAATAAACACCAAAACGCCACTTTTATTGTGTCAATATAATAAAAGGCAGTCCCCAGACGGAACTGCCTCATAACCTTAACCGAGAAGATTACACCTTACTTCAGCACCCTCGTCAAAGTCACAGTCTCGCCTAGGAACTTGATGGTGATGCTTGCACCGTTATTGTAGGTGAACTCGGCCTTGTCAACGTACTCGTAGCCCTGGCCGGGGCCCATGTACTCAGACAGTTCCACAGTGCCCTTCTGGGTGGCGTTGCTGTACTTGTAGTTGCCCATATAGATGTGGTCGTTGTCGTCGCCGGGCTTGCTGATGCTGTACTGGAAAACATCGCTTTCGTCAACCAGTTGCAAGTTATAGGTCCCAAACCAGTCATCGTCGGTGATATTAGAATATTCGAACACACCACCGGGCATATAGTCGGTGCTTTCCTCGATGTCGGTGCCGCCGCCATTGCCATTACCATTACCATTGTCCTTGTCGCCGCAGGCGATGAATGTAGTCATCGCAAAAGCGACCATCAGGATTGAAAAAACTCTCTTCATGATAGCTTGTTTTTAAAGGTTAATCTAATAGTCTTGTCATCGTCACGGTCTCGCCGAGGAACTCCATGGTGAGGTTCTCGCCGTCAACGGAAAACTCGCCCTTGCCCGTGAACGTCATACCGCCGTTCTCATCGACCTCATAGAGGTCAACAGAGCCCTTGTGTGTGGCGTTGCTGTACTGATAGTAGCCGGCATACACGTGGCCGTCCATCTCGGCGTCAGGATTGGTACGTTTTGAGATGCCGTAGGAGAAATAATCGCCAACCACCGACAGTTGGTAGTACTGCATTAGCACCTCGTCCGAGTTGGTGACGGTGTGGTAATACCTTCCTTCCGGCACCAGGTCGGTCTGGCCGGTGGGGGTGTCGCCGCCGGGGGTGTCCGTGCCGTTGACCTTGTCGCCGCAGGCCACCATCGCGGTCATCGCAAAAGCGACCATCAGAATTGATAATACTCTCTTCATAATGTTTGATATTAATAGTTATTAGATTGGTTAAATAAACAATACAAAACCATCCCGCCCCGCCGCAATCTTGCGGCAGAGAGAGGTAATAAAATTAAAAACAAAAGGAGATACCCCCAGATGCTCACCTACGCATCCGCGCAGGGGGGGGGGAAATCAGACAGTTATGTGCAGAGTGGCTAAACATGCAGCACATCTTTGACGGAGTAGATGCGGCTGTCGTGCTCGAAGGTGAAGTACTGGTCGTCCAGTATCATCCACTCCTCGCGCTGCTTGCTGGTGAGGCGCTTGATGTCGGGGAACATGCCCACCGGCACCATCACCACGCGGCCGTCGGTGAGATAGACCGCCATCATGCCACGCTTCTGCCCAAAGTCGAGCTTCTTGATTCCAAGGTCAGTGTCTTTATATTTGCACATAGTGGTTTATTTTATCCGTTTAACTTGTATCTTCTTGCCGTCGAACACCTGGTCGATGAGTCGGTTGATTTCATCCCAGTGCTCGTCGATGGCTTTGATTATTATCTGCTCCTCCGAGGCGGTGAGTTCCGACCACGCCACCTCAATTTTCTTTGCTCCATTCTCCTCAATCCATATCTTGGCCACCGTGTTGCCCCGGTGCGACTGCTTGCTGCCGCGCCTCACGACGTGCACGTGTCTTCGTTTTTCGTCTTTGTCAGCAGGAAAGACGGAGAGGATGAATCGGAGTATGAGTAGCAGTTTGCCCATATTATTATTGACTCATTTCAATCTGCAAAAGTACACAATAATTCTCACATGGCAAAATAATTGTGTTATATCTCTACCATCTTCTTTTCGAAGCCGGCAAGCGTGAGCTCGTCGGGGCTGACGAACCACAGCAGGTCGTCGTGCTGGAAAATCGTGTGACGCGACGGGTTGACGATGCGTTGGCCGTCGCGTTCGATGGCAATCACCATGGCGTGGTGCTTGGTGGCCAGCGACGAAGTGCCGATTTCCAACCCACACAGAGGTCCGCCGGCTTCCACGTGGTAACGGTACATGTGCATCTCGTGGTCCGAGTGGTCGTGCACCAGCAGGTCGGCCTCTTTCTCAATGTCGCCGCGGATGGCGGCCACCTGCTCTTCGGTGCCTATCACCGTCAGCACGTCGGCCGGCATCATTATCTCGGTCTTGGACGGCATGTCGATAATCGTGTCGCCACGCTCGATGGTGACGATATTGGCGCCGTAACGTATACGTATGTCAGCCTCCTGCAGCGTCTTGCCCGCCAACGGCGACGCCGGCGTCATGCGCAGCCGTTCCATGGCGAACTCGTTCTCCATGCCTGCGGGAATATGGAACGACGCCTGCGCCTGGCGCGAGTTGAAGTTCTTCGTGAAGCGTTCCTCTATCTGTCCATAGAATCCGTCGGCCTTGCGTGTGAAGAGCACCACGGCCACCACGATGACGGCTATCACCATCAGGAAGCCGGCTGCCACGTCGACATATCCCGCCACAATCATACCCACCGAGAACAGTGCCACAAAGTAGCGCAGCAGCAAGATGGGGATGACCACGGCCAAGGAGAAGCGGTAGGTGTCGATCATCTCCCTGATTTTCTTCCGGCTCACGTCCTTCACCGCCACAGCCCACAGGAATGGCGACATCAGCGCCAGGGTGGCCACCAGGCCTATGATGCGGCTCCATATCTGGGGAATCTCCAGGTCGGCGAACAGTCGGTCGAGGAAGGGACGCAGCAGCGAGATGGAGAGCAGCAGGATGGCCGCCAGGATGGCACCGTAGAGCACAATGTTGGTCAGGTGCTTGCGGATGAAGCGCCCGATGGAGGCGCGGCTGTCGTCGTCGCCGCCCGAGTGGCGGCTGTACTGCTCGAGCCGTTCCTTGACCTTGGCGGGAATCTTCGGCTCCAGCCAGTTGTAGAACGGTGTGGCGCCCTTGATCATATAGGGAGTGACGAAGGTCGTCAGTATGGACACCGAGACGATGATGGGGTAGAGGTTGCTGTCGATGACGCCGAAACTGGTGCCCAGGCCGGCGATGATGAACGAAAACTCACCGATTTGGCAGAAGCAGAAGCCGCTCTGCACGGCCATCTTCAACGGTTTGCCGCTGAGCAGCACACCCATCGTGGCTGCGGTGCTCTTGAAGAGGATGATGCAGGCGGCGATGACCACCACCGCCAGCCAGTGCTTGCCCAGCACCGCCGGCTGTATCATCATGCCCACCGACACGAAAAAGACGGCGCTGAAGAGGTTCTTCAGCGGCGTCACCAGCCGGTGTATGACGTCGGCCTCAATGGTCTCGGCCAGGATGGCACCCATCACGAAGGCTCCCAGAGCCGTCGAGAAACCCGCCTTGGCGGCCAGCACCACCATGCCGAAGCACAGTCCCACCGCCACCAGCAGCAGCGTCTCCTCGGTCATGTATTTGCGCATCCACCGCAGGAACGTCGGTATCAGGTAGATGCCGAAGACAAACCAGATGACCAGGAAGAAGGCCAGCTTCACCATGCTCATGGCCAGTTCGCCGCCGTTGAACGACTTGCTCACCGAGACGGTGCTCAGCACCACCAGCAGCAGCACCGCCACCAGGTCTTCCACCACCAGCACCGCCGTCACCGTTGAGGTGAACTTCTGCTGCTTCAGCTTCAGGTCGTCGAAGCTCTTCACGATGATGGCTGTCGACGAGATGCTCAGCATGCAGCCCAGGAAGATGCACGACATGTCGCTGAACCCCAGCAGGTGGCCCACCGCATTGCCGATGATGAACATGATGGCCAGCTCGGTGAGGGCTGTGATGGCGCCCGTGGCTCCCACCTTCTTCAGCTTCTTGATGCTGAATTCCAAGCCCAGGGCGAACATCAGGAACACGATGCCGATGTCGCTCCACACATGGACGCTCGTGGGGTCGGTCACCACCGGGAACCACTTGAAGTAGGGACCGATGAAGAATCCGGCCAGGATGTAACCCAGCACCAGGGGTTGCTTCAACCATTTGAAGACTACGGTAATGACGCCGGCGGTGATCAGTATCAGCGCCAGATCCATGAACAATGCGGGTAAGCTCTCCATAAGTTAGTTTAATATCGAGGGGACTACAAACTTGACGGCCTTGGGCAGGCATACAACCTCAAAACGGTTGCCCATGATCAACTCGCCGTCGACAACAATACTGAACTCGCGGTCGTATTCGAAAACCAGCTGGCGGGCACGCCGATGGTGCACCACGTCATGTAAATCCACGCGGTCCAAGTGTTCCCCGTGCCGGTAGGGGCCAATCATCTTCAAGAATCGGACGATGTTCAGTGAATTGACACACAGCGCTTCGAGCCATCCGTCGTCGACCACTGCCCGCGGGGCGCACTGGTAGCCGCCGCCCACGTAGCGTCCGTTGGCCGCCGAGCCCATCAGCAGGTCGCCACTGTGCCAGGCCTCGCCGTCGACCGTGAGGCGACATGGATTGTGGCGCTTGTGCAGCATACAGTGCAGGATACCTGTCACATAAGCCATCTTGCCGCCCAGCAGCGGCCATCGCCGCACATGGTCCATCGTGCGGCACACCTCGGCCTCAAAACCGAAGTTCATCACATTCACACAGTAGCGGTCGCCCACCTGCAACACGTCGACCGGCACCGCCGTCCCCTCTATCTGGGCTTGCATATTGCAGAAGTCGATGCCTGGCCAGTTCCTCACATAGTCGTTGCCGCTGCCACAAGGGTAGCAGCCAACCTCCACATTCGGATGCCCCATCGCTCCGGAAACCACTTCGTTCAACGTGCCGTCGCCGCCGCAGGCATAGAAACGCAACGCCTCGCCCGAAGCACTCCGCTCTGCCACATAACGAGTGGCATCGCGCGGCTCCCGCGTGACATACACCTCTGTCTCGGCCACTATACTTTTCAGTTGTTCAGCAATATATGCACTCTTATCATGTCCCCCTGCCTGGGGGTTCACCACAAAAACATGCTTCATTCTTATACCGTATTCGTAGCCATATAACGCAAGCATCCGCTGTTTATTGCATATAATTAGACTATGTTGATAAACAAAATGTTTGCCATCAGTTCGACTCACGTTCTTCTCGAATTCGAGTCGAACGTGAGTCGAACGTGAGTTGAACTGATATACAAACCACAAGGAAACAGCAGTTTGCAATCCCGCATTGTATGGACGCGGCGTGCCGCGTCGGCAAAATCCGGACAGACTCTTTTTCAGCCATTTACTATTTGTTCTTTTATTGTTCTTTTACTGTTCTCTTAGAAAAGTAAAAGAGCAAAAGCTAAACAGTTGATAGCCAATAGCCGTTTTGAGGATGTCAACACCCTCCTTTCTCTGCCGTTTCTTCGGTACTTCTTCGGTATTTCTTCGCTTTTCACCGAAGAAATACCGAAGAAGTACCTTCAAAAGATGCTGGTTTTCCCCACTCTTTTTCTCTCCCTTCTCACTTCTGCTTGGGTGGCGTTTTTCTGTTTCTTCGGTTCCGAAAACCTGATAGGCAAACCACTTTTTTTCATGTATATAATATTTTATTTGTATATTTGCAAGTTTAAACAGATATACAATGCGATTTAAAGATATTGCAGGACAGAGAGATGTGATTAACCGGCTGACGGAAATCATCGACAGTGGGCGCGTGAGCCATGCCCAGTTGGTGCTGGGACCGACCGCTGACGGGAGCCTTCAGATGGCGTTGGCCTACTTGCAATACCTGTGCTGCGAGCACCGTGTGCACCACACCGAGGGCGACCTGCGGGCCGACTCGTGCGGCGAGTGCCCGAGTTGCAAGAAGGTGTCGCAGCTGATGCATCCCGACCTGCACCTCTTCTTCCCGACGGCCACGACGGCACGCATCACGTCGACGCCGCGCTGCGAGGACTTTGCGGCCGACTTCCGCGAGTTTGTGTTGGAGAAGCACGCCACGGGGACACTCGACGACTGGTATGCGTGGCTGGATATCGACAACAAACAGGGCCTCTTGCGCGAGGCCGACGCGTCGGCCATCGTGCAGTCGCTCTCGATGAAGGCCTACGAAGGTGGGTGGAAGATGGTGGTCATCTGGATGCCGGAGAAGATGAATGCTGCCGCCGCCAACGAGTTGCTGAAGACCCTCGAGGAGCCGTCCGAGAAGTCGGTCATCCTGCTGGTGGGTGAGAGCGACGAGCGGCTGCTGCCGACCATCCGAAGCCGTGTGCAGACGGTGCGGCTGCGTGTGGAGGACGGCGGTCGGCGCAAGGAGAACGGCTCTGAGCAGTATGCTCCGCTTTTGGTGGAATGGCTCCGGATGCTGTTCAAACTGAAGATGAAGGAGCTGGGCGCCCAGGTGGACAAGATGGCGACCATGGGACGTGAGCAGCAGAAGCAGTTTCTGGCCTATGCCCTCGACGTGATGCGCGACTGTTTCCTCAAGAGTGCCGCCGGGATGGAGTGCTCGCTGAATTCGGGCGACCAGAAATTCGACGCCATGTTCCCTAGCATGGTGACTGTTAACAATATAGAGCTGATAGACGAGGCTTTCAACGACGCCCTGTTCGCCATAGAGCGCAACGCCTACGGCAAGATAGCGCTGATGGAACTCTCGTTCCGTATCAGCAAGGCATTAAAGAAAAGATGAATGTGTCAATGCGTTAGTGAGTCAACGTGTTAATGCGTCAGTGAATAATAGAAGATAGAAATGGAAGAAAGCAAGAATAACGAATTGGAGAAGCAACCGCAGGAGCCTATCCTCGACAGTGAGGAGACCATCGCTTCGGCGGAAGATATAGAGGCATTTATGCGCGAGCGCCGCAAGGCGCGTGCCGAGAAGAAGCCCTCTGTGGAACGGGAGAACCCCGAGGTGGAGGAGTACATGAGCGAGGAGAATGCCCTGGATCCCTACCTGGACCCCGACCCCGAGATACCGTGGGTGAAATATGAGGAGCCGGTGTACCTGAACAGGGGTTGCCACAAGTGCCCCAAGTGCTACGTGCCGGTGAGCGCCATCGAGCGGCAGAGCTGCTCAAAGGTGACGGCCACCAATTGGCTGAGCGGCATCCGACAGCCCACCGAGCGCCCCTTCGACTGTGTGGAGGTGCGCTTCAAGAACAACCACAAAGACTTCTACCGCCTGCCCGACGGGCTGGAGGTGACCGAGGGCGACGTGGTGGCCGTGGAAGGACAGCCCGGACACGACGTGGGCATCGTGAACCTCACCGGTGAACTGTGTCGCCTGCAGATGCGGAAGCACCGCATCAACCCCGACTCGGAGACAATCAAAAAGGTGTTCCGCCGCGCCAAAGAGAACGACATCGAGCGCTGGTCGGGTGCCCTGCGCGAAGAGCACAGCGCCCTGCTGCGCACCCGCCGCATCGTGCTCGACATGGGGCTGGACATGAAGGTGAACGACGTGGAGTTCCAAGGCGACCACTCGAAGGCCATTTTCTACTATACCGCCGACGAGCGTGTGGACTTCCGCGAGCTTATCAAGGTGCTGGCCGAGGAGTTCCATGTGCGCATCGAGATGAAGCAGATCGGCGTCCGCCAGGAGGCCGGCAAGGTGGGCGGTCTGGGCACCTGCGGCCGCGAGCTGTGCTGCTCCACGTGGCTGACCAACTTCAAGAGCGTCACCACCAGCGCCGCCAAGACGCAGCAGATTATGCCCAACCCGCAGAAGCTGGCAGGCCAGTGCGGAAAGCTCAAGTGCTGCCTCAACTTCGAGTACGAGGTCTATGCCGACGCGCTGAAGAAGTTCCCGCCGGCGGGCCACGCCATCCGCTTCCAGAAAGGGCTGGCGTTGTACAAGAAGACCGACGTGTTCCGCGGCATCATGTGGTATGCCTACGAAGGTGAGAACGAGCTTATAGCCATCAAGGCCGAGGACGTGAAGGCCATCATGGAGATGAACCGCCAGCAGCAGTATCCCGAGAAGTTGGAAGACTACCAGGTGGAACTGATGTCGACTTCCGCTCTGGTGTCGGAGGCCAACAGCGAGGAGGTGGAGCGCGAGATACGCCGTCTTTCGGAAGGCGGCAACGGCGTGGTGGGTCAGGAAGAGGCCCCGCAGAAGCAGCCCCAACGCGAGCCGCGCGGCGAGCGCCCCCAACGCAGCCGCAACGACCGTCCGCAGCATGGGCGCGGCGAGCGCCCCCAGCAGGGCGAGCGCCCCAACCGCGACAAAGGGCAGCAGCCCCGTCGCCAGGGTGGCAACAACGGTAACAATAACAACAAGCCCCGTCGTGAGGGTGGCGACCGTCGCAACGGCGGTGCCAATCGCGACCGCAGAAACTCATGAGAAGACTGTCCACATACCTGACCGCGCTGGTGCTCCTGGCTGGCCTGAGCTCGTGCAACCGCAATGTCTTCTACGCCGAAGACCGTTCGGTCGACGAGCACGGCTGGCTGCCCACAGAGGACGTGGTCTTCGACGTGGAGGTGCCCGACACCGTCACCGTCTACAACTTCCTCATGGAGGTGCGCAACAGTGTCAGCTACCCCTACTCCAACACCTTCCTCTTCGTCACCACCACCTTCCCCGACGGCAGCCTCTCGCGCGACACGCTGGAGTTCCCGCTGGCCGACCCCTCGGGGCGCTGGATGGGCAAGCGCACCGGCCGCTATGTCGACACGCGCTATTTCTTCCGCCGCAACGCACGGTTCCCGATGGAGGGCCGTTACCGCTTCGCCGTCACCAACGGCATGCGCGACAGCGCTGTCGCCGGCCTCAAGAACATCGGGCTTCGCATTGAATACAGCAACATGAAATAGACAACCATGGCAAAACAACAGAAGAACGGAAAACCCAAATACATCAAGACCATGTGGCTTGCCTTCGGCGGCCTGTGGCTCTTCATCTTCCTCTTCTTCACCCTGCTGTCGATGGGGTGGCTGGGCTTCATGCCCTCGTTCGAGGAGCTGGAGAACCCGCGCAGCCTGCAGGCCTCGGAGGTCATCAGCGACGACGGCGAGGTGCTGGGCTTCATAGGCCTGGAGAATCGCAGCAACGTCACCTACGACCAGATATCGCCCAACCTCATCAATGCCCTTGTGGCCACCGAGGACGTGCGCTTCTACAAGCACTCCGGCATCGACCAGCGCAGCCTCTTCCGCGTACTCTTCAAGACCGTCATCGGGCGGCACGGCTCCTCCGGCGGCGGAAGCACCATCACGCAGCAGCTGGCCAAGAACCTCTTCCCCCGCGGCAAACGCTCCAAGCTGGGCGTGGTGTTCGTCAAGTTCAAAGAGTGGGTGGTGGCTGTCAAGCTGGAGCACAACTACTCCAAGCAGGAGATACTGGCCATGTACTTCAACACCGTCGACTTCGGCAGCAACGCCTATGGCATCAAGACCGCCAGCAAGACTTTCTTCGACAAGACGCCCGCCGAACTCGACGTCGACGAGGCCGCCCTGCTGGTAGGCCTCCTCAAGGCTCCCACCTACTACAGCCCCATCCTCAATCCTGAACGGGCACTCAACCGTCGCAACACCGTCCTCAAGCAGATGAACAAGTACGACTACCTCAGTGACGAGGACTATGTCATTTACCATGAGAAGCCCATCGACATGAGCCGCTACTCGCCCCAGAGCCACAACGACGGTTTGGCGACCTACCTGCGCGAGTACCTCCGCACCTACATGAAAGACTGGTGCAAACACCACCGCAAGAAGAACGGCGAGTACTACGACGTGCACAAGGACGGCCTGAAGATATACACCACCATCGACAGCCGCATGCAGCGCTACGCCGAACAGGCCGTGCGCAAGCACTTCAGCGAGGAGATACAGCCTGCTTTCGAGCGCGAACTCAAGGCCCGCAAGGGCAACCCCTTCTGCGACATCAGCAAGGAGCAGCAGGACAAGTTCCTCACGCAGGCCATGAAGAACAGCGACCGCTACCGCGCCCTCAAGGCGGCCGGCATGAGCCAGAAGGAGATTCGGGAAGCCTTCAACGAAAAGGTAAAGATGCGCGTCTTCAGCTGGAAGGGCAACCGCGACACTGTCATGTCGCCCTGGGACTCGCTGCTCTACTACAAGAAGTTCCTCAACGCGGGCCTGATGAGTGTCGAGCCTGGCACGGGATATGTCAAGGCCTATGTCGGCGGTATCAACTACCGCTACTTCAAGTACGACAACGTGCAGTCGCACCGCCAGGTGGGCTCCACCTTCAAACCGTTCGTCTACACCATGGCCCTGCAGGACCTCGGCATGTATCCCTGCACAGAGGTGCCCAACTCGCAGGTCTGCTTCGAGGTGTGGAACGCCCCCGACTGGTGTCCCAAGAATTCGAGCCACGAGCGCGAGGACGAGATGGTGTCCCTCAAATGGGCGCTGGCCCACTCCATCAACTGGGTCTCCGCCTACCTCATGAAGCAAGGCTCGCCCGAGCAGGTCATCAACATTGCCCGCAAGATGGGCGTACGCAGCCCCATCGACGCCGTGCCCGCCATCTGCGTCGGCACCCCCGAGATTACCGTCTATGAGATGGCCGGTGCCATGGCTACCTTCGCCAACAAGGGCGAATATGTAGAACCGATTTTCGTCACCCGCATCGAGGACAACAAGGGCATGGTGCTGGAACGCTTCACTCCCCAGCGCTCCGAGGCCCTCGACGAGCAGACGGCCTACATGATGATCGAGATGATGAAGGGTGTGGTGCAGAGCGGTACCGGTGTGCGCCTCAACTACAAGTACCACCTCAACGAGTACTCCACCGCCATCGCCGGCAAGACAGGTACCACGCAGAACAACTCCGACTGCTGGTTTGTGGGCATCACGCCCAAGCTGGCCACGGCTGTGTGGACCGGCGGCGAGCTGCGCAGCATCCACTTCCGCAACATGACTTTCGGTCAGGGTGCCGCCCAGGCCCTGCCCATCTTCGGCTACTTCATGCAGAAGGTCTACCAAGACCCCGCCATCAAGTTCTACCGCGGCGACTTTGAGCGTCCGGCGGTGCCTATCGAGATGGACTGCTCCAATTTCCAGCAGGAGATTGAGAAAGAAGACTTCGACTGGGACTTCTAGGAGTTAAGAGTTATGAGTGAAGAGTTAAGAGTTAATCTTCTGGGGATGACGCTGCCTGAGTTGCAGGAACTCTGTGCTGGCGAGGGCTTTCCCCGGTTCACGGCCAAGCAGCTCTGCGACTGGCTCTACAAGAAGCGTGTCGACAGCATCGACGCCATGACCAACCTCTCGTTGGCCCAGCGGGCACGTCTCAATGAGATGGCCTACATCGGACGCTCCTTCCCCGTGCGCTGCCAAGTCTCGAAGGACGGCACCAAGAAGTATCTCTTCGGCCTCACCCCCGACCCCTCTTCCAAGGGGAGGGGAGAGGAAACCATGGGGTTGACCAGATATGTAGAATCCGTATTCATTCCAAGGGTATCTACCCCCCTCGCCCCGGGGAGAGGGGATGGGAGTGAGGCTGCCACCCTCTGCGTCAGCTGCCAGGTGGGCTGCAAGATGGGCTGCCGCTTCTGCGTCACCGGCCAGCAGGGCTTCCACGGCAACCTCACGGCCGGCGACATCCTCAACCAGCTCTTCTCCATCCCTGAGTTTGAACAATTGACCAACGTGGTCTTCATGGGCATGGGCGAACCGATGGACAACCTCGACGCCGTGCTTGCCGCCACCCAGGTGATGACCTCCGACTGGGGCCTCGGCTGGAGTCCCAAGCGTATCACCGTCAGCACCGTCGGCATTGTCCCCGGCCTCAAGCGGTTCCTTGACGAAAGCCAGTGCCACCTCGCCGTGAGCCTCCACAACCCCGTGCCGCAGGAGCGTCTCCAGATGATGCCGGTGCAGAAGGCTTTCCCGCTGAACGAGGTGCTGAGGTTGTTACGTCAGTACGACTGGAGCGGCCAGCGCCGCCTCTCGTTCGAGTACACCATGTTCCGCGGTCTCAACGACGACCAGGCCCACGCCGCCAAGCTCGTCGAGGTCCTGCGCGGCCTCGACTGCCGCGTGAATTTGATCCGCTTCCACGAGTCGCCCGAGGCCCCCTTCAAGACCTCCATGCCCACCACCATCAAGGCTTTTCAGGACTACCTAAACAGAAACGGCGTCATCTGCACCCTCCGCGCCTCGCGCGGACAGGACATCGACGCCGCTTGCGGCCTGCTGGCCGGGAAAGAATAATCAGGTCTTATTTCTGAGGAGCGCGCACCGCGCGGACAGAGATACCTGAAAAGCGGTGGCTGGAAGACACAGGGTCTCCGAAGTCTGTACCGAACCACGTCGCCCCGGCGCTGAAATTGTGTGCATAGTATGGAGTAGTGGTGTTGAGCGAGGAAGTCCAGTAGTAACAGCCATAATTATATCCGGGAGGGTTATGAGTCCATATGTCCGCGGCAGGCAGAAAAATGCTGTTGCCGTTGGGGGCGGTGAAGAGGTATCCGTTGACACCGTTCAGCGTCGTCCATTCGTGGGTGGTGTTTGCCGCCATCTCTTCCCATTCATCTTTGGTAGGGGT
>JAEEGL015464720.1_pt1 | contig 15090 bp, 9 predicted proteins | sample 9134231 | NCBI WGS metagenome assembly JAEEGL01 (sample SAMN16246548, study PRJNA631951) | gut metagenome | biome: gut microbiome; feature: rumen; material: fiber-attached | host: Bos | place: Iran: Karaj | collected 2018-10 | reverse complement strand
GTTCAGTTTGAATTGTATTTTAAGGATAAACTTGAGCCGCTTAATATGATGATTGAATTTAACGGCTGGTGGTTCTATAAAGCCCCTGGTACAAAAGTTGTTGATTTGATGCCTTATTTCTTTGAAAACAAAAGTGCAGTGAAAAAGCCAGGTACCTTTAAGCTTAGATATTTCCTTCCTCCAGCTGATGGTATGAATATGCCGAAAAACGGCGATCCATACGAAGCAAAAGACGGGGACTGGCTCTACAATTATTATGCAGTGCTGCCAGCCCTGCCGGAAGTAAAGATTGAAGAAAGCCCGGTTTGTAAAAAGATTACACATATGAATTAAAGATAACAGAGTGTTATTCTCCGGCTTAGTAAATTGTCATCTTCGGGCTTGACCCGAAGATCTGTACATGCAAAGTGTTGTATAGATTCCCGGGTCAAGCCCGGGAATGACACAACATTAAATGGAATATTATGAACAAAATTGATTTAAATGATTTTATCTGGAATGGACGATATCTCGACCATGAAGGTGTGCGCTATTTTGATTATTCGGCAAGCGGCTTTTGTTTTGTGATGAAAGGGCGTTCTGCAGAGGCTGTAATTTTAAGTGATGCAGATTCCTGGAATGAAGCTAACAAAGGAGTTCTTGGAGTTTTTATAACTGAAGGAAATGACACCAGCATTCAGGCAATTCCTGAAGAACCAACTATGCGGGTTATTTTGAATGCCCGGGAAAACCGCATAAAGCTTTTTGAAGCTGATGTAGAAAAGACTGTTTGTGTACGGGTTATGAAATTCAGTGAAGCAGCGTTTGGATATGCGGGATTGAAGTCACTGGAAATTGATGGGGAATTGCAGGTGGCATCGGAGGTTTCGACAGGCTCAACCACCGATGTAAAGCGCCCGCTTAAATTAGAATTCATCGGTGACAGCATTACCTGTGGTTACGGTATAGAAGGAGTTTGGGAGAAAGACACCTTTACCACCAGTCAGGAACGTCCGGATAAGGCCTATGCTTTTCTTACAGCTAAGGCGCTTGGTGCAGAAGTTCAGCTTTGCAGCTGGAGTGGAATCGGCTTGATTTCAAATTATGTTGACCCTGCGACTGTAAATCTGCCTGATACACACTGGCTCATGCAGGCAAACTGGCCTTATACAGATAAGTCTCTTTCGTTGAGACTTGGACTGGAACCTGAGGTTTGGGATGGCTCCCGCTATGAGCCTGATGTTGTTGTAATTCATCTTGGAACAAATGACTTAAGCTGGGTACGCGGATTGGAAGAACGCCGCCTGGAATATGTTGCTCAGCTCCGTCAGCTGATAGAAGCAGTTCATCGCAGAAGTCCAAAGGCAAAAATTGTTTGTTGTCTTGGAATTATGGGTGAGGCACTGAATGATTCTGTAAAAGAAGCAGTGGAGCTGTTTAAAAAAGATTTTCCTAAGACTTGTGCGGAGTTCCTTCCTTTTACCCAGCAGCTGGAAGCTGATGGAATCGCAGCAGACTGGCATCCGTCGGCAGTGACACACAGGAAGGCTGCAGAGAAATTGACAAATTATTTGGTGTCATTATCGGGATTGACCCGATAATCTGCAAGTTGCCGGGATGTACAGATTCCCGGGTCAAGCCCGGGAATGACACATAAATACAGTCTGGGGATGACGCTATTTTTTGAGTCGATATACCTTTGATCCGCGGCGTGGTGTCCACAGCTTGCGGCGGGCTTCTGGCAGCGATTCTATAGAATCTTCTTCAAACCCAAGCTGTTCGAACCAGTCGGCAGTTTGGGTTGTCATGATGAAGATTGAGGTTGCCTGTCCTTCCATTGCCTGTTCAATTAAATTATCCATCAGCTTAGGGCCGATTCCCATATGGGCGTAATTTTCATCAACGGCAACAGCAGCAATTTCGGCCTGTCCATCTTCATAAAAATGGAGTGCTGCACAGGCGTGAACACCACCATCAATTTCATAAACAATATAATCTTCGAGTGTATCTGAAATCTGGACTTCGGTACGAGGAAGTAATTTTCCGCTTTCTACAAACGGTTTCATAATAGAAAGTACAGATGGAATATCTGTCTGTTCCATAGAACGAACTTTTCCGTAGTTTCCAGTGTAAATCATCGTTCCAGAACCAAGACCACTGAAAATTTCACACGGCATAACACCATCAATATTCCCATCCAGAATATGGACACGAGTAACTCCGGCCCGGCAGGCTTCCTGAGAAGCTTTAAATAGATTTTTGATTTCTGAATCAGCAGAAGGATTTTCTGCTATAAATCTATCAACTTCTTCAAGATTCATAGCCGGAATGTTTCCACTTTCTGAGAGAGCAAAGCCTTCTGGAATTATATATTTTTCTGCATTAATTTCTTCATTAAACATCATGAAGAAAAGTTTATCAGCTTTAAGATTCATGGCAACTTGTTTTGCAAGCAGCATGGAAGAAATGTTATAAGGATGACCTGCGGCGTTCCAGCCAATACATGGGAAAATAGGAACAAATCCATCATCTAAAACTTTAAGAATTGCTTCAGTTTCGAGCTTATCTATTTCTCCGGCAGTTCCATAATCAAAACCGTTAAGAACTCCACGGCCTCGAGCGCGAACCCAGTTACCAATTACAGCTGAAATATTATTCGCGGCAAGGCTCGTCATTACTGTATTCGAAACATCAAAAGCGGCCATTTTAATGAGTGGCATGGCTTCTGCAGAAGTAACTCGGAAAGTTTCGTTGTAACTCCATTTGATATTTGCATTTTTAAGAATTTCGTCTATGCGGCGGCGTGCTCCTGGTATTAATACAACTTTAAGTCCAGCCTGATGCAGCAGGGCTATATCCCTTATATGTGAAGAAAAAAGTGGTGAGCTGATTGTTTTATCATCAAGATAAATAACCAGAAGTGCATTCTTGAATTTCTGAAGATAGCGAATTACGTCGCGTACATTTTCTGCAGTTTTTGAAGTTGTCATTCTTCCATTATAGCAGAATTCTTATTGTTTTTGGAATAAATACAGCCGCAATAGTCTTGTCGATACATTCCATATTCTGCGCTGATTTCCAGGCTGCGTTTGAAGCCGCCTTTCTTTTTGAAATCTGAAGGAAGCCAGTGCGGGATTTTTTTGGATTGATTTGATTCGGTAGTGTTTCCGGCATATGTTGTGAGGGCTTCGCGTTCCAGTTGTTCGCCGATTGTGTTTAGTTTTTGTGCATCTTTGAACGGGCTTATAGAAAGGGTTGTGCAGAAGTAGTCGAATTGGTGTTGTGTGGCGTATTCAAAAGCCCGCTTGAGTCTGAACTCGTAGCAGCGGCGGCAGCGTTCGCCTTTTTCGGGTTGTGAGGCGAGCTCAGGATTTTCGCGTGTACCAACTGCAGTGTAAAATTCCTCCGGATCATAATTCAATTCTACGACCTGTACTTTGCCTTCAAGGGCTGGTGGAAACTTTTCATATAATTTTTTTAGTTCTGCGAGGCGACGTTCATATTCAGCAGGTGGATAAATATTCGGGTTATAATATAAAACTGTTATATTGAAAAATTTATGAAGATATTCGAGAACATAGGAAGAGCATGGACCGCAGCAGGCATGCAATAAAAGAGTTGATTTTTCCGAACTAACGTTAGTTAGTAAATTGTCCAGCTTTTTCTGGTAATTTATTTTTTTTCCCGGATTTGTTTCCATTGAGTTTAAAATAATGAGAAAGGATTTCCGGGTCAAGTCCAGAGTTGGTTCATATTATATATGTTACTAAGGACTAGAAAAATGGTATCTAAACCTATAGAATATAACGCATATAATGTTTCAGGAGACTATTATGAAAAAAATTTGTTTTTTATTAGCTATTGCTTCAAGTTTGTTTTTGATTTCTTGTGCAAGTACACATTCTTATCCAACTGTAGCACATTTTACAGAGCTTGCACCTGGTTCTATGCCTGCGAATCGATATATTGTTCTTGGTGAAGTTTCAGCAGAAAATACATTGATTGTTGCAACAGAAGATATTACAAAAGAAATGGAAAATGAAATTTCTCCAGAGCCTAAAATTCTTTCTATAAAGACTATGGGCGATGATAGAAAATATGGTTTTATTGGTAAGCCTACAAAAATGAAATTGAACATATATGAGAGGGCAGAAGCTCTTGCTGAATACAAATTAATTGAGCTTGCAAAATATAATAAGGCTGACGCAATTATTTGTTTTAATATTTCTACAGAAATGCAGAGAGATGGAGCGAATACAATGCTTACAACAAAGGCTTCTGGACTTGCTGTAAGAATTGTTGCAGATGAAGGTTATTCTATTGAATATCCTGTTTCTGATGTATGGAATCCTTCGGAATTTGAATATACAGATGAAGAACTTGAAGCTGAAGCTGCCGCAGAGACAGCTGCTGAAGAAACTTCTTCTGAAGATGAAGTAGAAAACGTAGAATAAAATCTATTTGCGGGCGAGGGCAGTACTTACACAACTGATGTAGACAAGACTGCCTCGCTCAGCACCTTTAATTGCCGGAACAACAATTTTGTTTTGTTCAATCATTTCTGTTACGATAGGACGAGCTTTTTCACCGTCTAACCCGTCATTTTGTAAAACCTTTATATCTTTTATTTTGTGATTTTCAATCTGAATCTCAAGTTCCAGGTGTAGAAAACTTGTCTGGGTTTTACCTGTATAAATCCCGTCTTCAATTTCTGTAAGTTCAATTTTGTAATACGGAAGATTTGCTGCTTCACGGAGCTGTAATTTTTTGCGGTTGATAACATAGCCGCCAGCCATTAAAAGAATAAGAGCAGCAATCATTAAAAATTTGGATAAATCAATCATTATGTTTTTTTTCATAAATTTTCCTTATCTGTAAAAATTATATTGAATCAACTCCGGGTGATATTCAAAATGCATATTATCATAAATTACCCATTTCCCCCCCCAGATAAATCCCTCATCTTCAAAAATCTTTATAACAGATTCCGGTGGCATCCAGCGTTTTCTTAGTGGAATTAACATCCAGGTATCCGGGTATTTATCTGCTGCCCAGCTCCAGAAAATCTGTTTACCGTCCTGTGATTTTGGAAGTACATCCAAAGCAATTCCAAGACTATGAAAAGATTTTCGTTTTGTACCTTCTATTATGCGCCAGTAATAAGCATCGTTGGATTTTAGATTTTCAAGAAAAGCTTGAACTTCTGAATCTGTTTTTGAAAGAGCCAGGATTTTTTCTTCAACTTTTTTTAGTGGTTCCTTCATACGTTCATGAACATTTGTTTTATTACCAAGGAAACTTATTCTTATAATGTGTTGTTCTAGAGAACGTCGGGTTGAAGAATCATAAACAGCATCAAAGAAAAACATTGGAGTTCCGGCTCCATTTTTACGGCTCTCTTTTGAACTGAAATTTTTTATTCGTTCGCGTTGTTCTTCCGAGTAGTTTTCAGGATCTGCAAGTTCTTTAGGATAACCATATAGAAGACTCCAGTAATTATCTTTATTTGCAAATTCTTCTGCTGGAAGAAAGCTTCCGTTTGCCCAGTAAAAATCATAAGTTTTTCCGGGACCATTTTTGTCGCCAGGTATATCTGGAATTTTTACGGTGATAATCCATTCACCTTCCTGAATATTAAAACGGCGTGTAAAAGTTAAATCAGGGTAAGCTCTTTCAAAATATATCAGATTGCCAATTCCAAAAGTCTGATTATTCTGTGCAGATAACTGTAGGAAAAGTAAAGTGAGAATTAAAAAAATACATTTTTTTTTCATATAGGATTACTTCAGAGCAGAACTTTAACGCTTTTTGCGGTCTGGAAACTGCTCATAATATTTTTTCTTATCTTCGTACATATTTACATCGGCTTGTTTCATTGCTTCATAAATACGTAAGCTGTCTTCTTCAAGACAAAGTCCAATTGCAAAACTGACATTATCAGTTTGTGCAGCTTTTTCTTTCATTTTTTTTGCATAATCTTCGAGCTGTTCCATTGTTGTGTTACGAAGAAGAACCATAAATTCATCACCGCCAGCACGATAAATTTCTTGAGTTGGAAATATATCTTTAAGAATATTTGCCGCATCTTTTATCAGCTTGTCACCGGCTGAATGACCGTGATTATCATTCATTGTTTTAAGGCCGTTTAAGTCTGAAAAAATAATTCCAAGATTTTTTCTTCCAGGGCGTCTGTCAAGATTTAACTGCATTAAACGGTTATTCATTTCATTTCGGTTTAGAACACCGGTAAGAAGGTCTACAGTACTTAGAATCCTGAATTTATCAAACATCTGATAGCTGGAAATTTCTGAAGCAAGGAAAAAGGTTGTAAGTTCGAGAGTTTCTTTTATATGGACTGTTTTTTCTGTATCGAAATTATTTGCCCAGATATAACCTAAAAGCTCCATACCATTTTTAAGAGGAAAAAGGACAATACTTTCAACATGAGCTTCTTTTAATGAATTGTACCATAAAGGGTTCTTTGATTTTAGAGTTTCCATATCCTGTTCATCTTTCAGGATAATACAGTTGCTTCCTCCAATTACTTCTTCCCAGCTTTGGGCAATAGAATAAAAATCATTTGTGAGCCAGTCTTCTTTATAATTGTTTTTCCGGAAATCTTCAGAAACATCTTCACAAAGTAGAGAACAGCTTCGTGACATTTCGTTCATGCTTAAGATTGCACAATAGGATGCGCCACAAATATTGCGAATGTCTTTTATTACCTCGTGCATTGTTTTTTTGAAATCAGATGTACCGCGCAGTTTGATACAAGTACTTAAGACTTCTGCTGCCGTATCATGTGAAACATTTGACATTTTTTCAGACTCAACTTCATGGGTCAATTCCTGGGTGTAGGTACAGTAGCAAAGGTTTCCATCATCAGCATCGAGAGGCATGGAAAAAAGATTGAACCAGAAATCAAAGCGTTCCGGGTGAACGTATGAGTGCTGAGGTTTTTTAAGTACAGCACTGTTATATATAAAAAATTCAAAATTTAAGTCGTGGGGAAAATAATTCTGGTAGAGGCTGTTAGGAATGAATTTTTTTGATAAGAGTTCGGGCATATCTGGCATGTTTTCGATAGAATCAATATAAGCCTTGTTGCCGGCAACAATTCTGATTTCTCCATATTTGCCATCCGGAAGTTTTTCAATAGACACTATACAGGTCATAGGTTGAAAACTGTCTACAAACTTTTGAAAATCCACTCATCCTCTCCTTTATTGTCTTTTAGAATAGTCAATTTATTAATTTTAACATGAAAATTCGAAAATAACAAATTTGTATTATAAAGGGTGAATTATTGGTTAATGCTTTACAAATGTGTGTTTGTTAAATTTTTTATTAATAAAAACCGGATTATTTCTGAGAGTAAAGTATTGAATTTTCAGAAGAGTTAATCTATAGTCTTTTTCACTGTAACAAAAAACAAGGTTTTCAACTGTTTGCAAACCTTTTCAATTATTCAGATCTGTTTATCATCTTTATTAAGCTTATCAGTTTATCAGTTTTAAAAGCTAAAATTCTATTAACAGAAAGAGATTCTAAATGTCTAAAAAGTTTACTCTCATACACTTGGCCGGTGTCTTATTGTGCCTGTCAGTTTTTGCTGAACCAGATAATGGAAAGTTTTTACCAGAGACAGAACTTCCGCTTTTACATCATGCATTTATGGAAGCCGGTGTTGGAATGAATTTTCCTGTGATGTTTTTTAATCAGGGAACAATTGCTATGACAAGTTTTGGCGGAGATGCCTTAATTGGTGCCGGATATAATTTTTCCGGCTGGCTGACAAGTGTTCATTATACTCATGATATGTGGGGACAGGGAAAAGGCAATTATGCTTTGATGGAAAACTTTCACAATAACATAGTTGAATTCCGTCTTAGAAAAATCGTTTCCAGAAAGTCTATAAAATGGTTTCCTAAAATGCTGGAAATGATTCCTGGCATAGGGCTTGGTGTAAACTTTATTACTACTGATTATTATCCGTCTGTACGCGCAAAAGAAGAAGGCCGCATGAATCATGTGCTTCTTGGAGCTGAAGGCGCAAATTGTTTTTTCTATCGTGCTGGAATTGAATTTGCAATAAATGGAATTACAGATATGTTCATTCCGTTTATTGGAGCTGATTATAATGCATTTTATGATACAAGCATTGGGGGTGGTTTTGCAGGTTTTGCCCGTGTTTATGCAGGAGTACGTGCATATCCTCTTGGAATTGTAAATGATGTAAAGCGTATAAAAGAAGAACGCTATGAAAAAATGATTTCTGAATGGCCGGAACCGTCTGCAACAATTACAGCTCAGAATAAAAAGGATTTTACGCCGGACGGGGATGGGATTAATGATGTTGCAATTTTTGATTTAAGAACGGAATTTCTGGAAGCAGATCCTGAGAGTTGGATTGTTTCGATTTTTGATCAGAAAGATAAAGAGATAAAGAGATTTGAAGGAACGGGCAGAGTTCCTAATCAGGTTGTGTGGGATGGTGAATCAGAAGATGGAGAAATTGTTTTCTCGCGAAATAATTATACTGCCAGACTTTTTGTTGTTCCTTCAGAAAAAGACAGAGAAAGAACCGGATGTTCTGAATTAACTTCACAAGATTCTTTTAAGACGGGAATTCTTTTTCAGATTGTAGTTCCGGATAAACAGTGGAAGATTATTGTAAATACAATTTATTTTGATCCTGATCGTGCAACTTTTGAAAAGATTTCTGAAGAACAGCGGCAGGAAAATTTTGAAACCCTGGACAGCATTGCAAAACAGATTCTTGAGCATGGAGAGGTCGATGTTCTTGTTGAAGGATATGCAAATAATGTTTCAAATACGGAACGTGAAAACCGGCTTGAATTGATTCCGCTTTCAAGACTCAGGGCAAAAACAATCAAGGATATTCTGGTTAATAACGGACTTGATGAAGAGATTCTTTCCTTTGAAGGAAACGGAGGAATGAATCCTATAGCAAAATGGGAAGACCGTGAAAACTGGTGGAAAAACCGTCGTGTTGAATTTATTGTAACCAAAAAAGAATCATAAGGAGTGAATATTTTATGAAACGCAGATTAATTAATTTTGTTTTTTCAGTTTTTGCATTAATTGCTTTTAATGGATGTTCGAATCTTTTTGAAAATATTATTAATGATGATTTATCCTTTAAAAACGGAGATGATTCTCTTTTTGTAAAAAATAATGGCAGCGATATTAATAGTGGACTTGTTGTGATTAAATCTTCACAAAAGACTGTAAATCAGATTATTTATACACCATCACAAAAAAATTATTTTGTTGGAAAGGTTCCGGCAGGTTATTCTGATTTTAAGATAAATTATGAAAATGGAACGAATGTAAGTTTTTATGGAAAAGACGGGCCTGTTGAATTACGTTGTTTTGTAAATGATGTAAATGCAAAAATTCAGTGGAGTCTTTTGCAGACCTGGACATATATCCCTGAATATCAGATTTATACAACAAAAGATTTAGATGGAAACGAAATTGTATATCGTGGAATAAAATCTCAGCGTGTAGAAAAATTTGAAACCCCGGTTACAGTGAATTTTAAAGTTCAAAATACAGGAACAAATTCATTTCTGACAGCAGATCTTCCTTATGGCGTAAGTGTTGCAACTTGTAAGGTTACAGCAGATGATGAGCAATATTTTACAGAATACAAAATCATTCTTACAAAAGAATACATTCCTTCGGTTGCAGATTCTCTATCTGAAGATGCAAACAATGTAACGGAACATGGTCTAGTTGTAATTAAAGCAAGTGACCCTGGCCGCAATGCTATAAACTTCAGCAGTACAAAATATGAATATGAGATTGGTGATTCTACAGGTAAAGATATTTCGTTAGATTTAACCGGCCGTGATGACCCTGTAATTTTTAAATGTTTTTCATTAGATAAAAATGCAGAACTTACCTGGAAGGCTGTTCAGACAAAAGAATATGTGCCTGAATGGGATTCAAACAAAGGTGGAATAACTGCTCAACAATTAAAAGAACTTGGAACTCCTGTGGATTTTGATTTTATAAAGGCAGAAGAAAATTATTCCGGAACAAATCCATTTATGCAGTTTACTTCAGATTCTAAAGAAGCTGTAAAATCAAATCTTCCTTATGGTGTTACAGAAGTGTATGCAAAAATTACTTCTTATAATGAAGATGAAAATAATATATTAGTTCCAACTATCACACAGTATAAAATTACTCTTACAAAACGTTATATAATTACCACAGGGATTAATAATGCATCTGGTGAAAATACAACCGGTCTTGCAGTTTATGCAAATGGAAAACAGGGAAATCTTATTTCGTATAATCCGCTTGTTCTTGATTATTCTGTGGAAGGTTTAAACGGTGCAAATGATCCTGTAAGAATTGAATTTCGTCCAAAGGAACCTGAGTTTACAGAAATCACGTGGACAGCAGAAAAAACTCATTCTTATGAACCGGAAATTGAAAAATATACAAACGGAAATGTTAGTTATACCTTACAAAAGAACGGAAAATTTGTAAAGCTTGATGAGTCTGTAAATATTCTTAATTCCTTGTTGTTTACAGAGAAAAAAGATGGAACATATTTGAACACAGGAAATCTCCCGTATGGTATTACTGTTGTATCTGTAAATGCAAAATCTTTTGATGATAAGAATTCGTCAACAACATATAAAATTACGTTTAATAAAAAACAGGTTTCTACAAATATAAATATTATATCTGCATCTGGAGAAGAGATGAGTACAGTGGTTGATCGTGGACTTGTTGTTCTGGGTGCAAAGAATGAAAGTTTAAATCGAATCAGCTTTAATCCTTCTAAGACTGAATACAATATTGATGATGTTGTTGCTGCTGATAATGATATGAAGTTTCGTTGTTATCTTGCAGATACAGATGCTAAGGTTGAATGGAAAGTTAGAGCGCTTGTTGAGTTTACCCCTAAAATTACAGAATATGAAAAAGAAATAACAGATTCTTTTTTGGGCACAAAAGAGACGAGAAAATATAAATTTATCAGTGGACAAAATGAAACTGCGTGTGATAAAGCTGTTGATTTTGTTTTTACAGAAAATATTACGGCTAATGAAATTAAAGCAAAACTTCCTTATGGGATAACAGAAGTAAAAGCTGTTATTACTGCTGATAAAGAAAGGACAACAGAATATAAAATTTTACTCCGTCAGGATATTTGTAAAAAAACCGTAAGTGTTGAAGATTTTGAAAAGTCTCTTACCAGTGGTGAAGGGGAAGGAAACTATTCACAGCTTAAAAAATTAGAAATTAAGATTGTTGATGAAAAGGATAAGGAAAATACTGAAGCAAAATTAACTCCTGAATTTTCTCCTTCGGTAACAACCTATAATCTCAAAGTTGATGAAGAATCTGATAAGATAAACATTGAAGCAATTGCAGCTTCTGAAGAGGCAAAGATTTCTGAGCCTAAGGTAATTACAAAGTATGGTGAAGTTCCTGCAATTGAAGGAATGAATATTAACCTCGTAGGTGGAAAATCAAGAGTTACCTTTACTGTTACAGATGAAACAAATATTTCCAGAACTTATACGATTTATGTTGAGAAGCCGGAAGATGGAGATACGACTTTAGAAAAGCTGGACATTACTCCTTTAGTTTCTTTTGAAAATGGTCTGGCTCTGGATCAGGGATTAATAAAATCTTACAAGGGTGGAAGTGAAACTGACATAGCAAAATATAATATGACACTCAGTGCCGATAGCCGTAAGGATGTTTCTAACGTAACATTTAAGGCAGTGCCAACTAACAAACGAACGGTCGTAAGTTATGGTGTTTCAGATTCTTATGATAAGCTTCCTGAAAATTGGAGTACAGAGTTCAAGAAAGCTAATCCTGCATCGATGAATGTTATTCTTGGAGATGATGATGTTTCTGTAATTACTAAAGTTTTGTGGATTAAAACAGTTAGTGATGAATACTATCATACAACGGCTACAGGATACGCAAGCGTAAAAACAGCGGACATAACTTATCATAAGATTCAAATGATAAAGGCCGGAAATGCAAATAAGGAACTCACAGCTGTTGCAATTGATGTAACTTACGAAAATGGTAGAACAAATACTATTAATCTTCAAACTACAAAAACAGAAATTGCAAAAAAAGCAGAAAATGTAATTACTGGTATTGATAAAATTACAACCTTTGCGGATGTTGTTGAAATTTATTTTAGACCTTTAGATAAGGATGCCAATCTTTCATATACAATTAAGAATACTGAGAATGCCCAGGAAAAAGAAATTCTTGCAGATGTGAAATATGAAAAAATAAATGGAACCTGTTCAAAATTTAATGATGGTTCACAAGACTATTACAAACTAACTATCGGTCGTAAGGAAGATGGCATAAACTCAATTAAAGATTTTCCTCGTGGAACTACAGTTGTTACGATTGGTGAAAGAACGTTTACTTTTACAAAACCTGACATTAAAAATGTAACTTATAAGCTTGGTTTGGGAAATGGTGAATTAAAATGGTCAAATTATATTTATCTGAAATATGAAGAAACTTCCTTGAATATGACTCTTAATTCTGAACAGCAGAATCAGATTCTTAGTGTAAAGAGCTGTGAGTATTATAAGGGTGCAAATAATAGAGAACTTACTCAGGCTGAAATAACAAATACAAACGTAAACTCTGAAATTACAGGACCTCAGGAAAAAACTGTTTGGACTAATGTTGTAACAAATATTCCTGTAGGAACAACAAAGCTTGAAATAAATGTAAAGAATAATGCAAATGAAAAATCTTACACATATTATATTGTTCGTGCAGATACAACAGAGACCCGTCTTAAGACTCTATCATTTGATGGAGTTACTCCAAAAGCCTTTGAAACCGACTGGAAATCAGAAGAAAACAGAACAACCTATACTTATGAATTTGCAAAACCGTTTAATGTTGAAGCCGGTGAAAAAATCTTAAAGCTTGCTCCGGTTAATCCGGGTGCTTATATTACAATAAAAAAATATCAGTCAACAAATGGAAGTCTTAATAATTCTGAAGATGAAAGCTGGACTTTGTGCTCTGGAGAAACAAAAACAGGTACGGATGCTTTGAGTTTTACAGAAAGCTTTACAGAGACAACAGCATCCAAAAATGCAGGAACTTCAATTAAGTATGAAATCAAAGTTTCAACTGTAGACGGTGCAGAAGCAACGCATACTTATAATGTTATTATTCATGTAGAAGCAGATAAAACTGTTCAGCTTGATGCACTTAAGATTATTCAGAAAGGCGAAACAGATGCATTGAGCAGAACAATTCTTGCAAATTCATTTAAGCCAGAAATACTTGAATATGAGGATTTATCTGCAAGCTTGAACTATAAGGGTGATATTGTTATTACTCCAATTAAGTATGCAAAAGCAAGTATCGTAAGAACTGAGCTTAAGTGTGGTGAGGAAGAAATTCCTTCTGAGAATACATCGGGAATAATTTTTGCTGTAGATGGAAATATTACAATTCCATATTCAGTTTACAGTGAAAAGCTTGGAAAGACTTATACTATAAGTTATGAAGTCCAGGCTCAGGATACAACTGTTCCGGTAAAAACATACACCGCTGCATTTATGATTCCTGAATATAAGATAATTACTGAAACAACAAAAGCTTCTGTTACTAAGAACTTTAGTTATGATATTTCTGCAGGGAATAAAGGTGGACTGGGATACAGGTTTGGTTCTGTGATAACAGCAGAGGGATTACAGGTAAAAGATTTCTTTGGTGGAATTGATATTATCGGAAGTTCAGATGGTAATACCTGGTATGAAAGCAGTTTTGGTGGAAGCGGTTTCCAGTTTGTTCTGAAAATTGATGGAACAGATTACTGGGCTAAGCTTAATGCGCAGGGTAAACTTGAAGTGCTATATACCTATGATGGAGCAAGCATACCAGTTGAAGTTCAGATTCCACAAGGAATAGGCTTTGAAGTTAAGCCTCAGTTTGTTGTTGAAGAAAACACACAATATCTTGAATTGGAGTTTGTTCTAACTAACTCATCTGGTAAAACAGTAAAGCTTGGTGCTGCAATTGATACTTTGATTGGAACAGTAGAGGAAGCTTCCAGAGCTTCGAATGATCGAGTTAATGTAGGAGCAACTAACAATGGATTTACTATGAAAGGAAATGATTTCAGTTTCTCTGTACTTTTGAAAAATGCTTATGGCGTTGATAACGCAACTGCATTCTGGTATGGTCCATATGATTCTGGAAATTTCCTTTTGCATGTATTTGATGAAAATAAAGTAAGCGGACTTAATTCTAATGAAGATAGTGCCGCAAGTTTCTATTGGGACATTGGAGAAGAAACAGTAAGTTCTAAGAAGATTAGAATTGCTATGGAGAGAGTGAAGTAAAGGGGGGAGGGGAACCTCCCCTCTTCAGGCTATGGTGTCATCCCCGGGCTTGTCCCGGGGATCTATCTATTCAAAACGTTTATCTTCTATTCTCTTTGTTTTCTTTTCGCTTCTTGGCAGCTCGCCGATTCCTACAACCTTTACTTCCGGAGTCATGTTGTACTTCTGCTTAAAGTTGTAAGCGATGGCCAGGGCAACTTCGGTGCGGTCTGTGCCGCCTTCAACTTCTACGAAAAGGGTCATCTTATCTTTGCCTTCGGCGTGCTCAATTACGGCGCGGTATTCGCTTGAAGTTCCAGGAACTGCTTTAATAACATCTTCGATTGTGCTTGGGAAGATGATGTTACCCTTAACTTTAACCATGTCATCGCTGCGGCCAAGAATCTGTGTGATGCGCGGATACTTGAGGCCTGTTGGATTTGGAGTTGTTACAAAGGCAGCAAGGTCGTGTGTGCGGAAGCGGAAGAGAGGTGCGCCTTCTTTTACGAGGGTTGTCAAAGTGATTTCACCAATCTGTCCTTCCGGAACTGGCTTACCTGTCTGAGGGTCAAGGATTTCGATGTAAACGTAATCGTCAAAAATGCTGATTGCATCGTCGCCAACTGCGTTTATTCCGATTCCGGGACCGTAGCATTCTGTAAGACCGTAGATGTCGTAAAGCTCGATTCCGAGAATGCTCTGGATGCGGTTGCGCATTTTTTCGCCCCAGCGT
>JAEEGL015069497.1_pt1 | contig 15090 bp, 7 predicted proteins | sample 9134231 | NCBI WGS metagenome assembly JAEEGL01 (sample SAMN16246548, study PRJNA631951) | gut metagenome | biome: gut microbiome; feature: rumen; material: fiber-attached | host: Bos | place: Iran: Karaj | collected 2018-10 | reverse complement strand
CTGAAAACCATTTAACGTATTAGGATTAGTTACTGCATATCCGCCTGTTAGTGCTAAAGTAGGCAGATTGCCAGCCTTCAGTATGTTGGTTTGCTGCTTGCTCAAGTCTATGGAGTTCTGCAACATACGCAGTTCTGGGCGGTTAGTAGCTACCAAACCCATATCAATCTGCGGAGTAGCGGCCGTTTCTGTCAAGTTGTCTTTCTCCTCATCTGCCAAAATAATTTGGGAATCAACAGGCAGTCCACACAACTGGCAGAGCAACATTTTTGAGAGTACCACACCATCGTTTACCTTGGTTAAAGTCATCTCTGCCTCGTTCACTTTCACTTTCACATTTAGTCCATCAGAACGTGTGGCAACGCCCTCGTCAATCATCTTCTGTACATCACCATCTAGTTTCTGTACTACTTGCAGGTAGCTCTCAGCCAGTTTCTGTTTATGGCGCAATGACACCACCTGCCAGTAGGCCTGGTCAATGTTATATAAAGTGTTCTGCCGCTGCATATCCAAAGAATTGGCAGCCAAGTCTTCGTTGATGTCAGCCATCTTGTTCAATGCCACAATTGCCCCTCCCATAAATACAGGTTGCGTCACCATTACAGCGCCAGCAAACATATTGCGAGTATCAGTACGAAGAGCATCGACCAAGCCAATGCCAGTTTGATTGAGCACACTAGCCAATGGCGTCAGGTCGAGCGTAATACCTAAGGCGCTCAACGCACTCAAACTGTTTTGCAGACCTGCCGCTGTATTAGTGCCTAAGTTACTCAAAGCGGTTTTCTTTTCATCGTCTAATATGGATATTTCCTTGCTGGTCCACATGTAACCACCCAAAGCGTCCACTTTAGGTAAATACTGGGTTCTGGCAGATTTTCGCGTATTGGCAGCAATCTCCTGTTTAGCTTTGGCAATACTCATCTGTTTGTTGTTGCGCAGTGCCATCGACCTACAACTGTCAAGTGAGAGCACCTGCTGAGCCATCATTGTCCACGGCAAGAAGAAAAGGAGACCAATGGGCAATGTCCGAGCTATCACACCCCTTGTAGTTTTTTTCATAGTTTTATTCATTATCTATTTTTCCTTACCTTATTAATGATTTCGCCTGCAAATTTCGTAAAAATTATCTATACTAGGATGGTCCATATTACCTAATTAATGTTCTATAGGTTAGTTTTTTAAAATACAAACCCTATGTTCAGGTAAAAATATGTTTTTTCAGTTCTATTGCTATAGCCTACCGATGCACCTATTGGTCCAAAAATGGTATTATAGTAATATGCAAGTTGACCGCCAATTAACGTCTTGTTATCAAATATATCCTCTAACTTATCACTTTGCTGGGCAGCGGCAGCACGAAGTAATACATAGTGACTTGAACCTATACGCTGCTGCAATTGCAACTGGGCAGCCACAAACTGTTTCTTCAAATATTCTATATTGCCTACACCAGCAAATGGCATCTGCTGCTCTACATAATGTCCAAACCAATCTCCACCGATGGCGTTACTAAACACTAATGGTACAGTAGGGCCGAACAATAATCGTCCGTATAGCATTGGTTGGATGGTAAATCGCTTGCCAACGGTAATAGAGGTACGCCAGTTAGCATTTACATCACTCATGCCAGCCATACCATCTAATTTAGCAAAGTTGTCTGTCAGGTAGGCATACTCTGCCTTGAATCGTGAGCCACGAGTGGGAAAGTACCAATTATCCTCGCTGTTATAGTTTACTTGAGCACGATAACTATAGAAATGTTCGTTATTAAGCGTAAACTTTTGTGATGTTTCTGACTCCAGTTTGTTGCGGTAGTGCATGAAGTCCCAACGCAAACCCAATCGGAAATCAAAGTTTTTTAAGTTGAAGTTGATCGGGATAAATTCAACTTGATATTGATTATATTGTATGTTATAATCTCTTTTACTGTCTACATAAACGTCTATGTCATTGCGACGGAAAGTATAGCTCAGCATTGGGCGAGTAAAGCTACGAGGATGGATAGTTAGAGCGCCCCTAGCCATGATTCGTTTTCCCAGTCTAACAGTTATCTCTGTATTTGTGGGTATAGCTGTTTTCAGGGGAATGTCAAGGCCCAGTTGCACCGCTGCATATTCTTCTGTATCAAAACGGAAACCTGCATGAAATTGCATGGATTTTCGGTTACCAGCCGATAATATAACACGCACGCCATCTCCTTCTGGCACCAATCTGCATTCGGCTGTCTGGTAGAACAAGTCCACACGCATAGAGGTGGTGATTTCTTGCTCTAGACCAGCATCTATATAGTTCCTTTTAGACAAATGGAATTTCTGTTTCAAGAAGCGTTCATCCTGAGAAGTCATATTCTCAAAAGTATAACCTACCACATGGTTTTGCTCAGTCATCGCATTTGGACGTAACGGATGTAGGATAGTAGGACGGAATGAGTTGTCAATGCCTATAAGTTGTTTCAGGGCTTGAATTTCATCCCAGTGCCGCATACCTTCCTCTTCTCCTCTGCGAATCAGTGTATCAATAGCAGCTGTTGTAAAACTGGCAGCGCCATAGCCATGAGTATCTACCCGTAGATGCAGATCTGTAATGGCGATATTTTCTTCGTATTTATTTTTACAATTCACATCTATAATTTGGCTAAGGATACTCATTGTTCCCCCAATATCATCTGCTTCTTTGGCGTCGCCTTGTACCGTAATGCCGATAATGATGTCAGCCCCCATCTCACGAGCAATGTCAACAGGATAGTTATTGCGTAATCCGCCATCCACTAACACCATATTCCCTAATCTTACAGGAGCAAAAGCCCCTGGAATAGACATGGAAGCACGCATGGCCTGCGGAAGACGTCCGCTATGGAAATCTATCTCACTATTATCGATGATGTTGGTAGCCACACAAGAAAAAGGGATAGGCAGGTCCCGACTAAAATCCAACGAGTCGGTATAGCCAATGCAGAGCTTGTTGAATAGCTCAGCTAAGTTCTTGCCTCTGATAAGACCTCCTCCACTAGAGTTACGATTGCCCAAAGAGACACTTGTACTGATAACATAGGTATTCTGTTTCTGGCGGTCGTTCAGGCTCTGATTACTCAGGTCTTCTCGGTCAGAGATGACATAACTCCAGTCTTGTTGACGTACGATAGAGTCCAACGAGTTGGCATTGTAACCAATAGCATATAGACCACCCACAATACTACCCATAGATGTACCTGTAACTACATCCACGGGTATGCCAGCACGTTCCAACACTTTCAACACACCTATGTGTGCCATACCCTTGGCGCCACCCCCACTTAGTACTACCCCCACTTTTTTCCTCTTGACTTGTACATTCTCTTGTTGTGCATTTATGGAGCCACACAACAGCATGACCGCCATAGAAAAGAATAGTATCTTTTTCATATGATATTTATCGTTATTGCTTATATATGCAACAAAATTAGAAATAAATATGATATTATGGATATTTTTATCTCTATTATTTGCACTCAAATGTTTCGAAACGTTGTAAACACAAAAAGAGCCAATGACAGAAAATATCATCGGCTCTTTTTTAGTGATTCCGGCGGGATTCAAACCCACAACCTTCTGATCCGTAGTCAGATGCTCTATTCAGTTGAGCTACGGAACCATACCGTAGTTAAACGCTTTTAGGAGTGATTCCGGCGGGATTCAAACCCACAACCTTTTGATCCGTAGTCAAATGCTCTATTCAGTTGAGCTACGGAACCAATCCGTTTTTGTTTAACGGCTGCAAATTTACATACTTTTTTTTAATTAGCAATGCTAAATTGCAGTTTTTTTTATTTCATCAGTTCAATACTGCGTTTGATGAAGTTGCTCAAAGCCTCGCCTTTCAACAAACCGTTTTGCAGCAGCGCCAAGTCGATAAGTTGTTTCACCTGTTGGTTCTTCTCAGCATACTCAGCATACACAGCATCTTTCTGTTTCTTTAGCTCATCCCACTTCTTGTCAAGGTCACTCACTTTGTCCTTGTCAGCCTGAGGGATCTCATCGTCTTTTTTGCCTTTCTGCTGGTCTTTCAACTCATTGCGCTGATTAGTGACCTCATCCATCTGTTGTTGTATGGGTTGCACATTTGTTTGACAATTTGCTTCCTCATCGTTAATGATATCTTTCACTAACTTATGGTCGCAGTTAAGCACAACATTATACATATCCGGCATTTCGCCATAGAAACTCATGCCTGTTTGAATGTTAGCCATCTCCTTCATGCGACGCATATACTCGCTCTGAGTAATGATGATAGGAATGCTATTTTCGCCCATAGCCTGTGTCATCACCTCAAACTCTGTTTTTGCCAGTTTAGGCATCTGGTGCTTGAAGATAGCATTAATAGCCTCTAGCTGACTGCCACTCAACGTGTTGACTTTCTTATCCTCCTTCACAATCAGATTGTCAATCACATCACTGTCCACACGTGTAAAGCGACACTTCTCCAATTTCTGCTCCAGCATGCTCACAACGGCAATGTCCAACTGACCGTCCATCAACAATACGTTGTAGCCCATGTTGGTAGCAGCTTCGATAAAACTGTATTGCTCATCCTTGTTGTTAGCATACAGATAAATCAAGTTGCCATCCTTATCAGTCTGGTTGTCTTTAATAAGTGTCTTATACTCTTCAAATGTGTAGTTTTTGCCATCAGTATCCGTAAAGAGGGCAAAGTCCTTGGCACGATCATAGAAATCCTCCTGCGTAAGCATGCCATAATCGATGAATATCTTTAGGTCGTTCCACTTCTCCTCAAACTGCTTACGGTCTTTCTTGAAGATATCCAGCAAGCGGTCTGATACCTTTTTAGTAATATAAGTAGAAATCTTCTTCACGTTCGAGTCGCTCTGCAAATATGAACGAGATACGTTCAACGGGATATCAGGAGAATCTAGTACACCATGCAGCAATGTCAGGAAGTCAGGCACAATACCCTCCACAGAGTCAGTGACATATACTTGGTTGCAATATAGTTGTATCTTGTTCTTGTTCAACTCCACATTGCTTTTCACCTTTGGGAAATACAAGATTCCTGTCAGGTTAAAGGGATAATCCACATTCAGGTGAATCCAGAATAAAGGATCGTCAGCCATAGGGTAGAGTGATGAATAGAATTTTTTATAATCCTCATCATTCAACTCCGATGGTGTACGAGTCCACAACGGATTGGTATCGTTGATGATATTATTTTCTTCTGTCTCCACCAGCTTGCCTTCTTTCCATTCTTTTTTCTTACCAAAAGCTACTGGCACAGGCAAGAAACGACAATATTTCTTCAGCAAGCCCTCAATACGGTTTTCTTCCAAAAATTCCTTGCAGTCATCGTCGATATAGAGTACGATGTCAGTACCACGGCCAGGCTTGTCAGTCTCTTCCAATGTATACTCTGGGCTACCATCGCAGGTCCATTTCACAGCATGAGCACCTTCTTTGCATGACTTGGTGATGATTTCTACCTTCTTGGCAACCATGAATGCAGAATAGAAGCCTAATCCGAAATGACCTATAATGGCATTAGCATCGTTCTTATACTTCTCCAAGAAGTCATTGGCACCAGAAAAAGCTATCTGATTGATATACTTTTCAATCTCCTCGGCTGTCATACCAATACCACGATCAGACACTGTGATAGTTTCCTTGTCCAGTTTCACCTCAATGGTCAAATCGCCCAATTCGCCTTTGTAATCACCCATTGATGCCAAAGTCTTTATCTTCTGTGTTGCGTCAATGGCATTAGACACCAGTTCACGCAAGAAAATCTCGTTCTCGCTATACAAAAATTTCTTGATAACGGGGAAAATGTTTTCGGTAGTTACACCAATATTACCTTTTTGCATATTATTATTAGTTTAATTATTATTCAAAACACTGTCATTGCAGGATAGGGCAAAAAAAATGCCAGCCGCAGACGACTGACATTTTGACGTGACAGGGAGAACCATTATTAGTTTAACTTCAGTTTGTCCGCATTACTATCATAGCTGACTGTAATCGTTGAACCCTCTGGAAGACTTTCATTGATAATTAGCTCTGACAACTCATCCTCTAAATAGTTCTGGATGGCACGTTTTAGCGGACGGGCACCAAACTGTACATCGTAGCCTTTCTTACTCAAGTATTGTTTCACTTTATCATCAATAATCAACTTGTACCCAATACTTTCTATGCGCTTATTTAAAGCGATCATTTCCAAATCAACAATCTGCAAAATAGCTTCCTCAGACAGTTGATCGAATGTGATAATTTCGTCAATACGGTTCAGAAACTCAGGTGCAAATTGTTTGTTCAAAGCCTTCTGAATCACATTGCGAGAATATTCCTTGTCGTTAGCACGCTGACTGGCATTGAAGCCAATGCCCCCACCAAATTCCTTCAGTTGGCGCGTACCAATGTTAGAAGTCATAATCACCACCGTATTCTTGAAATCAACTGTTCTGCCAAAACTGTCAGTCAGTCTGCCTTCATCCAGTAACTGTAACAGGATGTTGAACACCTTTGGATGTGCTTTCTCAATTTCGTCCAATAAGATGATAGAGTAGGGCTTACGGCGTACTTTCTCAGTCAATTGGCCACCCTCTTCATAACCCACATATCCGGGAGGGGCACCAATCAGTCGCGATACATTGAACTGGTCGGTGTATTCACTCATATCTACACGAATCAAGGCATCTGTAGAACCAAACATAAACTGTGCTAGTTGTTGTGCTAGATATGTTTTGCCAACGCCTGTAGGGCCTAAGAACAAGAAAGTACCAATGGGATGATTCGGTTCCTTCAGTCCAATACGGCTACGCAAGATAGCTTTCGTAATCTTGTCGATAGCATCGTCTTGTGCTATCACATGGCGCTTCAGTTCTTCTTTCATTCCTGCTAAACGAATACCTTCAGACTGAGCCAACTTCTGAACAGGTATGCCAGACATCATCGATACTACATCGGCTATCATTTCAGCATCCACTTCTTTGCGATTACACTTCATGCTTTTTTCCCATTCCGCCTTCATGGCATCCAACTCGACCGATAAGTCTTTCACCTTATCTCGATAACTGGCTGCCAACTCATAGTTCTGCTCTTTCACAGCCTCTGCTTTCTGTTCAATCGCCTGACTGATCTCCATTTCTTTCTCCTCAATCTCATGCGGCACGTTTACATTGGAAAGATGTACGCGAGATCCAGCTTCGTCCATGGCATCTATGGCCTTGTCAGGGAACTGACGATCAGTGATATAACGGTCAGTAAGTTTCACACATGCCACGAGAGCTTCATCAGTGAAAGTAACGTTATGGTGGTCCTCATATTTCACCTTGATATTCTGCAATATTTGCAGCGTTTCGTCTGGGGTAGTAGGTTCTACCATCACTTTCTGGAAACGGCGATCCAACGCACCATCTTTCTCTATGGTCTTCTTGAATTCATCCACCGTAGTAGCACCAATGCACTGAATCTCGCCCCTTGCCAGCGCAGGTTTCAACATATTGGCAGCATCCATAGATCCAGATGCTGCACCAGCACCAATAATCGTATGAATTTCATCAATAAACAAGATGATGTCAGGATTGTTCTGTAGCTCCTTCATGATAGTGCGTAGACGCTCCTCAAATTGTCCGCGATACTTCGTGCCAGCCACTACAGCCGCCAAATCCAGCATCACTACACGCTTATTGAACAGCATACGTGACACCTTCTGCTGTGATATGCGCATGGCTAAGCCCTCCACAATGGCCGATTTACCCACGCCAGGCTCTCCTATCAGTATCGGATTATTCTTTTTGCGTCTACTAAGAATCTGTGCCACGCGCTCAATTTCCTTCTCTCTACCCACCACAGGATCTAATCTACCTTCGGCAGCAGCCTTAGTAATGTCAGTTCCGAAATTGTTCAGTGCAGGTGTATCCTTCTGTGTACGAGGGGTGGAAGTTGTCTGCTGTTTAGTATGCTGGCCACTAATTCGGTCGGGACTCTTATAACTATTATCTTCGTCCTCATCCTCAAGGTCATCATCCTCGGTATAGCCCATACCATCCTGTATATTCGTCTGCTTTTGCTCAATCAAACTCAACGTCTTTCTATAGTCCATTCCACAGTCTGTCAGCGTACTGGCAGCATCAGTATTGTTGTCCTTGAGAATGGCCAGCAACAGATGTTCGGTGTCTACCAATTCGTTCTTCAATAGACGCGCTTCCAATAGACTAATGCGCATGATACGTCCTGTTTCTGCATTGAGAGGCACATCAGCCAATGCTGACAAACTTTCTACTGCGTTCAGTTTCAACGTATCTTCCAAATGAATTTTCAGTTCTAGCAAATCTACGTTCTGTATTTTTAGTAGTTCTATCGCTTTGCCATTGCCTTCACGCAAGATACCTAGCAACAGATGCTCAGGTGCTATACTACTATTCCTGAGTCTGTTGGCTTCTTCCTTGCTAAAGCGAATAATGTTGGTTACTCTTTCAGAAAATTTATTCTCCATTTACCTTAATTGTCTTCATTGTTAATTAAAACCAATTGCTTTGCAAAGATACGAAATTGTTTCATATCCTCACATGAATGTAACAAATAATGTGCCAAACATTTTTTTTGGCTAAAACCCTTTCATATGTCATAAAAAAGTTGTAATTTTACACGGTTTTTTGTATAAAGCCTTTATTGGGACTATTAAAAGAAAGAAATGATAAATCAAGACAGAATAATAAAAGTGAACATTGAGGAGGAGATGAAGTCCTCATACATAGACTATTCGATGTCTGTGATTGTTGCTCGTGCCCTTCCTGATGTTAGAGATGGCTTCAAGCCGGTACATCGTAGAATTTTATTTGGTATGAAACAAGTAGGTAACACTTCTGACAAAGCTTATAAGAAGTGTGCTCGCGTGGTAGGCGAGGTGCTTGGTAAATACCATCCTCATGGTGACTCATCTGTATATGGGGCATTGGTACGCATGGCACAACCTTGGGCGTTGCGTTATATGCTTGTTGATGGACAGGGCAATTTTGGCTCTGTTGACGGTGACGGACCGGCAGCTATGCGATACACAGAGTGTCGCCTGCGCCGTTTAGGCGAGGAGATGATGCAGGACCTCGACAAGGATACTGTTGACATGCAACCTAACTTTGACAACGAGGAAGAGGAACCAACCGTAATGCCTACTCGCATTCCTAATCTGCTGGTGAACGGTGCTTCTGGTATTGCAGTTGGTATGGCAACCAATATGCCAACGCATAACTTAAGTGAGGTAATTGATGCTTGTGTGGCTTACGTTGACAATAACGACATAACTACTGAGGAATTGATGCAATACATCAAGGGGCCTGATTTTCCAACAGGAGGCATCATTCTGGGTACCCAGGGCATCCGCGAATCCTATGAAACGGGTAGGGGGCGCATCGTGGTACGTGGCAAGGCAGACATTGAATCTAGTGCTACGCATGACAAGATTGTCATTAGCGAAATTCCTTATGGCGTCAATAAAGCCGAACTTATCAAATACATTGCCGATTTGGCTAACGACAAGAAAATTGATGGTATTGCCAACGCTAATGACGAGAGCGACCGCGAGGGTATGCGAATCGTAATAGATGTTAAAAGAGATGCTAACGCTAATGTTTTGTTGAATAAATTGTACAAGCTGACGCAGTTGCAGACATCCTTCAGCGTTAACAATGTAGCATTGGTACATGGAAGGCCTCGCCTGCTGACTTTGCGCGATATGATAAAATACTTCATCGAGCATCGTCATGAAGTGGTGATACGCCGCACCAAGTTCGATCTGGCTAAGGCACAAGAAAGGGCACATATTCTTGAAGGTCTGATTATTGCCAGCGACAATATCGATGAAGTGGTACACATCATCCGAGCTGCCAAATCACCTGCCGATGCTATTGAAGGTTTGATGAAGCGCTTCGAACTGGACGAGATTCAGGCAAAGGCAATCGTTGAGATGCGTTTACGCCAGCTCACAGGATTGATGCAGGATCAGCTGCATGCTGAATATGAAGAAATAGAAAAGAAGATAGCGTTCTATGAATTGATTCTTTCTGACGAAGAAGTTTGCCGCAAGGTCATCAAGGACGAGCTCATTGAAGTTAAAGATAAATATGGTGATGAACGTAAGACGGAAATCAGCATGATGGATGGTGACATCAATCCTGAGGATTACTATCCTGACGACGAAGTGGTGATTACCATCTCACATTTGGGTTACATCAAGTGCACACCGTTGCATGAGTTCCGCACCCAGAATAGAGGTGGTGTTGGCTCTAAGGGTTCTAATACACGCACCGAAGATTTCGTTGAGCACATCTACCCAGCTACGATGCACAACACTATGATGTTCTTTACCCAAAAGGGTAGGTGTTACTGGCTCAAGGTTTATCAGATTCCTATGGAGAGTAAGACTTCTAAAGGTCGTGCTATTCAGAACCTGCTGAATATCGAACCAGATGATAAGGTGACGGCATACCTGCGCGTAAAGAATTTGGCTGACGTGGAGTTTAACAATAGTCATTATGTGGTATTCTGTACCAAGAACGGTACCATTAAAAAGACCAGCCTGGCAGAGTACTCACGTCCACGACAGAACGGCGTTAACGCCATCAATATTTTGGAAGGTGATAAGGTGATTGAAGTGCGCCTCACTGATGGTGACAACGAAATCATCATGGCCAACAAAAATGGTCGTGCTATACGCTTTAACGAAACGCTAGTACGTCCAATGGGTAGAACTGCTACCGGCGTTCGCGGAATGACACTTGACGAAGACGGTCAAGACGAGGTGGTAGGTATGGTATGCGTAAAAGATTCTGAGAATGAAACCATCATGGTGGTTTCAGAGCAGGGTTTCGGTAAACGCTCAGACATCGAAGATTACCGTAAGACTAATCGTGGTGCCAAGGGCGTAAAGACGCTTAATATTACTGAAAAGACGGGTAAGCTGGTGACCATCAAGACGGTGACAGAAGAAAACGACCTAATGATTATCAACAAATCAGGCATCACTATTCGTCTGAAAGTAGCAGATGTGAGAATCATGGGACGAGCTACCCAGGGTGTGAAACTTATCAACCTCGAGAAACGCAACGATGAAATTGGTTCTGTTTGCAAAGTCATGTCAGAGTCAGAGGAAGAGGAAATTGAGCAGAGTGCGGATGAAATAGAAGATATTCAGTCCGAAAATCCTTCAACTGAAGGTGTTCAGACTGATACAGATAATAATGTTGAATGAAAGTAATAATTAATTTAATTTATTTTTAGTCTATGAAGAAGTTATTTTTATCAATGGCTTTTGTTTTGGTAGCAGGCGGTGCTTTCGCACAGATGGACGCCGTTAAGAACGCAACCAAAGCTGGTAACAAGGGTGATTTTGCAACAGCAGAATCATTGATTCAGCAGGCTCTGAACAATCCAGAGACTGCCAATTTAGCTGACACCTGGTTTGCTGCAGGTCAGATTATGCAGAAGAAAGAAGCTAAACAGTTAGAGAACCAGATTAAGCGTCAGGGTTTTGACGAGGCTGCTATGTATGACGCTGCTCTACAAATGACAAAGTATTTCTTGAAGGCAGATCAGTTGCCAGATGCTAAGGGCAAGATGAACGCATTCACATCTAAGATGGCTTCTGCTATCAAGGCTGATAAGGGTAACCTGATCAATGGTGGCATTGGTATGTTCAACTCAAGCGAGGAAGGAACCGACGCTAAGGCATTGGATTTCTTCGGCACTTATGTTGATTTGGCTAACGCTCCTATGTTTGCTAAGGATAACCTGGCTGTATCTGATACTTTGATGCCTACAATCGCTTACTACGCTGCATTGGCTGGTTATCGTATCGAGAACTTCGCAGCCATTGAGAAGTATGCTCCTTTTGCTCAGGCAAGCAAGACCGATGGTCAAGCAGCTACTGAGCTCCTTATCGAGGCTCTGAAAAAGCAAAATAAGACCGATCAGATGCTGGATGTACTGAAGGGTGCTTTGGATAAGTTCCCAGGCAATCAGGCATTCTTCGCTAACATGATTGACTATTACACTTCTGCTGACAAGTACGATGAAGCTCACGCTTTCGCTGATCAGCAGATTGCTAAAGATCCATCCAACTTCTTCTTCAATTATGTAAAGGGTTTCCTTTATTCACAGCAGAAGAATGATGACAAAGCTATCGAGCAGTATGAACAGGCAGTTCAGAAGAACCCCGAATATGCACAAGCATACGCAGAACTAGGTAAGTCATATGTATTGAAGGCTCAGGATTTCTCAGAAACAGCTTCAGCTAATCCTAATGATCCTAAGTTCGCAGAGGATGCTAAGACACTGCGTGGTTTCTACGAGAAAGCAATGCCTTATTATGAGAAGGCTCGTCAACTGGCTCCAGATAACGTAAGTCTCTGGAAACAGGGCTTGAGCAGCGTTTACTATAACCTGCAGATGGAAGACAAGTATAACGAAGTTATGCAGGCATACTAATTTGACGCTATTACCGCATTAAGCGGAATTATTACAATAAGGGAACCCTAGAAGCACTCACTTTTGGGGTTCCTTTTTTCAAGAAAAACGAAATTATACCATTTTTATTTTATGCGCAAGATAATTACTGTTTGCTTTCTATTAGTCCTACCATTTTGTTATGCTTATTCACAGAAAGACGTTTTGCAGAAGGCAAAGTCCTCTCTCAAGAACGGTGATGTCAAGGAGTTGCAAAAGTTGGTTGACAAGATTATTATTGACCCGTCCACCAAAGATCTGGCAGATACCTGGTATGTGGCAGGCAGGGTACAGCAGAGGAAAGCCGAGCAGGAAATGGAGAAAGCCTATCTGCGCAAACCCTACGACACACTTGCCATCTACAACAGCGTACTTGCCATGAGCCAATATTTCCTACATTGCGACTCATTGGCACAACTAGAAACCAAACCAGGCAAAATCAATAAATATCGCAAAGACAACCAACGCGCTATTCTGGCTGACAAGGGTAACTTACTGAATGGAGGCATCTATCACTACAACCAAGCAGCTGAGGGCGACACCTTAAATTTGACACATGCACGAGATTTTTTTAGCACCTATGTAGATGCAACAGTAAGCGATATGTTTGCAAAAGACAACCTACTGCCTCGCGATTCAGTGTTTACTCAGGTGGCTTACTACGCTTGTCTGTCAGCCATAAGGATAGGGGACTACAACTCCGTACTGAAATATGCCCCATATGCTGAAGACGATTCATCTGTAGGACAGTATGCCATGGAGTTCATGGCGCAAGCCAACAAGGAGATGGGCAATATCTCTGCATGGATTGAGACCCTAAAACGCGGTATAGAAAAGCATCCACAGGACGACTTTTTCTTTGCTAATATCATTGACTATTATGGTAGTCATGACAACTACGAAGAGGCATTAGAATTTGCCAATGGCATGTTGGCAAAAGAACCAGGTAATTATTACTACCTGTTTATCAAGGGTTTCCTCTATCAAAGTATGAAGCGTTATAATGATGCCTTGGTGTACTATAAGCGTTCCATCGCATCCAAGCCAGACTATGCTGAGGCATATAGCAATGTCGGTTTGGTTTATTGTTTGCAGGCACAAGATTTTTCTGTAGAAGCTACTACTGATATCAAAGATCCTCGTTATCCCGTTGATCAAGCGCAGCTCAAGTCGTACTATGAAAAGGCATTACCTTACTACGAAAAGGCTCGCCAGCTTAAGCCCAACAATCGCGCCATCTGGCTCAATGGCCTCCATCGTGTCTACTACAATCTAAGTATGGGGGACAAGTTCGAGGAAATCGATGCATTGATTAACAACCAAAAGTAACTAAAAATAGTCACTTTTATCCGCATTTTCATTCCAGGCATTTCTACGTGTTGTCGCAGTATCTGCTATGGGTCGTTCCAGTATCTGCTATCACTCATCGCAGTATCTCCTATGGGGGTATGGCAGATACTGCGTCGGGTGACGGGAAGCATCGCGACGAGTGGTAGTGAACTTTGGAACGATAGAAAGCAAGCTTTACTTAGATAGATAGCAGGCTTTACATAGACTTATAGATTATCTATTCTCTTTCTGCATATGCCACATTTGGTGGTTGAATAACGTCTTTTGGTTGACGCGTTGGAAACCTAAAGAAGTGTAGAGACACTCAGCATTGGGATTGCCCATATCAACTAGAAGGCCAACACGCTGATGGCCTTCGTTGAAGGCTTTGTTACTCATGGCAAGGATCAGTTGGGTGCCAATACCTTGATGACGGTACTTAGGGAAAACTGCCAAAGAATCGAGATAGAACTCGCCAGGCTCCGTCTCTTCTGCTACCTGAGGCAGGATGCCTGTCTGTTGCTCGATATAAGCAAGAGTGGGTGGTCTGAGTTGCTGCAACTGAGCGCCATCATACCCTACGATAGCACCTGCAGCTTCACCATCAATCTCTGCAACCAAGGCGTTGTGATAGCTATATTGTGATACTTCCATACCTGCCAAGGCTTCAAGTATTTTTATTCCATTTGGCCCACAATACTGCTGCATCATGTCGTTGCCAAAACCAAAGGCGATGATGTGGGCGATGATGGGGGCATCTGATGGTATAGCTTGTCGAATGATGAGAGACATAGTAGATTATCTGAATAAATCGACAAGGGCAATGATGCCAAAGACTAGTAATCCGAGGAGGATGGCACTCGTAATGAGAAGAGTAAAGAAAGAGACCATCATATAGAAATAGGTCTTGATAGTGCCCTTGATCGTAGCCTTCCAATCGAGTTGGAAAAGCTGCTTGAAGTTGCGCGTCATCAGCAAAAACTCGATAATACTACTAATGGTAATGGTTGATCCCCAAACGATACTGGCGTGGGAACCTGAACCATAAAACGGTATCAACAACATGTTTTTCATCATAAACTGAGAACCGAAATAGCCGAAGATAAAGGCGTATTCGCCTGTGTTTAGTAACTTGTTTACACGACTATGGCGGAATCCTCGGCGGGCGCCTATAATATATAAAGGTATAGTGATGATGAATACGAAAGCTTGGTTACCTTCAATCCATCCCATCAGCAAATCCTTGATAGCATAAAAAAAAGAGCCAGGACCT
>JAEEGL014612436.1_pt1 | contig 15090 bp, 10 predicted proteins | sample 9134231 | NCBI WGS metagenome assembly JAEEGL01 (sample SAMN16246548, study PRJNA631951) | gut metagenome | biome: gut microbiome; feature: rumen; material: fiber-attached | host: Bos | place: Iran: Karaj | collected 2018-10 | reverse complement strand
TCTACCTGCTTGTCCGCAGCCGTAAGCTACCTGTCCCTGCACATATGGCAATCACTGCGACGATCGCCGTTTACGGGCTGTTTATGATCTGCGACTCGGAGATCCCGTATATTAATCGCGTGGGGCTCGAGATGGCTCCGATGCTGCCGTTCGTGATATTCGCTACGCTCCTGGCGGGGCATGCCATGAACGAGAATAAGACCTCCATAAAGAAGCAGATCGGATTCTGTATCGCGGCGGCCGTGATCATGGTGCCGATGTCGCTTTTTGCCGTGTGCTACAGACCCGAGACAGCGATGGATATGGATGATCTGGAGAACATAGTCACAATAACCGACAGAGGTCACAATGCGATCTTCATTGACGAGGAAGCGCAGCCTCTTCAGTTCGCCGTAAGGCTTACGTGTCATTCGGACGTATATCTTGAAGGCGAGAATATACCGGAAGGTTATGATAATATCTATGTGCTCTCTTTCGAAAAGGATGACGGAACGATCGTCAGCGAGATGACTCCGGCGAACAGTGATATCGCGGTAAACGGAGCCCCTGAAGACGACATCGGAGCATATTATCCGATCATCTTCCTTAAGAGGATCGATGACGGAAGGACTATATATCTGAAAATACAAACAGCATCGGAGGGAATCACATGATAATCGATTACAGTAAGATAGAAGAGAAGACCAACCCCAACTTCAAGGGTGGTGAGCTCGAATTCAATGTTAAGACTTACGAGGATGAGCACAACAAGGTCATGAGAGGCCGACTGATACCCGGTGCCACGATCGGATACCATACACATGAGAACGACAGTGAGATCATCTACGTAATATCGGGACACGGCACCATGGTCAATGATGACGGATCTGAACCTGTCAATCCCGGTGAAGTCCACTACTGCGGAAGAGGCAGAGCACACAGCCTTCAGAACACGGGCAACGAGGATCTTATCTTTATCGGGATCGTTCCCAAGGGCTGATAAAAGCATCCGCCTATGAAACTGACATGAGGTTAATATGATCTGCAGGAATATACTCGATGCTGTCGGAAATACTCCGATGGTACAGCTTAACAGACTCTGCCCCGAAGGCGGAGCCAGGATACTCGTAAAGTACGAGGGTGTTAACATCGGCGGTTCCATCAAGACGAGGACTGCACTTAAAATGATAGAGGAAGCCGAGAAGCGCGGCGACATCAGTAAGGACACTATAATCGTCGAGCCCACAAGCGGCAATCAGGGCATCGGCTTGGCGCTCGTTGGAGCGGTTAAGGGCTATAAGGTAGTTATCATCATGCCTGATTCCGTAAGTGAAGAGAGACGTCTGCTTATAGGCCAGTACGGTGCCGAATTAAAGCTCGTTCACGATGACGGTGATATCGGAGCATGTATCAACGAATGTATTGAGCAGGCAAAGCGGATGGCTGAAGATGATCCCAATGTCTATGTGCCTAATCAGTTCGCCAATAGGGATAATCTTAAGGCTCATACCGAAGGGACTGCTCTTGAGATAGTAGAACAGGTGGACGGCAGGATTGACGGCTTCTGTTCCGGCATAGGTACAGGTGGTACTATCACTGGAATTGGAACTATACTGCGCCAACACTATCCTGATATTCATATAGTTGCAGTAGAGCCCGAGAATGCCGCTATCCTTTCAGGCGGCAGCATCGGAACACATCTGCAGATGGGGATCGGCGACGGCCTTATCCCGGATATCCTCGATACAAAGATATACGATGACATCTATAGGATCTCGGATGAAGAGGCTCTCGATACAGCTAAGAAGATGGCATCCGAAGAAGGAATTCTCTGTGGCATCAGCAGCGGGACCAACGTGTGCGCGGCCATACGCCTCGCGACTAAACTCGGTTCCGGCAAGACAGTTGTCACAGTGCTTCCCGATACGGGCGAGAGGTATTTCAGCGTGCCCTTGTTTGAGTGAGTTGCTTATTTGCTCTGTTGGCTTACAGCTTGTTCTACTGACAGTGACGACACACCTGAGCCGGCGATCGCTCGGGGCACGTCTCGATCTTTACGTAGCTGAGAATTACGGATAATATGTAGCATCTTTTTCGCTCAATATTTGGTACAATATATCCAAATAAAGACAGCGAGATATTAATATGATACTGACAAGTAAGATTTGGCAGCCGGTTGCCGTCTTCCAAAAGGCGGATACCGATGCTTTGATCGACACCCTTCTCGAAGCACGAGGGATCGTAACTGATGAAGAGAAGTCGTCATTCGCGGAGAATAAACCCGAGATATGGTATGACCCGTTCCTGTACAAGGACATGGATAAGGCGGTCGACTTGATCGTTCATGCAGTTCAGACCGGCAAGAAGATCCTTGTTTACGGTGACTATGACTGCGACGGAGTTACGGCGACATCCATCCTCGTAAGATTCTTCAGATCGCATGATTGTAATGTCAGCTACATCGTGCCCCACAGAGCGGAGCACGGGTACGGACTGACCGAAAATATACTGGATAAAGTGATCGAAGAATCCCCGGATCTGGTCATTACGGTCGACTGCGGTATTACCAATATCGAGACAGTAGATGAACTCAAGAACCGCGGGATCAAGGTCATCGTGTCTGACCACCACAATGTTAAGGATGAGATACCGGATGCTGATGCGGTGATCTGTGCCAAAAGATCCGATAACACATATCCTTTTAAGGACTTGTGCGGTGCGGGTGTAGCTCTGAAGATCGTTGAAGCGTTAGGACGCGACAAGAGATGCAAGGTATCCCCGGACATATGGAGACAGACCATAGAACTTGCCGGGATAGCAACTATAGCAGATCTTGTATCAGTAACGGATGAGAACCGTACCCTGATCAAGAAGGCTTTCAAGAGCATGGAGAATGCAGTTAATCCGGGCATCCGCATAATGAATTCCATGTTGCTCGATTATGGTAAGAAACTGGATGAGACATTTATATCATTTAACTTTGTCCCAAGGATCAATGCAGCCGGAAGACTCTATGATTCTTCCGATGCCCTAAGACTCTTCCTCGAGGATGACGAGAAGGTCGTAACCAATGCGGCCCGTGCGCTGTCGCGGGAGAACGACGAGCGTAAAGCGATAGAGGCAGGGGTCTTCGAAGAAGCACTGAGGCAGATACAGAATCCGGCCCGCCCTGAGATATGGCAACTGACGAACCTTAAGGGACCGATAGTCGTTTATGCTCCCGGATGGCATCAGGGAGTATTGGGAATCGTTGCCGGCAGGATCTCTCAACACTTCAGGCGCACGGCGATCGTTTTTACCGATGATTCGATCGATACGGGCTGCATCAAAGGCTCGGGAAGGGCGTACGGCGAGGATGATCTGTACAGTTCCATAGAAGCGCTGAGTGATATAGTCGAGAACTTCGGAGGCCACAAAAAGGCTGCAGGCGTGGTAGTTGCCAAAAAGAACCTCGGATTATTCATGAAGAGACTCGAGGAGAATGCGGCCGAGAATAAAAAGAACGGACGTGATGAAGATGATCCCGAGGATGAGGACAATCATCTTAAGATAGATGCCAAGATCCCTTACGGGCAGGTAACATATGATACATATCAGAGAGTGTGCATCATGAAGCCGTTCGGAATAGGCAACAAAAAGCCTGTCTTCGAGACGGACGGCCTGATAATATCCGAGATCCATCCGATGAGCGACGGTGCACATATGAGGCTCGAACTCATTGACGGAAGTAAAGATCCGGGCGAAGGCTCGCTGTCTGCCGTCGGGTTCGGGATGGGACAGTATCTCAACGTCTTCAAGGTCGGGGATCGGGTCGACATAGCCTATACACTTAACGAGTTCGCATACAGGGGAAAAGTGGCCCTCAGTCTGCATCTGGAAGACATAAGACCTGTCTATCCCGAGGGCCTTATCTGGAGCAAGCCCGACATAGCCGAGAGACTCTATCGTCAGAGCCTTCCGATCGAACAGATCTGTAAGCTCTCGTCAGGAAGCAGCAGATCGGACCTTCTTCCCGGGCAACCGCAATATGCAGCATGCTATCGTGTATTGTACGGTTGTTGCGGCAGAGAGATGTCTACTGCGGACTGTGAACTTCTGGCCAAAATGATACAATGTAATTCCGGAGTCGATATTACGCCTTTCCAGGTGCGCAGATGTCTTGATGTATTCTCTGAAGCGGGTATACTCAAGTTAGGGCAGATAGATCCGATGAGAGTCTGCTTCAATTTCCTGGATACATCGGGAAAGGTTAATCTCGGCACATCCGAGACATACAGGAGACTTAATTCATATGAGCACTGAACTCACTGAAGAACAGAGGATAGAATATGAGTATCTGAGGAATATGGACGATATCCCTCAGGATATCCCTGCCGAGATCAGTGAGCAATTCAATATCGTGCTGGAAGCATTCAGGACATATGCATCCAAGGCCCAGCTTGATGAATCCGAGATAACGAACGAGAGTGTGCTGATACGCAGAGCGTATCTTTTCGCCTATAAGGCTCACAGAGAGCAGAAGCGTAAGAACGGATCCATGTACATCGTCCACCCGATCGCCACGGCAGAGATCCTCGCTGAACTGGAAGTAGATGCCGAGTCGCTCGCAGCCGCATTCCTTCATGACACGATAGAAGATACGGTGGCAGATGCCGACCTGCTCAAGGAACTGTTCGGAGAGACTATCACGACACTTGTCGAAGGAGTTACAAAGCTTAATAAGATCTCTTATGTCAGCAAGGAACAGGAGCAGCGCGATAATATCGTTAAGATGATGTTCGCGATGACGGTCGATATCCGTGTCATACTTATCAAATTGGCGGACCGTCTTCATAACATGAGGACCATGCAGTATCAGACGCCTGAGAAGCAGTATGAGAAGGCGAAGGAGACGATAGACGTGTATGTTCCTTTCGCTGAGAGACTTGGCGTATTCAAGATCAAGTGGGAGCTTGAAGATCTGTGCCTGCGCTATATAGATCACGACGGTTACTATGAACTCGTAGGACTTGTTGCCGCCAAGAGATCCGAGCGTGAGGCGTTCATGCAGACTGTAGTAAGCGAACTGTCAGGCAAGCTCGAAGAATACGGCATCAAGCATTATGAGATAGAGGGACGCCCCAAGCACTTCTACAGCATCTATAAGAAGATGCATGACAAGGGTAAAGGGATCAATCAGATATACGATATGTTTGCCTGCAGGATAATAGTCGATACACTGACAGATTGTTATGCAGTTCTCGGTATCGTACATGAGATGTATATACCGCTCCCCGGACGATTCAAGGATTACATCGGTAATCCTAAGGATAACGGCTATCAGTCTATCCATACTACCGTTAAGAGACCGGGCGGCAAGACCTTCGATGAGACGACCTTCGAAGTACAGATCAGGACATACAGTATGCACCGGGATGCCGAGTATGGTATCGCAGCTCACTGGCACTACAAAGAAGCCGGCAATTCCAAGTCGTTCAAAGAGGACAGTTACGACAAGAAGATAAAGTGGGTCAGACAGTTCCTCGATTCACAGAAGGATGCGGAAGACCCCAAAGATTTCCTGCATCTGCTCAAGACTAATATCGGTTCCGAAGAAGTCTTTGTTTTTACACCTAAGGGCAAGATCATAAGACTTCCTGAAGGGTCGTGTCCGATCGACTTCGCATACAGTATCCACAGCGGTGTCGGTAATCATATGCACGGTGCGAAGGTGAACGGCCGTATCGTACCGCTGTCATATGAACTGAAGACGGGTGATGTTGTCGAGATCCTCTCGTCAGATAAGATCAAAGGCCCTTCACGCGACTGGGCAAAGATGGTAAAGACGGCATCCGCCCGTTCCAAGATCAATGCGTGGTTCAAGAAGGAAGCCCGCGCGGAGAATGTTGCGGACGGCAAGGAGCGACTTGATCGTGAGATCGAGCGTAATGGGTTTACTCCTTCTCAGCTACTGACTCATAAGAACATCGAGACTATCCTCAACAAGTACAGCTTTACCGGTCTGGAGGATCTCTATGCCTCTGTCGGGTATGGAGCTATAACCGCAGGTAAGGTATTCGGTAAACTGAGGGATGAATATATAAAGAGCCTGTCGCCTGAAGAGAGACTTGCTCTCGGCTACAGGACAACGTCTGACGGACAGGTCGTATACTACAGTCCTGACGATCTTCCGGAAGAGATCGGCAAGGGGGATCTGTTAAGGACGCCCAAGGCATCGACGCCTCCTGCCGCTAAGAATGTTACAAAGCCCCAGCCCGTTAAGACCCCCGAGACCCGTGCCGCCGAGCTTAAGCGAGCAGAGAAGATCGGCAGCAGTGTTATGGTAGCAGGCCTCGATAACATATCCATCCATCTCGCCAAGTGCTGTCATCCGGCACCGGGCGATCCCATAATCGGCTATGTTACCCAGAACGGCGGTGTCGGTATCCACCGTGATACATGTAACAATATCCAGAATATCCGTAAATATGCCGAGCGCTCCGCGAAAGACCATGAGCGCTTTGAGCGCCTTGTGGAAGCCCACTGGTCCGGCACCCCTGTCGGAGGGATCTTCGAGGTCAATATCGATATTACCGCCACTGATCGAGACGGGCTGTTGCTCGACATCCTTAACTGCATCCGTGAGGAGCATGTCAATGTCGAGAAGCTCAACTCGCATACAAGCAGTGATTTTATAGCTGAGATGAACCTGACGATCTCTGTCCGCAGCCTTGAGCAGTATGATCGCCTTGTCGGCCGGATCAAGAGCGTAAAGGACGTTATAGACGTTACGAGGTCGTAAGGGCGCTTGCGCCTACGTCAAAAAATCCTACAGGATTAAAACCGGTTACCCTCTCAACTTCGGCAACACGATCTCGTCCACGGCCTGAGCGAAGCCGTCCTCCTCACAGGAGCCTGTCGTAGCATCGGCGGCTTCGATCACATCGTAGGAGCTGTTGGACATTGCGATCCCGCAGCCGGCAGCCTCGATCATGGAGATGTCATTCTCGGAATCTCCGATGGCGAAAGTATTCTCGGCGGGAATTCCAAGTGTCTCCGCAAGGCGCATCAGAGCAGCTCCCTTTGTCGATCCGGCGCGCATAACATCATAGAAATCCTTAGCTGAGCTTACAACTTCGAGATCAGGGATAGCACAGATCTCGCGCAGGAGCGCCGGTGAAGGACTTACGAGCAAGAACTTATTAAATGCCGGCAACACGTTACCCTCCAGAAAGTCAGTGAGATCGTGTATCGGTGCCTTGTCGGTATCGGGTTCGTCAGAATTATAATTATTGATAAAATCCCGTCTCGAACTGTCGCGTACGCAGAAGATTCCTTCGGTGCTGTAGCCGGTGATATCAGTTCCGGGATAAGAATCGAAAAGCACCTTCAGACGTACAAGCGTCTCCGTGTCCATGTCGTTTGAGTAAATATCCTTGTGGAGCGCATAATCGTAAAGAGCTCCCCCGTTGCTGGTGATGATCGGCACCTTGATGCCAAGTGCGCGTGCGTATTTGCCGGTCAGGTAGGAAGTCCTGCCGGTGGCGAGTGTAAAAGCGACACCGGCTTCTTCAAGCTTCCTGATCGCCTCAATATTGGCGTCTGAGACAGGCTTGCCCGGCATCAGTAGCGTATAGTCCATATCGGCTGCAAGTAAATGTGTGTAATTCATAGGCGTAAGTTTACAAAAATGGTCAATTTGTTTCAAGTCGGCATTTGGGGCAAGTATTGAGAAGATAATAGGAGATTTTCGTTAAAAAGGATAAAGTCCGGGTGCATATGCCATCTCGGGTGTGCATCCTGCTGCTCGAAAAGGGTCTGCATAAAGCCTTGTCCCCTGCAACCCGGTAGCATTTTGGTAGCGTTAGGGTTTCATTTCAAAAAACTCGGTAAAAGGCACTGCTTCTTAAATTGGAAGAGCGCGAATGAAATGCATATGGCAGAACGTAGGCGTTTAATCTGTCAACTTATAGTATAATATTTGCATATTTGATCTACGGAGGCATATATGCAGAAGGCAGCGGTAATAATGGCAGGCGGCGGCGGAACGAGATTCTGGCCGGTATCGAGGATGGCAACTCCTAAGCAGCTCGCAAAGCTCACGGGTGATGACGTAATGCTCAATGAGACGATCAAGCATTTCGATCACGTGATCGGGCGGGAGAATACCTTTATTGTTACCAATGAGGTCCAGGCTGAGCTTATGAGCAAGGTCCTCTTTGATGAGGTTGACAGAAGCCACATCCTGATCGAGCCGGTTCAGCGTAATACGGCGCCTTGTATCATATATGCGGCGATGACATTGAAGAAGCTATATGGTGATGCGCTGATGGCAGTTCTGCCGGCGGACCATCATATCGGTGATCTTCGTGAGTATGAGCGTGTATTGAATCTTGCGCTTGATACGGCAGAGAATACTGACAGGATCGTAACGATCGGCATAAGACCGTCTTTCCCTTCGACAGGATATGGTTATATCGAATTCTCGTCTGACCCGATAGAGCAGGGCGGAGAGGTCTACTCGCTCCGTAAGTTCGTTGAGAAGCCGTGTCTGGAAGTCGCTAAGGAGTATGTGGATTCCGGGCGTTTCCTCTGGAATTCCGGCATGTTTATCTGGAAGGCATCGGTGATCCTCGATTGTTTCAAGAAGTATTTGCCTGATATGTATTCTGCTATGGAGAAGATCTTTGACAAGCTGCGTACTTCTTCCGAGGCGGAGGCTATCGCCGAGGTCTATCCCACGCTCGAGAAAGTTTCCGTGGACTATGGGATCATGGAGAAGGCTGACAATGTCTATGTTATACCGGCTGAATTCGGTTGGAATGATGTGGGATCGTGGGAGTCTTTGGATGATGTTTTCGCTAAGGATGAGAACGGGAATGTCAGGGTCGGTGATTCCAAGCTGATCGACTGCAGTGATTCCGTGGTATTTGACCAGGCGGGCGATAAGCTCATAACCGCGATCGGCGTTAAGGATCTGGTCATCGTTCAGACTAAGGATGCTATCCTTGTGTGTGATAAGGCGCACTCTCAGGACGTTAAGCTCATGGTCGATAAGCTCAAGGCCGAGGGAAGGGAAGACCTGCTCTGATGAGGATCGCGATCGACCTGACAGCTACGCCGAAGAGCAAGACAGGCATCGGCAGATATATGCTGGGATTACTGAAGGGTCTTCAGGCTGAGGACCGTGAGAATGAATATTACCTTTTCGCTCAGGATGATGATCTGGACGGCTTCGGGATCTATGCGGATAATTTCCACATGGTTCCCGTTAAGAGCAGGATCTTAAGACGTCAGTATATACGTATCCTGTGGGAACAGATCGTGTTTCCGTGGCGACTTCGTAAACTGAAGATCGATGTGCTGCACTGTCCGAATTACACGATGCCCTATACTTCACGTCTGGTCTATCGTCATCTGGCGGTTCAGGGGACTTTCCACGATATGACCTATTATAATCTTCCCGAGTGCCATGTAGGCTGGAAGAGGGAGATGTTCAAATGGTATATCAAGAGGACGGCCCGTTCATGCGATAAGATACTTACCATCTCCGAGAATTCGCGCATAGATATCCCCAAGTATTGCCGCCCCCGTAATCCGGAGATAGCAGTCACTTATATGGGCATCAAGGAGGACTTCCTGAATTCTTCTCCTGCGACGGGTGAACAACTTGCCAAGTATCGGATCGATTCCGATTATATCCTCTATGTCGGAACTCTCGAGCCGAGGAAGAACGTGCCGGGGTTGATCGCCGGCTATCGTGCTCTTCCCGACGATGTCAGGGCTCGCTATAAGCTTGTCATTGTCGGCAAGAAAGGGTGGATGTACGATGAGATCTTCGACAGCGTCAACGGTGATCCTGCCCTTCGCAACAACGTTATCTTTACCGGGTTTGTTGATGATGAGGACATGCTGCCCCTGATGCATTCGGCATCTGCCTTTGCCTATATATCTCTATATGAGGGATTCGGTATTCCGGTCATCGAAGGCATGGCTTCGGGAGTGCCGACGGTTACTTCTTACGGTTCGTCTCTGGAGGAGGTCGCCGGCGGATGTTGTTTCCTGTGTGAGCCCAAGTCGGCGGATTCTGTTGCCGAGGCTCTGTCTTCCGCACTCGATATCGCGCAGAAAGCCAAGTCCGGAGATCCTGCCGCTCGTGAATTCATTAAGGCTGCCCGTGATCGCGCCTCATTCTTTACATGGAATGCCTGTGCTCGTGAGACGGTAAAGTCGTATGAGATGGCGAGGGAGAAGCGGAAATAGGGGGATCACCTTAATAGCTTATACACGCCTCTTCGCATCCGTCCGGGCAACTTGCATACCAGTGCGTGAGGGACAGCGCCGGTGATGTAGTCGAGCCTTGTTGACCATCCTGTGTAACGAAGCCATTTGTGGAACCTCAGAAGATCCTTGGCATACTGCTTTCCGCCGCGGCGCGCATAGGTGTCGTCCGCAGTTCTCATATAGACCAAAGCTTCGTCTATGTTGGCCCCCTTTGATCCCTTCATCAGCATCCTGACCCAGAGATGATAATCTTCGAAAAGGTGATACTCCTCGCTATATCCGCCCGCTTCTATTACCGCACTCCTGCGGAACATTACGGCAGGGTGATTAAATGGCGAACGTTTCCCGGAATATTTACGGATCCGATCATCAGACGCAGGCACATTGCGGCGGCCGGTGATCATCCCGATCGAGTAGCCGGGCAGGGGCGAGGCTTCTCGTTCGACTTCGGTAACAGCCGTCTTAAATTCCACTACAGAGGAACTGACTATGTCGATGTCCGGGTCGTTCGCGAGAAGTGTCAGCTGCTTCTCACAGCGATCCCTGACGCTGATATCGTCTGAATCCATGCGTGCCACCAATTCATGACGGCAATGTGCAAGTCCCTCATTAAGGGCGATGCCTAACCCGCGGTTAACCGGGAGCTTGACTATATCGATGATGTCACCTGCCCGTGAGACGAGTTCAGCGATCGATGAGTCGAGTTCGGGCGTCAGCGGGCCGTCTTCTACAAGCACGATGTTGTCGGTAGGGAGCGTCTGATCGAGCATGCTGTTTACGGCCTCGGTCAGCTCTCCGGCAGATGCTTTTGAATAAACGGAGATAAGAACGGAATACTTAAGGTCCGTCATATATCACTCAACTCCGGGGAAAGGCTTTTCCTGTTCGGTCGATACGAATGTACTCTTATTGTCTTCGAAGGTCCTGTTATAAAGATGCGGCGAGAAGATCGCTCTTATGGTCATGAATATGATCTTAACATCCTGCAGGATGGAATAATTCTTGATGTAGAGCAGGTCGTAGCGGAGCTTATCCTGCGGAGTCGTATCGTAGTTGCCGGCAACCTGTGCCAGTCCCGTGATACCGGCCTTAACGGCAAAACGCTGAGAGTAGCCGGGAATATCCTTTTCGAAGTTGGCAACGAACTCGGGCCTCTCGGATCTCGGGCCGACAACACTCATCTCGCCCTTAAGAACATTGATGAACTGAGGGAGTTCATCGAACTTAGAGCGGCGCAGGAACTTGCCGAACTTGGTTACTCTCGGATCGTTCTTACCTGATATAACGGCACCGGTATCGGCCTCCGCATTCTGCTTCATAGTGCGGAGCTTATAGATCTTATAGGGCTTGTTATTGAGCGTAAGTCTCTCCTGCTTGAAGAAGACCGGCCCTCCGTCGGAAGCCTTGATGATGATAGCGCATACAAGGATGATCGGCAGCGAGAGGATAAGAGCGATGACCGATATTAAGATGTCCACCGTTCGCTTAACGATCCTCTGCTCAAAGGTAAGTCCCATTCTGTCGAGCATGCAGACCATCAGATCGTTAAAGTTGATGATCCTTGAACGGTACAGACTGATCTCATAGAACTGAGGAACTACGTAAACGACGGATTTGTGCTTGGCTGCCGACAGGATGATGTCACTCTTGACATCCTCGGGAACGTCGGGGCAAAGGAAGATCTCGGCATTGGACCTAATGGCTGATCTGACCGCCGACTTGTCGGAATAACGGATCGCCTTGCTCATATTGAGCTCGAGGCCCTTGAGCGACGGATAGATCTTATCGCTTACCGCCTTCATCGTAGCCTTGTTCGATCCGATGATGACCAGATCCCCGTTGGCATACATCCTGTGAGCTACAAAACTGCAGAGCATCTCCCAGATGAATACATAAACGATGAGCACGGCAAAGCTTAAGAGTACAACGCTTCGGGGGAAGGCACGCTGTTCGGTAAGGTCCTTCGCAGAGAGCGTTATGAGCGTGAGTATGAAACTGAAATAAAGGGTCTGTGATACTACGTCGATATTCTTCTTGCGGAAAAATCTCGGCATCTGAAGAAAGTCAGCCAGGAAGATCGTGGCTATCGTAATAATAGGCATCAATGCCGTATATGCCTCATAGTTGTTCATTATCGTGTGCTCGTAGTCGCGACCCAGTACGGCGATAAAGCTCGTAACGTACGCGAAATGAACCACGACAGCCAGTCCCAGCAGGAACACTATCTTAAACAGATGCGGGACTGTTATGATCTTTCCGTTCATTCTTTTCACCTGTAATCAGATAATCTATGTGATTATAAACTATTTCACCATCAGTAACAACTTCAGGGATACCCCGCCGTTTGTCAAATCTTCTTTAATTCTTAATATTAATGCGTTATTATTAGGTTGTCTGCTATATCAGGCTCTATATCATTAGGAGGATGTGCTATGAATTGTGCTAATTGTGGTAGCGAGATCACTCCGGGTGCAAAGTTCTGCCGTAACTGCGGAACCCCGGTGCCCGCAGAGATACCCGAAGTAAAGGAAGTAGAAGAGATCGTAAATGAAGTCAAAGAAGAGGCTCCCGTTGCGCCCGCCGCAGTGATCGCACCTGCCGTTCCTGTTGCAGCCGCAGCAGCAGCTCCCGTAGCCCCTGCCGCCATCGTCGATCCGACGCCGGCTCCCGCTCCCGTTGCACCTGCAGCCGCAGCTCCCGTGCAGCCCGTACCCTACGGAAGTGCTCCCGTACAGAATCCTTATGCGGCACCCGTACCCAATCCCTATAAGCCTTCACCGGCTCCCGGATTCGGCGCTCCCGCTCCCGTTTATGCTCAGCCCTCATTGGCAAAGAAGCGCAGTGTCAACTATCCCTTGAGGATAATGGCAGCTATCTTTGCAGTTGCTTACGTGGTACTTTGTATCGTTCTGGGCACAGGTCAGTTCAAAGACTTCAATGTAGATGACTTTTTCAAGAAGACGGACTTCTGGGTAGCAGATGTGCCTATCGCTCTGTTCATCCTGTTCATCATCGGACACAAGATCACCGACGTGATCGCATCCATCGGTTTTGCCGGTATGGCCATACAGCCCATTGTTGAATTCTTCAAGGAATGGAGCGATGATCTCGATTACATGGAGACGGGCGAAAAGCTTCAGTCCCTGGCCTCGTTGGTTCTTTACATGACCGCTGCAATAATGATGGTCGCCATTTGTCTTATCGTTGCTTCGTGTGCGAGTGGTTCATTCGGCAAAGGAGCGTCTGTTGCAGCCCTGGCTGTTGCTCTCTATCTGGCACTGATATTTACGCTGAGACTGGTCGGCTTCTTCATGGTCGGATTTGATGACTATAATGATGACGATCTGAAGATGTATGATATCCTGGATACCATTAAGACGGTTGTTTACTGTTACGCACCTGTATTCGTATCCATCGCGTTCATCACAGAGAAGAAGGACAAGAAGACTGCTTAAGAAGGTTTTCGAGGATAAATACAGACGGCGCGGCCTTGCGGTTCGCGCCGTTCTTTATATGAAGAATATGACGAGAAGAACCGTTACTCACGAAGGCTTTTTTGTAAAATAAATATACGCATGCACGAGCCTTCCTTGTATTATCATTACTCTTGCTGCGCTCCCCGCGCCGCTAAAGCCATAACGAGTGAGGATAATATGAGCAGTAAAGATAAACTGAAGCCGATGCTGTTCTCTGTCATCAAGAAGTACGACAGTAAGCAGCTTACCAAAGACATCATATCCGGAATAATCGTAGCGATAATCGCGTTGCCTTTGTCGATCGCACTCGCATTGGCGTCAGGCGTCGGTCCCGAGCAGGGTATCTACACCGCGATCATCGCGGGCTTCATCATATCCTTCCTCGGAGGAAGCCGTGTTCAGATCGCAGGCCCGACGGCGGCGTTCGCCACCATCGTAGCCGGCATCGTTGCCAAGAACGGAATGAGCGGCTTGGCTCTCGCGACACTTATGGCCGGCGCGATCCTGATACTCATGGGTATCCTGCGTCTCGGCTCGCTCATCAAGTTTATCCCTTATACGATAACAACAGGCTTTACGGCGGGTATCGCCGTTACGATCGTGATCGGACAGATCAAGGACTTTATGGGACTTAAGTACCCCGAAGGCACGGTCACGATCGAGACCACGGACAAGGTCAAGGCCGTCATCCGCAATATCGATACGGTAAACTGGCAGGCTCTCTTAGTCGGCGCAGTCTGCCTTGCTATCCTCATTATCTGGCCTTATATCAATGACAAGATCCCGGGCTCGCTTCTGGCTGTAATCGCCGGCATCCTGATGGTCAAGCTGCTCGACATGGAAGTCAACACGATCGGTGATCTCTATACTATCAAGAGCGGTCTTCCCACATTTGAAGCTCCCAAGTTCACACTCGAAGCCATGCGCACGGTAGCGCCTGATGCTGTTACGATCGCCGTTCTTGCTGCGATAGAATCACTCCTCTCGTGCGTCGTTGCCGACGGAATGATCGGTTCAAGACACCGTTCGAATATGGAACTTATCGCTCAGGGCGCAGGTAACATGGGTTCGGCTCTGTTCGGCGGGATCCCCGCTACGGGTGCTATCGCCCGTACAGCCGCCAACATCAAGAACGGAGGCCGCACACCTGTTGCCGGTATGGTGCACGCCGTCGTACTGATCGCCGTTGTTCTTTTCCTGATGCCCTACGCATCCTGGATCCCGATGCCCGCCATAGCAGCGATCCTGTTTATCGTCGCATACAATATGTGTCAGTGGAGGCAGTTCGTGAGCCTCGTCAAGAGCTCGTCCAAGAGTGACATCGCGGTGCTCGTGGTGACGTTTGTACTGACGGTCGTTTTCGACCTTGTTG
>JAEEGL014125710.1_pt1 | contig 15090 bp, 4 predicted proteins | sample 9134231 | NCBI WGS metagenome assembly JAEEGL01 (sample SAMN16246548, study PRJNA631951) | gut metagenome | biome: gut microbiome; feature: rumen; material: fiber-attached | host: Bos | place: Iran: Karaj | collected 2018-10 | reverse complement strand
GTTAAAGCTGTCAGCGCGTGCCTATACACGTATATTAAAGGTTGCCCGCACCATTGCCGACCTTGCCGGCAGCGAGCGGGTAGAGTCGGTGCATATTGCCGAAGCAATAGGCTACCGCAACCTAGACCGAGGTGACTGGGCAGAAAGAGGGATATAGACTTACTTTGGAATGGGCGTTTACCGCCCTTCGTCATCGTCAGTGCTTTGCTCTACACCCCTAAAGGCATCGCCACGCATAGTTACCTTGCTGCCTGTTAAAAAACAGTTTGGTCTAATGGCGTACAGCCGGATGGCTGGCTTCTTGTATGTCTTATGTTTGTTCTCTGTCTTCATACCGATTATGTATTAATCACGAGCTTATTACCATTATGGATGTATAAGCCCTTTTTCGTTGGCTTGCCGTCAAGCTTGCGGCCATCGAGGGTGTACCATCCGGCGGCAGCCGAATGTTCAATGTTCAATATTCCCTGTTCAATGTCAACGATTCCCGTCGTTTCGTTGTTGTCGTCGATGTTCGATACGATGTCGAGACTTGGTGCCAGTGGATCAGAGGCCGATTCATCGCCAGCCATGAGTTGGAAGTAGCCGCGGAACGTCTTGAGCGTGAAGTCCTTAGTGGGTGACGGGTATCTGAGGATGTTGTTGGCTCCGACGTAGAGGTTCTGCCAATTTCCCTTCTCAAGTACGATGGGTGAGAAGACGGGCACGAACAGTACGCTTCCGTCGTCGCTCTCTATCGTGCTAAGGCTGGCCTTGATGGTGACGTTCTCAAAGACCGGATTGCTGATATCGAAGTTGCTTGGATTAGTGTCGTAGCCGTCGGGCTTGCTCCACTTCACGAGATAGGGCTTGCCTGCCTCAATGTTGTTGGCATCCTGGAAGTAGAGGTAGAGGAGATATTTCTCGTCGTCATCAGGGGCTTCCTTAAGGGCTGTCTGGTAGCAGAAAGTGGCATCCTTGGCGTCGCTTCTTTCGTTCGAGGTGTTGTACCAGCCGGTAACATCCATCTCACGGACGGTGGCTCCATAGAGCGGGTGTCCTTCGGTGGTTTTGGCCGCGGACAGTTGCTCGGCTGTCATGTTGAACGGCAGGCAGAGCGTGTTCCAGTCACCGTCCTTATAGAGCTTGCGCCCGTTGAACTTCGCGTTGACGGTCCCCCTGTTCAGGTAATAATTGACGAGGGGCATGTTGTCCATGTCATCGTAGAACCCGTCATGATCTGTCGAATAGAACACACCATTGTATAGCAGTCCGCCCGTGTATATGTCAACCATGCCGTAGCTATTGGTCGGAGACCCTGTTGGTATGTAAGCGCTGGCTGTGACCAAGGTGCCACCATGATTCTGCGCACCCAGCAGTTTCGTATAGAAGGCATAGGCTTCGGCTCCAATAGATACCGATGAATGGCTGCCAGCTATCACGAACGTGTAGCTTTCAGAGGTGTTTGTTACGTTTACTCCGCGTGGGTCGAAGAGGCTGTTTGTAATGGTGACGGCAGCAGGGGCCTCGCCAAAAGCACCCTCGGCTTTTCCGACGAAGCCGCCGAAACAGGTATTGCCCGAACTGGTGATGGTGCCCTCAAATACGCAGCCTATGATATTGACCGATGACTCACCAAAGACACCCCCGATAAAGCCACCGTCGTAAACAGCTTGACCGCTGCCCGTACTCACGATGTTTGTTTTGACGACGCAGTTCAGGACGGTGAACGTTCCTTCAGCATGTCCTATGATGCCACCGGCATAATGCCCGGAACTCTTGATGCTACCGTCTACGATGAGGTTCTCTATCTCTGCCCCTCTCGTATAGCTGAACGGGGCGCAGTAGTCGGCATCACTCGTCTGGAGGTTGAACGTCAGCTTATGGCCGTTGCCGTCGAAGGTACTTTCGAAGGGATGGGTAGCAGTGCCTATCATGGTAGTGACGGTGATGTCGGCATCGAGCCTGAAGAACGATACACCGTCCTTGTTGATATTGGAATTCCCTGCATTTATTGCCGTAGCCAAAGCATTCCAGTGTGCCGTAGAGTTGATGATGTAGGGATCTGTGTTGGTGCCGCTGCCTGCAGGGCTTGATCCTGCTGTCAATGTTACGGCAATGGAAATATTAGCACTGGCGACGGTCACGGTGTATTTGCCGTCAGTAGCCGTCAGCTCGGTGCCGTTGGCCGTCACACTGACCACACCCTTGAAGAAGTCGTCTGGAATAACTTTGAACTTGACCGATTGTCCGCTTGGTGCATAGCACTTTCCATTGAGTACGACGCCATGTTCTGGGGTGTCGAAACTGATAGAGACGCCTGAGGTACTGGTGGAAATGGTATAGGCCAGACTGGCACCAGCCTTCCCAGTATCGAGGGTGGCAACTGCTGACTGCGTATAGTAGTTGTTCGAGTAAGAAAGGTGGGAAATGCTTGACTCAACAGAACTACCGACAATAGGACCGATATAGTCTTGTGTATCGTAGCCGAGACGGTCGGCATCCCCCAGAAAAACGCAACTTTCCACTCCGCCGAAATTATGGCCTACGATGCCACCGATATAGTTTCTCCCTTTGCCTTTATGATCTGAAAGGTTCGCATCGCTGACACATCCCCTGACCGTTCCGAGGTTGCTGGCCACGATACCGGCAAACCTGATGGCTTGATTGCTATTGCCTGCTGCCGTCGAACGGATGATAACGTTACTTCCCACATAGCAGTTCTCCACCGTTCCTTTGTTGTAGGCCACCACACCGCCGACGTTATAGTCGGCTTCGAACGTGCTGCTGGCCACGTTGATATTCTTGACTGTACCCCCTGCAGCGTTCACGCCGAAGAGACCGCAGAAAACGTTGCCTGAGGTGGGGAAAGAGCCTGAATCGAAATAGACACCTCTGATGGTGTGTTCCTCTGCGTCGAAGGTGCCGGCGAACGCACGCGACTCTTTTACTCCTATAGGCACCCAATAATGGGCACTCAGGTCGATGTCGGCCATCAGCCGGACGGTCTTGCCGGAAAACTGCTTACTCGAATTGTTTACCATATAGGCGAACTGTGCCAATTGCGCCGCTGTGCTGATGTAGAACTCATTGCTCTCGGCGTAGTTGCTGCCCCAGTCGGTATCGGCATTGTTGCTCCATAATCCGCTGGGTGTGCTATCGGCCTTTGCTGTCCCCGTAGCCACAAAGAGTGCGGCAAGGAGAAATAGAAAATGCTTTTTCATATCGTAATCATAATTCCTTTTTGACTTTTATCATTTCTTAATCACCTTACGGCCATTGGTGATATAGATGCCCTTCTTTAACGTTGAACGTTGAACATTGAACATTGAACGTTGAACATTGAACGTTGAACCAAGCTTACGTCCCTGCAGGTCGTAGTACTGGCTGGTGCCGTCGGCATCGACGAGTCGCAGCACCGGTTCCACACCTGTCTCGTCGTCGTAGGGAGGCATATCGTCCTCGCCGTTGTAGTTGTTCGTCGGGAAGTCGGTGACGGGACGTTGCTCATCGCCCTGTTCCTGATACTGGTACTTGATGTTATAGGCATTGCGGGGCAGTATGCCGAGCGTTTCGATAAACGAGCGGAAGGCCTTGGTGGTGACGCTCTGGTACTGGGCACCCCGGTTGCTGACACGTCGGAAGGTGCCGTCGCTCTGCATGACGTAGATGCCGCGGCTGGCACTCTCGTCATTGCTCAACTCCTTGAACGTGCCGCACCACTGCACCTTGCCGATGATGTCGCCACCGGCATCGAACACGTTGATTTCACTATTCACAGGCTCTGCCGTTACATCGATGGGCCCTTCACGATAGTTTACCAGCTGCTCCTTGTCCGAGGCAATGTTCAGATCACCCTCCTTTACCACCACTATGTATGGCACACCAGGCGACATGACGGAGAAGTCGTTGCAGAACACTACTTCCTTCTTGTCCCTGTCGACATGGCTGAGCCGGTAGACGGCAAACTTCTTGTAGCGTGGGTCGTCAGGGCCTGTCGACAGCTCTGCGAAGAAAGGAATACACACGGGGTAGGCCATGCTGGTCCACCCGCCCTGTCCATTGTCACTGGCTTTGAAGGTGCGGTTGTACGATGCCTTGTCGGCTGTGAAGTCGTACGGCGGCTCGAAGTCCAAGCCCTCAATGACCAGCAGGTTGTCGCAGTGGGTGCCTATGACGACATTGACCTCACCGTTGGACGTCGTGTGGCCATGATTGTCGGGCAGATAAATCATCGCAGTGCGGTTTATTCCGTAGAAGGGGTTGGTACTGCTGCTGCGGTTGACGTTCAGGTTCTTCAATCCGTCGTTCTCCAGGAAGTTCAGACTCCTGATGTCGCCCTTGCTGTTGGCAAATGCCGCCGGTCCCATTTCCACTACAGGCACTTCCACCTGCCGTTCGTCGAACGTTGTGAAGGTCATGCTTTTTGGTATCGTAACCTTACCGCCCTTACCGTGATAGCTGGAAATCTTGGCTTCGTACAGGCTGACGGCCGATACGCTGTGTACGTCGTAGATGAAGTCTCCCTCTGCGATGCCCTTGTCGTCCGAAGCCTCGAACACGATGTCGTAGTGCGTGTCACGAGCCTGTTCCGGCGACAGTCCTATGGTATTAAACGTCAGATAGGTGCTGAACGCCGGCACCGTCTTGTTCTGGTCGAAGTAGTAACCCGCCTCCTGCTTGCCGTCAGGCTTGCTCAGCGTACAGATGCTGCCCTGTGCGGAGTATTGTTGTCCGATGCTCATGCCGTCGCGTCCAGTGCCTTGCAGTCGGTTCTCGTACGTCGGCCACATCTCTAACTCCTCTTCGTAGGGCATGAGGTGGTAGACACCCGGTTTCATCGCTGTGATGAGCACTGGCGATCGAGCCGGAACCAGGCTGCCCTTGCCCAGCATGTGAGCCTTGCGTGTGGTCATGTTAGCTTCGTTGACAACACATGCTGTTGCACCATCGGGTAACTGTGTGTCGAAGCCGATGAACATGCTGGCAAGATAGCGCTTCTGTCCCTCCACGTTCACCACGAAGTCGGGGGGCACCGTCAGCGGGAAGTATCGGTGCAGCTTGCCAGCATTCACAAAGTCCTCCCACGAGTCGTCGTAGAGGTATTCCTCGAAGAGCGTCTGGTCCCATGTGGCATCGTTGATGCAGACATCGGGCAGGCTTCCGTCCTCACAGACTATGCCGCCTGGAGCCAGTTCTGCCACCGTGGAGTAGTCGCTGCTCTCTATGAACAGGCGCTTCATGCCGGGAATTTTATAGACGGCACCTTCGGCGATGCTCTTCAAGTCGCCGCTGATGGTCAGTTCCTCGCCTTGTCTGCCGTTGGGACAGGCCACCAGCTGGTCGTCTTTCGTGAAGAGCAGACCGTCGCGTGCGATGAAAGTCTCGCAGAAGGGGTCGGCATAGATATTCTCCACCTGCGACCCATAGAATGCCCCGGGCTCTATGGTTTTCACCTTGGCGGGGATGGTTACCTCCTTCAGGCTTGAGCAGCCGTTGAAGGCCTCTTTGCCTAAGGTTTCCAAGGCGTAGGGCAGTCGGATGTCCTTCAGCATGTTGAGGTTCTTGAGTTGCAGCGAGAGCCGTTTCACGCTCTTGAAATAGCGGAACTCCGGGAAGCTCACCATCTTACGGGCAGTAGCGGTCTGGAAAGCCGTCTGTGTCTGTTCGGTGGTGACGGCCTTCAGCTCGCTCAGCGACAGGTAGCCGTTCCTGTTGGCGTCGAAGGCGTCGAGACAGGCCTGTCTGGCATTGGCATCAGCTATGGTGATGCCCGGTTTCACGTTGGCCTGTGCGGTATGTACTGGAATGAAGTTGTACACATTGCCCATGTTTGAGTAGATAAACTCCAACGGACCAAGGATATCGGTGTACGACATCATCTTGCCCAACGGTTTCATGGCAGCTATGGGTGCAATAATACCCATGTCGCCGTCGGCTTCCAGATATTTGGTACCGTCAAAGTTGTTGACTGAACTCCACTTGACATTACCTGGTTCGAACTGCAGCTGTGTGGTCATTCCTAAGAGGTAGTTGTTGGCCTGTCCCTGACTGTTGTTGTAGGTGTAGTCTTTGTCAGACCTTAGGGGGATGGCCAAGAGCTTACCAGCTTCCGTCTCGGCAAATTTCTTCAGCATGGGGAAGTAGCCTTGCGTCCATGTCCATGTGCTGCGCTGCGACAGTGCTGCCCCAATTTCTTCGAGCGTCCGACCGTTGTTGGCTATCTCGTAGCCTTTCAGCCAGTAGCAGTCTTTGATGATGGCAATGTCCGTGGTGGCCACCTTGTTGCTGGAGTAGGGTACCGGCGTGACGTAGAGACAGTTGCGGACGGTACCCTTGTTGGCCGTCTTGTCGTAGGCCACAAAGGGTGTGAACTTGTCGAGCAGATGATGGTATTGGAATACTGCCGACACGCAGTCCTCAACCAGACCGCCCTGAGCCACCACGCCGCAGATGCCGCCGCAGCGCTTTCCCGACGTGTTGGCCCCCTGTACGATGCAGTTGCGGATGGTGCCTTCTACGCGACCAGCCAGGAATCCATAGAGATTGTCGTGTGAGGTATGGTCGATGGCCGTGTACGAGTCGCGCATGCCTAAGTTCTCCACTGTGCCCGAGGCGGCAATGATGCTGAACAGCCCGTAGGTGGCCGCCTTCTTGCTGTCCCGTGGCGCCCCTATGCCGAAGCCGCGCACGAAGTATCCGTCGCCGTCGTAGTGCGCCTTCCAAGTGCAGTCGGCATAGTCTGGCCTCAGGCTGCTCGGTTCAATGTTGTAGCTGAGGTTAGTAGCGTTCATTACGCCAAGGCTGAAGGTGATGTCGCCCACCTGCCGGTAGAATTCGCCCTCCTTGTTATTCTTGATGGCCAATAGCAACTGGAAGGGTCCCTTCACCAAGTACGGGTCCTCAAACGAGCCGCTGCCACCGGCAAATGCCGTCGCCTCTTGACCTGGTGTCCATCCGTTGTCGATGGCGACGTTCAGCACTATCTGCCGCTGACAGTCCATGACCTTGGGGCGTGTGGCCACGTCCGTCTTCGTCTTCACCTTGCCGTTCATGGTCAGCTTGCAGTTACCGTTCTTGTAGGCGAAGACGCTGTTGTCCTTCACCCTGATATATTCTGAAGAGGGAATGGTTGTGGAGGCCGTCAGCGAAACCGACCGCCCTGCGTTGGTATCTTCTGTCCACACCTCACTTTGCACCGGTGCCGTGAGGTGCGAAACGAACTCGTAGCAGCAGTCGCCGCCATTCACGGTGATAGGCATGGAGGCCAGCGTCAGACTTGGCAGCGTCACCGTGTTGGCCTCGTTGCGCCCTTCAGCGGTAAAGAGCTGTCGAGCGAGGTCGTTCAGCCCGTCAGTTTTGTTGTCCCTGATCTCCTTGATGAAACTTTCCGGCTTCTTCCTGTCATAGAGGACGGGGTAGCGGCCCTTCTGCAGCCGGAAGCCGTAGTCGGCACTCTCGTCTATGTTGAGGAAGGATACTGACGCCGTGTTGCCGTCAGTCAGCTGAGCCGTGGTGAGGGGTAGTATGGTAGTAGAGTTGTCGTTGCCGATGGTGTTGCCAAGAAACATGTTCTTGTCGTAGTAGCAGAAGGTGACATTGCTTGTCACGGCGTCACCCCCCTTGCCCACGATGGCACTGAACGGGTTCTGCTGATTGTAAGAGTTGTTCATTGCCGTGCCGAGAAAGAGACAGCGGGTGATATGCTCCTCCTTGTCGGAGAAGTCTGTCTCGCCGCAGATGCCGCCGGCTATGACGTAGGCCGTGTTACGCCCCCCGCAGTCTATGTAGCCGTTGTTGATGCAGCAGTCCACTTGGTTGGGAGAATCCCACATGATGCCGACGATGCCGCCCAGCGTACATTCGCCTATCAGTCCGGCCATGTTAGCACAGCCTCTGATCTTGCCATCCCACATTTTTGCGGCTATACCTCCCAAATACACGTCGAGAGAGCCCATCGCCTTGGTGACCTTTAAAATACCCGTTGTGGTGCAGGCTTCTACTATTGCCCCGTCCGATATATGCCCGACGATACCTGCCGTTGCCGTATCGTCAATGTTGTTGCTGGTAGTCCAAATGTCAACTTTGGCCGTACAGTCGAGAATGTGCGAGCGGATATTGTTCATAGGCCCGCCATTTGCCGCCGACGAACAGCAGCCGCCAATCATGTTCACGTCGGTGCAGCGGATGGTCACGTCAGCCGTGCAATGGAGCATACTACAGCCATAGACAAAGGCGGCAATACCGCCTATTGAGTTGTAGAAGTGATCTGTATTCTTACATTTGACGTTGATGCTGCCCTGTACCGACACTCCTTCAATGCCATGACCTATCTTCAGCGTCTGAGAACCATCGTAGTTGATACTTGACTGTAGATTGTAAAATCTTCCGCACACCAAGCCTACATGGGCATTGGTCTTGTCAATGCTGATTTGTGCATCAACGATGTCGAAGAACCCCACATAGCTGTCCAGACAGCCAAACAGTCCGAAGTCGACAATATGATTAGCATCAGTCGTGATGTCGATATACATACCCGATATCTGATGGCGCTTCTCCTGGCTCCACCCGTCGCTGTTGATGGCCGGCACGTCGAGTCCGAGGAAGATGCCCTGGAACATGTGTGAATCGCTGCTACCTATGGGAATCCACTGCACACGCTGTTCGTTCGCGGTCCTGTTCAGGTCGATGACGCTGCCCAGAACTAATACCTTCCCCTGGAAACTCTCACCACTGACGTTGCAGAGCCATGCCACCTGTGCCAGCTGCTCAGGTGTATTGATGACGATGGGATTGAGGAATGTTCCCTTGCCCTTGATGTCGAACGACTTGTCGCGATACTCGTACCATGTCGGGACTCCGTAATATTCAGCTGGTGCATCCGGGTCTTCTGCCTTACACGGCGTGCCTACACCAAGGAGCAGACAGGTAAAGAGGTATATGGGCAACAGATGTTTCACCGTTTCCTTTACCTTATTTATTATAATCAGTTTCATACGCATCTTCTCTAATCTTTTATTTTTTTACCTTTCATTAATATTGAAACTTAAACACTTCACCGGTGACGCTGAGCACGTAGATGCCGTTCTTGGAGAGCGGAATAAAGAGGGTAGAGCCTTCAGCCTTGCGAAGGGCTACACAAATGCCATTGGCGTTGAACACGCGAACTTCCTCGTCGGCCTGCAGACCGCTGAGGCGCACACCGCCTTCCTCGGACACCACTTTGACACGGTGGATGTCATTGTTGTAGACTTCAGGAGCGTCGATGGCGGTGGGCTCTGACGACGGGTAGAGCATCACGTAGGGGGTGTTGCGCGAACTGCGTACATTGGATACGCTTGAAGCCTCTGACGTCTCGTCGTCGATTGTGACATCGACGACCTTCGGCACGATGTAGCCTTCTATCGGCTGCGTGATGCCGCTGACGGTGATTTCGGCGTATGCCCTGCGAATGCCACCCTCCAGGTGGAAGTCCTTGGCGGTGACCATTGTCTGAGCGTCACCAGTGAGCGCTGCATTAACAGCAGGATGCGGGTAGACGCCCAACATCACGGCCGTCCCCGGCGTCAGGCCGCGTGACGAACGGTCGGTCAGTTCTACGATGAATGTATTGACACCGTTTTCGCAGGTGCGGCTGATGACGTTACAGTCGATGTCGCTGATAGTTACGCGCTGTGAGGGTTTTTCCTGTACCTGTCGCAGCATGCTGCGACGCGATGTGGCATGTACGTTGGTCTGGAACACGTTGGCATACTCCACCGACACCTCGCTCTTCATGAAGCCGTCGAAGTTGGCAGGGATGGGGTACTGCACCACGAACTTGCTCTGTGTCATAGGCAGTATGAACGAGTTGGGAATGGGGATGTCCTGTCCGTTGATATTGACTGATGCCGACTTGATGGCCGACGTGCCGGAGTTGAAGATATAGACATTGACGGGCAGGGTACTGCTGCCTAACAGTGCCTCACGCGAATAGGTGACGTCGCTCTCGAAACTGTTGGTAAACATCTTTTCATTCTTCATCACCAAGGCTGCGGCATTGTCCAGGGAGCCCAACGTATAGACCACGCCAATGCGGGCATCGTCCAGGTAGCCGTCGAAGTCGGTCAACACCAGATCTTCCGTCTCGGCACCAACTGTTAGCGGATAGGTCACCTGGGGTGCCTTCTCCAGGTGGACACGGGTGGCGTTGAGCACCACGCGCATGCTGTCCAGTACGGTGCTGCCCTCCTCAGCGTCGCGTACTACGTTGCTCACCTCTGTCCAGAGCACGGCGAAGTCGTTGGTGTCCTCGGCGCCCCGGTCGCTGACAATCTTCAGCTTCATGGGTGATGGTGCGCTGATGTTCAGTGTGGCACCAGTGCGGCCGTCACCTTGGCCACGCATGTCCAGTGTCTTTACATAGACGTCGTACAGCGAGTCGGGCCGCTCGTAAGCCATAGCAATGACAGCATTCTTGCCCACGCGGTTCATACAGAAGTCGATGGGCTGCATCTCCTCCAGTCGGTATTCCGGTGAGAATGAGTCGAGTGCCTTGGAGATATAGAACAGGCGGCTTTCTTTTTCGGTTATCACGTTCACACCCACCAGCACCGTGTCGTTACGCATAAAGAGGTCATAGCCCTGAGTAGCCAACTTGTTGCTGACGGAGACGAGCGGCGTAGGCTCGCTCCACGTGCCGTCGGCATAGGTGCGCAGCATGAGTTCGCCCTCCAAATGGTAGTTGGTCATCGAGTCAGGTTCTTCGCCAGTGACGTCCTTGTGTCGCACTAAAGTTCCATGCTCATAGATGCATGCCGCCTTGCCGTCCTCTTGTATGGTAACCATGGGCTTCTGGTCGACGTATCCGTCATCTGGCGTGATGTCCATCTGTTTCCAGCTGCCGTTGGTCTGTCGCATGGCGGCCCTGATTTGGGTATGTTGCTGCATGTCAATGTCTTGCTGCACCATGTTTTCGTTGGTAATCTGACTGTTGTCGACCACTTTCGCCGTCTGCTGATAGACCACGATTTCCCTGTCGCCGCGCTTTGAGTGGGCATACTGTGAAGCTGTGGTGCCAGGCATGGAGATGGTGGTATGCTCCTGTGTCTTCACGTTCAGCAATGTTACCTTGTCGTCGTTATAGTCTTTGGGGTTGGCCAGGTCGTTCACCACTACGTTGTCGCTGCCTAAGTAGTTGGGGTTGGCGTCGAAGGCGAGGTTGTTCATCAGTACGCTGCCCAGGGCGCCGGATGCCGGAGCACGCAGAGGACGGTAGCTCTCTCCAATCAGCTGAGGGCCTTTCTCGTCTTTCAGCCAGTTGGGGAACTTGTCGTGATAGGGGTTGTAGTCGTTGTCGGGTTCCAACCATCGCTTGCCCCAGCGGAACGTATAGTCACCCTGCCAGCTCCAGATGAAAGTTTTTAATTGTGCGTAGGCTTGTATCAGAGCCAGCAGTCTGAATTCTATGCCAGGGTAGATGGACTTTTCGAGGTCGTTATCGAAGGGAACGACAAAGCCACCGCGAAACTGTGCCTTGGCGCCGCCGCGTATGCCGGCCTGAATATTGACGAAGGGAATCTTACCTATGCGGAGATCGAACCATGCCCCGAAGCGCAACTTGACACCCAAGGTGGCGTAGAAACAGTAGTTCTTAAGCATATATTCCAGTTTCGGGTCGAAAGTCTTCAAACCAAACTCGCCGAAAATGCTGGCATCGGCTACAAAGCCGGCGTTAATCTTGAAGAATTTCGAAAGCAGTTTCTTGGCCTTATTAGCATGGGAGTCTGTACTGTCAGCGAGCGATATGTCCTGACCCCATCCGACACCACCTTCAACAAAACCTGAGAATTCGCCCAGTTGAAGCTTCTTGGGTTGCCATAAAGGCATGTTGAACGACAACTTGGCACGGCCACCTAAAAAATAGCCTACGTGAGTAGCGGCGACGTTGAAGATGTCGTTGGCCTCGTTGGTTATCCAGTCGTCGAACTTCTCCGTCGCCATGATGCCCTCGACCCTGTTGATTTTGCCATTGTCTTTGCTGTAATCTAAGGCATTCCAGGTTTGCAGGTTCTTGACGTTGGTGCGGGCACTTTTCAGTGTGGGACCTTCCTGGCCTTTCTTGTTCTGCTTGTTAATGTTGACAATCGTGTAGAGGTTGATCATCTGTTTTAAGAAGTTCACATTGAAACCGACGTCAACCGTGATGAGGTCGTTGGGCGTGTTGAACTTCAGCTTGGGACTCAAGCCGAATCCCGTTTTCGACTCACCAAAATGCTTATATACTTCTTCGTCGTGATCGCCGGTGTTGGTATTCTCTTTAGACTGATTCTCTCCTTCTTGGGCGATGGCTTCGGGGTCTATCACCCCGTTCACCAGGATGGGGAACTCGTCGTACGATGCGTCAGGCGTTGAGAGCGTCATCTGGTACTGCTTGTTTTCTCCGGCAATGCCTACCAGATTGAAGCGGGTGAAATAGTAGTCGCGTGTGAAGTGGGTGAACTCATTGGACGATACGGTCAGCGTCTCCATGACACTGGCTTCGCGGGTGGTGCCGGTCTCGCGCTCCTTGCATGTCAGGCGGCAGTTGGGATTGCTGCTACCCTTATTGGTCGAGAAGACGAGCTCCAACTGAACCAGTTTATCGATGGGACTGTTGTTAAGCAACTTCGGGAACTTGATGCCTCCGTCCTCAAAATAGCAGAACACTTCCGACTTCGGGCGACCGGCCAGGCTACCCTCGGCTATGGATACAACGGCATATTCGATGTTGTTGCGGGTGACGGGAATGAGGTCGTCGTTGAGCCAACGCAGGTTCTGGTCACAGACGGCAAAGCCATTGTTGCTGACCTTCCCCTTCTTCAGCGTAATCTTGGCCGAGCAGAGGTCATGTCTCACAATCTTGTTGTCCTTGTCGGCAGCACCCTTGTAGCGGTAGAGCGTTGGCAGACAGCCGCTGGCAATGATCTCGACGTAGGCAGGATGCCCGTGGGTAAGCACTCGGTGGCGGTCGCAGTCCTTATCGTAACCTAAGTAGCGTACGTCGTTGTCGGGTATCAGCGTGCCTTCATCGTCTACGCGGTGTACGTTCATTTGGGCCTTGGTAATCTTCTTGCCCAGATTGTCGCGCAGGTCGATGAACAGCGTGTCGTATTTCTCGAACAGGCCCGTTCCCAGCCAGTTGAAGTTCACAAACTCGCGATTCTCGTGTTTGTCGAGCTTAAACTTCGGGGTGAGCGTCGGGATGTCCATATTGTAATCGGTGTCGATGCCTGTGTGCAGGTCGGTCAGGTCCACCTGCAGTTTCACGTCACCCTCCTGCTTGTTACCTGTGAGGAAGTAGACGTTGGTCAGCGTATGATCATTGGGCACGTAGAAACTCTGGAAGTAGGTCTCCTTTAGCTCCAGGATGTGGCTTTCGGCTATGGAGTTGCCGTCGGCATCGTCATGGCTGATGACGTACTCCATCTTGTACGTGTCACCCGTCGACTGCCGTTTCTGGTCGAGTTGGAAGATGTAGAGGTTCGCATCGTTCCAGTCGTAGACCCAGTAGCGGAACTTGATGCGCTTGTCGGGCTCGGTGGTCTTCCATACGTTCACCTCTACCGTTTCGCACTGTCGCGGTATGTTGATGAAGAAATAGCTGCTGGTGGCCAGCGTCTTCTTTAAGATTCTCTCCTCCTCACCGTCGGACGTATCCTGATCGTCCTCCGCTGAGGCAAAGATAACTTCAGCCTGGTAGCTGCCGGTATCGCCCTTGCCGTCGTTGATGCGGAAGCAGAGCAGCATACGGTCACGCATGTGCCAGAACATGCGCTGGTCCTCCAGACCCTTCATGCGCGTCTCGCCCAGCATCTGCTTCAGTTGCTCCACGTCGGCCTGATTACCGTCGATGTCGCCGTTGTTCACCTCGCGCCAGTTCAGCTCGGCATCAAGGATGTTGATGTCACGGAACTGCGTCACGTCCGTCACGTTTTTTGCGTAGTATAGCTTAAAGTCCTGCGCCGCTACCGTTATGGTAAACAGTAGTATAAGTAATATACCAGTTAGTCGCTTCATCTTAAATGAATTTTAGTTTTTGCTCTTTTATTATTTTGTTTTTAATTATTCATACTGCAAATGTACGAATAATTATTTAAACCCTAATTCCGCAGCACTTAGTTTAACTTTCTTTATAAATTCCTGAGCAACAAAAAGTTGCTCAGGAATTTGCCATATCAGAAATAGTCGCTCTAAAGCGAAATAGGTCCTAGTCCCATACATGAGGTTGTTCCCAGCGCCGTGGCGGCCGCCGTGATGGCTGCTACTATCACCTTCAACAGCACATCCCAAAATCGCTTGTTCTTCATAATCAAATCTCTTACCTCTTACTTCTTACTTCTTACCTCTAAAAGAGTTGCCCCGCGAGGGGGCGAACTCTTTTAATCCTGTCCCATGTCGTCGTCGTTGCTCGACTTGGTGAATACCTTGCTGGCGACCTCACTCGATACGCCGTCCTTGATGGCGATAGCCTTCACGGTGGTCGTATTAGTCAGTGTCAGCTGATCTGAATACAGACTGCTCGATGCCGTAGGCACGGTGCCGTCGGTCGTATAGCGAATCTCGGCGCCGTCAGGACCGCTGATGCTCACCTGAGTGGACTCAGTGAACGAGGTGTTACCGCTAATCGTGGGCGAAGCCAGTGTCTGGTTCGAAGAACCGCTGTTAGAACCGCCACCTTGGTTATCACTCCCCTCGCCATTTGGAGAGGGGTTGGGGGTGAGGCTTCCTCCATTGCTCTCCTCGGTGGCGTCGCTGCCGGTGAGGCGTTTGACCTCGGCCTTGGTCTTCGAGGTGAACGACAGCTTGGCGTCGGCGTTCATCTTCTCGATGGTGGTGTTGCCGGTGGCCTGCATGATGAGCTTCACGTCGCCCACGGCGAACTGCTGTGCGGCGATATTCTCCTGCAGTTCCTCGTCGGTGCGCTGCGAGCCGCGGCCGGCTGCAATCTTCGCGCCCTTCTCCAGCGTCAGACCGTTGGCTTCGACGGAGGCCTTAAACAGTCCGAGGTTGTCAATCTTGACGACGAAGCCCTGCAGCGCCAGTTCCCTGATACACTTGGCGGCGTCGGTCAGGATGCCCTCGACCAGACCC
>JAEEGL013764948.1_pt1 | contig 15090 bp, 12 predicted proteins | sample 9134231 | NCBI WGS metagenome assembly JAEEGL01 (sample SAMN16246548, study PRJNA631951) | gut metagenome | biome: gut microbiome; feature: rumen; material: fiber-attached | host: Bos | place: Iran: Karaj | collected 2018-10 | reverse complement strand
CGAAGCTCACCAAGGGCAAGTTCGAGTATGACTTCGGCGACGAGGCCGGCATGACCCCGCTTCTGCCCATGTTCACCCTCGGACACAGCTTCAAACCGGCCTCCATCCACGCGGGCGGCCTGCGCTACCACGGAGCGGGCGTGATCCTCTCGCAGCTCATGAAGGACGGCTTCATGGAGGCGGTGGACATCGAGCAGCTCGAGTCGTTCAAGGCCGGCGTGCTCTTCGCCCGCACCGAGGGCATCATCCCCGCCCCCGAATCGTGCCACGCCATTGCGGCCACCATCCGCGAAGCGCTCAAATGCAAGGAGAGCGGAGAGCAGAAGACCATCCTCTTCAACCTGTCCGGCCACGGATTCGTGGACATGGCCGCCTACGACCAGTATTTCTCGGGCGAAATGCAGAACTACAGCGTTTCCGAAGAGGAACTCGCGCAGTTCATCCAGAGCGCCGACGCACTCAACAAATAACGGTCTCAGAGGCCCCTCCGAAAGGCGGCGTCCGGTTTTCCCGGGCGCCGTTTTTTTGTGCGGTTGATAAGTTTGTGGAAAAATTTGGAAGGAGGTGGAAGAAAATGGAAAATTATTCCTACCTTTGTGCCAATTGCGTATAAGAATTATGGTCACGTTTATCGGCGAATATACCTCCAGGGTTGACGACAAGGGAAGGCTGGTCTTTCCCGCGGCGTTCAAGGGGGTATTGCCGCCGGGAAGCGATATGAGGTTCGTCATCAAGAAAAACCTTTTTGAGCCTTGCCTGGAGATGTATACCTACGAGGAGTGGGAGCACAAATCGGGCGAGGTCCTGGAAGCCCTCGACATCAACTTCAACCGTAAGCACGCACTATTCTGGAGAGAATACATGCGCGACTGCGACATCGTGGAGCCCGATCCCAAACTCGGGCGCATTTCCATCTCGCGCAAACTTCTCGACGCGATCGGTGTCAACAAAGAAGTGGTTTTCTCCGGCAATGGTTTCAGAATCGAGCTCTGGGCTAAGGAGAATCACGAGTCTTCCCGGGTATCCGACAACGAAATCATTGCCATAGCGGAAAGCCTCTCGAAGCGATAGGGAGGGGCCGCTCATGTCGGAGTACCACAATCCCGTACTACTCAGAGAAAGCGTCGACGCGCTCATGGGCAGCGTCTCCGGCTGTTATGCCGACGCCACCTTCGGCGGCGGCGGGCACAGCGCGGAGATCCTGCGCCGTCTGGGTCCCGACGGACGCCTGCTGGCCTTCGACCGCGACGCGGACGCGTTGCAAAACGCCCTCGACGATCCGCGTTTCACACTCATACACAACAATTTCAGATTTATACATAATTACGTCCTCCTGCACGCGCCGGAGGGCCTCGACGGAATCATCGCCGACCTTGGCGTGTCCTCTCACCAGTTCGATACGGCTGAGCGGGGGTTCTCCTTCCGCTTCAGCGCGCCGCTGGATATGCGAATGAACGGGCAGGGCGACACGACTGCGGCTGACATTGTCAATTCTTATACGCAAGAAGGATTGGAACGGATCCTCCGCCTCTACGGCGAGTTGGACAACGCCCGTGTCCTGGCACAGCTCATCGCTGCCGCCGCGGCACAGCGCCCCATCCGCACGACGGACGACCTCGACAATGCCATCTCAGCAGCCCTGCCGTCTTTCGCAGCGCACAAGACACTCGCCAAGGTCTATCAGGCCCTACGCATCGAGGTAAACCAGGAGATGCGTGCGCTGGAGAAGTTCCTCCAGGGCGCCGTCCGCTCGCTCAAACCGGGCGGGCGCCTGGTGGTGATCACCTACCATTCGCTCGAAGACCGGATGGTGAAGAACTTCATCCGGAGCGGAAAGGTGGACGGTGACGAGGAGCGCGACCTCTACGGACGGTCGACGGCTCCGCTGGAGGCGGAAATCCGCAAACCGGTCCTCCCCTCCGAGGAGGAGATCGCCGGAAACACCCGCGCCCGCAGCGCCAAGATGCGCGTGGCAAGGCGCAGACAAAACGAAGTGAGATGAAAGAGGAAGCACGCAGGAAATGGAAGCTGGCCGATGCCGGCACCCTCATCAAGAACAGCCTTTCGGCCATCCTGAAAGGCGAGTTCCTCATGCGTCTGGGCGCCGACCGCTACTTCCTGCACATTGCCTACACCTTCCTGCTGCTGGGCCTCGTCATCTTCTTCAGCCTCCAGATCGAGGCGACGCTGGGCAAGATGGAGCAGAACAACGCCCGGCTGCATGAGATGGAACTCCTCTATCAGGAGAAAACCTTCGAGGTAGCCACGCTGAGCCGCCGCTCCACGGTGGAAAAGACATTGGAATCGATGGGCTCGTCCGTCCGCGAGGCGGAAAAGCCCGCAACGACCCTTGGCCGATGAACGGACAGAACGACATAAGGGACACGGAGAAGAAGAGGGACCGGATAGGCAACGTCCTCTACTACGTCTATGTCCTGCTGCTTCTGGCGGCAGTGGCGATCTTCGTGAAGATCGTCGGCATCCAGCTGTTCTACCGTCCGGCCTCCAAGATTGAAGCCGCGCTACGGCCGCAGAGCGTCGTGCGCGTGCTCGAACCTGTGCGCGGCAACATCCTCGACAGCAAGGGACGCCTGCTCGCCATGTCGTACCCCGTCTACGACATCCACATGGACTGCACCGTGCAGAAAGTCCATTTCAGCAAGATGCCGCGGGAAAAGGGCTCCAGGCTGGAAAGCGAATGGATCGAGAAGGCGCGCGCCCTCTCCGACGGCCTCGCCGAGATCCTACCTGCGAAGAGCGCCCAGGCCTATTTCGAGGCCATCCGCGCGGGCCGCTCGAACGGGAGCAAATACCTCCTGCTGGCCCGGGGCGTAGACCATAAGACCCTGCTCCGCATCCAGAGACTCCCCCTCTTCCGTGAGGGGCGCAACAAGGGCGGACTCATCACCGAACAGCGCAACGTGCGCCGCTATCCCTACGGAGCGCTGGCGCGCCGTACCATAGGATTCGTGCGCGACAACAGCGCCACCGGCGTGCGCAACACGCACATCGGCCTGGAGGGACGCTTCGACTACTTCCTCCATGGAAAGGACGGCCGGGAATGCCTGCGCCAGACCGACTACGGCCGGGTCCGCGACTTCGACAGCAGCTACGTGCGCGCCGTGGACGGGAAAGACCTGGTGAGCACCCTCGACATCGACCTCCAGGACGTGGCCGACAAGGCCCTGCGCGATCAGATCATGGGCGAGGACGACCTGGAAGGGGCCTGCCTCGTGCTCATGGAAGTGAAGACCGGCGCCATCAGGGCCATGGTCAACCTCTTCCGCGACCCCGACCGGGAGAACGCCTTCGAGGAAATCACCAACCTGGCGGTGGGCCGCAAGGGCGAACCCGGATCGGTCTTCAAGACCGTGACCCTCATGACCGTGCTCTCCGACGGCGTCATCCATTCGCTCGAGGAGACCATCCCCACCCGGCACGGGCACGTGGCGGGCACGCAGATCGACGACCAGCACATCCGCGACTACGAGCACGAGAAGAAGCGGAGCGAGATCAGCATCATCGACGGATTCAAGATGTCGTCGAACTACGTCTTCGCCACCCTGGCCATCGACAACTACGGCGAGAGCGAGGCGAAGACCATGCAGTTCATCGAAAAGATCTACTCCTACAAACTCGGGGAGACCTTCGACTTCGACCTGGACGGCCTGGCCGCGCCCACCATCCCCACGCCCAAGTCGCGCTACTGGATCAAGGGCGACCTGGGTTCCATGGGTTTCGGCTACAACACCGAGGAGACGCCCCTGCACATCCTCACCTTCTATAACGCCATAGCCAACAAGGGCCGGATGATGAAGCCCTACCTGGTGGAGCGTATCGGCCGCGACGAGAACCGGGGCCCCTCGGTGCTCAACGCATCGGTCTGCTCGCCGGCGGTGGCCGACACCCTCACCCGCGCCCTCAAGGCCGTGACGGAAGAGGGTACGGCGCGCGTGCTCAAGAACGCCGCCTGCGCGGTGGCCGGCAAGACGGGCACCTCGTTCGGCACCTTCGAGAACGGGGCCTACAAGGACGCCTACGGCAGGCGCAAGTATCAGGGCACCTTCGCGGGCTTCTTCCCCGCCGACAGTCCCCGCTACAGCATCATCTGCACGGTTTATTCCAAACCTACCGGCCACAGTTACCAGGGTGGCGGCATTCCCGCCCGCGCCGTGAAGACCGTGGTGAACCATATCTGCAACACCGATCCGGAGTGGTACGGCAGCCTGGAACGCAGCGGGGAACTGCCTCTCATGAAGACCAGCGTCGAACCCGCCGCAGCGGACGACAGTCCCAGCACCGTGGTGCCCGCCCTCAGCGGCCTGGGGCTCAAGGACGCCCTCTATCTCGCCGGACGGGCCGGCCTGGAATGCCAGTACTCGGGCAGCGGGCATGTCCGCAGCCAGCAGCCCCGGGCGGGAGAAACCGTCAAGAAAGGAAGCATACTCAAGTTGGAACTGAAATGAAACTCCAGACGCTCATAAAGGATACGGGCGCCGTCCTGCTGCAGGGCCGGCCCGAAATGGACATCACCGCCATCTGCTGCGATTCCCGCAAGGCGGTTCCGGGCGCGCTGTTCCTGGCCATGAAGGGCTGCGCCGACGACGGACACGCCTACATCGAGGATGCGCTCCGGCGCGGCGCCGTGGCCGTGGCCGAGACCGACCGGCGGGGGCTCGCCCTCTGCGCCGACCGCTTCTACGGCCATCCTTCGGGCGAACTGGAACTCGTGGGCATTACCGGCACCAACGGGAAAACCACCACGGTGACCCTGCTCTACCAGCTCTTCCGCTCGCTCGGCTACGAGTGCGGACTGCTGTCGACCATCGCCAACTACGTGGGCACCAAGCGCTACGAGACGGCCAACACCACCGTAGACCCCGTGACCCTCAACGCCCTGCTGCGCGAGATGGTGCAGGCCGGCTGCCAGTATTGCTTCATGGAGGTGAGCTCGATCGGGGTGGACCAGGAACGGATCACCGGCCTGGAGTTCCGGGCGGGCATCTTCTCCAACCTCACGCACGACCACCTCGACTACCACAAGACCTTTGCCGAATACCTCCGTTGCAAGAAACGTTTCTTCGATGAACTGGGCCCCGACGCGGTGGCCCTCGTGAACGCCGACGACCGCAACGCCTCCGTGATGGTGCAGAACACCCGCGCCCGCGTGGTCAGCTACTCCTGCCGGACGGCGGCCGACCACAGCTGCCGCGTGCTCGACGAGAGTTTCGAGGGCATGCAGCTCAAACTCGACGGGACCGAGGTCTGGTCACGCCTGGTGGGACGGCACAACGCCAGCAACCTGCTGGCCATCTATGCCACGGCCCTGGAACTGGGCACGCCCAAGGACGAGGTCCTGCTGGCCCTGAGCCGGCTGGAAGCCGCGCCCGGACGGCTGGAGAACCTGCGCGGACCGCGTGACCTCTCGGTCATCATCGACTATGCGCACACGCCCGACGCCCTCCAGAACGTGCTCCAGACCTTGCGTGAAGTGGCGCCTGAGCGCACGCTCATTTGCCTCTTCGGTTGCGGCGGCGACCGCGACCGCAGCAAACGGCCCGAGATGGCGGCCGTGGCCGAAAAGGGCGCCGACCGCATTGTGGTCACCTCAGACAACTGCCGCACCGAGAAGCCCGAGGCCATCATCGAGGAAATCAAGACCGGCTTCAGTCCCAAGGGCCTGGCGCGCATCCTGTGCATCACCGACCGGCGGGAAGCCATCCGCACGGCCATCCTCACCGCCCCGGCCTCGTCTACCATCCTGCTGGCGGGCAAGGGACACGAAAACTACCAGATCATAGGAACGGAACACCTGCCCTTCGACGAGAAGCAGATTGTCCGTGACTGTTTCAAACAGATTGAAGAATTGTAAGACACCATGCTATACCACCTGTTCAACCTCCTCAAGGACTATGACATCCCCGGCCAGGGCCTGATGCATTATCTCTCGTTCCGGGCCCTGCTCGCCGCCGTGTTCAGCATGCTCATCGCCTTCTTTGCCGGCGGGCGCATCATCCGCATGCTTCAGCGCCGGCAGATCGGCGAGACCATCCGCGACCTGGGCCTGGAGGGGCAGCTGCAGAAAAAGGGAACGCCCACCATGGGCGGGATCATCATCATCCTGGCCATCACGGTGAGCGTCCTGCTGGTGTGCGACCTGGGCAACATCTACGTGCAGCTCATGCTCCTCACCACCCTCTGGTGCGGGGCGCTGGGCTTCGCCGACGATTATATCAAGGTATTCAAGCACGACAAGAACGGACTGAGCGAAAGGAAGAAACTCATCGGGCAGGTGGGCCTGGGGCTGCTGATTGGCCTCGCCGTCTGCTTCAGCGACAAGATCGTGGTGCGCGAAAAGGTGGCCGATCCCGACGCGAACGTGGTGGTGACCGAAAGCCGCGACTCGCTCACCGTAGATTCGGAACGGCGGGTGAGCACCGCCCCCTGGCACGAGGAGGACGTGGTGAAGAGCACCAAGACCACCATCCCCTTCGTGAAAAGCCACGAATTCGACTACAAATGGCTCTCACCCCTCAAGGGACGCTGGGGCTGGTACGGTAAATGGGCCATCTACGTGCTTATGATCGTGCTGGTCATCACGGCCTGCTCCAACGGCACCAACCTCACCGACGGGATGGACGGCCTGGCGGCCGGGACCTCGGCCATCGTGGGGGTCGTGATCGGGGTGCTGGCCTACCTGGGCGGCAACCTCCTCAACTCCGGCTACCTGAACATCATGTACATCCCCGGCTCGGGCGAAGTGGCCATCTTCATGGCCGCGTTCGCGGGCGCCCTCATCGGCTTCCTGTGGTACAACGCCTTCCCGGCGCAGGTGTTCATGGGCGACACGGGCAGCCTCACCATCGGCGGCATCATCGGCGTGAGCGCCATCCTCATCCGCAAGGAGCTGCTGCTCCCCATCCTCTGCGGCATTTTCGTGGTGGAAAGCGCGTCGGTAATCATCCAGCGGAGCTGGTTCCGCTATACCAAGAAGAAATACGGAGAAGGCCGCAGGGTGTTCCTGATGGCCCCCATCCACCATCATTATCAGAAGAAAGGCGAACCGGAAGCGCGCATCGTGACCCGGTTCTGGATTTTGGGCGTCATCCTGGCCCTGGGCACGCTGGCGCTGTTGAAGATCAGATAGAAAAGAGTGAACGATATGAGTAGAATTGTGGTTCTGGGCGGAGCGGAAAGCGGCGTGGGCGCCGCGGTGCTCGCCAAAGTGAAAGGATTCGACGTCTTCCTGTCGGACAACGGGAAGATCAAGGAAGAGTACGCGAAGACCCTGCGGGACTGGGACATCCCCTTCGAGCAGGGCGGACACACCGAGTCGCTCGTGCTCAACGCCGACGAGGTGGTGAAGAGCCCGGGCATTCCCTCCACGGCCCCGCTGGTGCAGAAACTCACCGGGCAGGGCACGCACATCATCTCCGAGATCGAGTTCGCGGCCCGCTACGACGAGGCCAAGAAGATCTGCGTCACCGGCTCGAACGGCAAGACGACCACCACCACCCTCATCCACTACCTGCTCACGCAGGCGGGACTCGACGCGGGGCTGGGCGGCAACATCGGCAAGAGCTACGCCCTCCAGGTGGCCACCGAGAAGCACGACTACTATGTGCTGGAAATCAGTAGTTTCCAGCTCGACAACTGCTATGAGTTCCGGCCCGACATCGCGATCATCACCAACATAACGCCCGACCACCTGGACCGTTACGGCTACAATATGGAGAACTACGTGAAGGCCAAGTTCCGCATCACGCAGAACCTCCGCCGGGAAGACTGCTTCATCTTCGACTCCGACGACGCCATCACCATCGAGCACCTCGACAAGATCGTGCTCCAGGCCAAGATGCTCCCCTTCACGCAGGAGCGCGAAGTGAGCCAGGGCGCCTTCCTGCGCGACGACAAGATGGTGCTGCGCTACGAAGAGAACGAGAGCGAAGTCTACCTCAGGGACCTCGCCCTGAACGGACGGCACAACATCTACAATTCCATGGCGGCGGCCCTTGCGGCCAAGGCCTCGGGCATTTCCGACCAGGTCATCCGCGAGAGCCTGAGGAGTTTCACGCCCATCGAACACCGGCTCGAACCGGTGCTCAGCATCAAGGACGTGCTCTATATCAACGATTCCAAGGCCACCAACGTGGATTCGGCCTGGTACGCCCTGGAATGCCAGAAGCGGCCCGTGGTCTGGATCGCCGGCGGCACCGACAAGGGCAACGACTACAGCGTCCTGCTCCCGCTGGTGCGCGACAAGGTGAAGGCCCTCGTCTGCCTGGGTGTGGACAACGCCAAACTGCACGCCTCCTTCGGGCCCGTGCTGGGCGAAGAGCGCATCGTGGACGTGCTTTCCGCCGAAGAGGCGGTGCAGGCCGCCAGCCGTTTCGCCTCGGAAGGCGACGTGGTGCTGCTGAGTCCCTGCTGCGCCAGCTTCGACCTGTTCAAGAACTACGAAGACCGCGGCGAACAGTTCAAGGAAGCCGTAAGAAGACTGTAAGGACATGAGCGGGAAGAAACGGAAAATCTGGAATTTCCTCGACGGGCTTGAGGGCGACAAGGTGGTGTGGATCATCGCCCTGATGCTCATCATGCTCAGCGTCGTGTGCATCTTCTCGTCCACTTCCCGCCTGCTCGTGGGCAGCCAGACCCGGCTCGACCTGGTGAAGACCCAGCTGCTCATCGTGCTCTTCGGCCTCGGCATCATCATCCTTTGCTACAACATCAAGAGCATAGGCTTTTTCCGCTACCTGTCCAAATGGGGCTTCCTGATCTCGCTCTGCCTGCTCGTCCTGCTCGACCTGAAGGTAAACCTGCCCTTCCTCAGGTCGGTCGAGATCAACGGGGCGCGGCGCATCCTCAAGATCGGCCCGCTGCAGCTGCACGTGTTCGAGGTGGTGAAGGTGGCCATGGTGATGTATTTCTCCTGGGCCGTGGATGCCATCCGCAAAGGGGAGATCCGCTTCCTGGAGGGGCTCCCCGAAAAGAAGCGCAAGCGCTGGATCGACATCGTCTACATCTACTTCCCCTTCCTGAGCACCCTGCTCCTGGTTCTGCCCGGGAGCAACTCGGCGGCCATCTTCATTGGGGGCATGATGTTCCTGGTCATCCTGCTGGGCGGGGCCAGGCTGGGCCCGATCTTCATCCTCATGGGCGCCACCGTGGCGCTCGCCCTCGCCAGCTGGGGCATCTATGAAGTGAGCGACCACAAGTATATGAAACGCCTGGGCACGGGTATCGCGCGCGTCTTCGCCGAGGACGACAAATACGAACGCCAGGCGCTCGATTCGCCCGTGGGCTCCCTGCCCTACTACGAGGCCATCGACAAGATCCGCCAGCCCGTCAGCGCCAAGATCGCCATCCGCGAGGGCGGCATCCTGGGCAAGGGCCCGGGCGGCAGCACGCAGCGCTATGTGGTCCCCGACATCTCGGAAGACTACATGTACAGTTTCATCATCGAGGAATACGGCTGGCCTGGCGCCCTGCTCGTGCTCATACTCTATGTCTCGCTCCTCGCGCGGGGCGCGGTGATCGTGCGCAACAGCGGCCGCGAACTGTTCCCCAAACTGGCCGTGGCGGGGCTCACCCTGCTCATCACGGGCCAGGCCTTCCTGCACATGTTCGTGAACGCCGACATCGGTCCCATGACGGGACAGACCCTGCCGCTCATCAGCCACGGCAACTCGGCCTTCATCTGCTTCTGCGTGGCTTTCGGCATCATCCTGTCGTTCAGCCGCTCCGCCCGTTCGAACATCGCGCGGGAGCAGCGCGCGGCCGAGCCGCTGGTAGACCTGCACGCCCAGGGGGCCGACACGGACGCCCTGCAGGACCTCGACCACTTCGAGAGCGGGCACGAAATGGATCCCATCTTAACGGAGGAGGAAGACTATGAATTATAAGCAATTGCGGGTCATCATCAGCGGAGGCGGCACGGGCGGACACATCTTCCCCGCCATCTCCATTGCGAACAAGCTCAGGGAACTCAACCCCCGGACGGAGATCCTCTTCGTGGGGGCCGAGGGGAAGATGGAGATGGAGAAAGTGCCGGCGGCGGGCTACGAGATCGTGGGCCTGCCCATTACCGGACTGCAGCGCAAACCCACCCTGCGCAACCTCTGGGGCGACATAAAGGTGCCTTTCAAGTTCCTCGCGAGCCTTCGGAAGGCGGGCCGCATTGTGAAGGAATTCCGGCCCGACATCGCCATCGGCGTGGGCGGATACGCCAGCGCCCCCCTGCTCTTCGCCGCGACCCGGCGCCGGATTCCCGCCCTCATCCAGGAGCAGAACGGCTTTGCCGGCCTCACCAACAAACTGCTCGGGAAGAAGGTGCAGTGCATCTGCGTGGCCTACGAGGGCATGGAGCGCTTCTTCCCCGCCGACCGCATTGTGCTGAGCGGCAACCCCATCCGCTCCGACATCCATCCCTATTCCGAGGCCGAGCGCGCCGAGGCGCGGAAGTTCTACGGCTGCCAGGAAGGGAAGAAACAGCTGCTCATTCTGGGCGGGAGCCTGGGCAGCGGCACGCTCAACGCCGCCATGCGCGCCTGGATTGAGGCGGGCTGCCCCGGAGGCGAAGACGTGCAGGTGCTCTGGCAGTGCGGCCGCTACTACAAGGCGGGCATCGACGCCTTCATGCAGGGTCGCCAGGCCGACAACATCCGCTGGACCGATTTCATCGCCCGCATGGATTACGCCTATGCGGCCGCCGACGTGGTCATCTCGCGCAGCGGCGCCTCTTCGGTGTCGGAACTCTGCGCCGCCCGCAAGGCGACCGTATTCGTCCCCTCGCCCAACGTGGCAGAAGACCATCAGACACACAACGCCATGGCGCTCGTGCGCAAGGACGCAGCTCTGCTGGTGCGCGACGCCGATGCCCGCAGGGACCTGCTCCCGACGGCCCTCGGCCTGCTGCACGACGAAAAACGCTGCGCGGCCATGCAAGCGAACATCGGCGCGCTGGCCCTGCCCGACGCGGCGCTGACCATTGCGGAAGAAGTTTACAAACTGGTATGAGTCAGAATTACACGCATATTTATTTTATCGGTATCGGCGGCATCGGCATGAGCGCCATCGCCCGCTATTACAAGTTCAAGGGCTGCGCGGTGAGCGGGTATGACCGCACCCCGTCCGAACTCACGGCGGAGCTGGAGCAGGAAGGGATCGGGGTGCACTACGAAGACGCTCCGGAACGCATCCCCGCCGACACCGAACACACGCTGGTGGTCTACACCCCCGCCATTCCGGAAGAGCTGAACGAACTGCGCACAGTCCGGGAACGGGGCTACCGCTGCATCAAGCGTTCGCAGATGCTGGGCGAGATCACCCGGGGGCAGAAGTGCCTGGCCGTGGCGGGTACGCACGGAAAGACCACCACTTCCACGCTCATCGCCCACATCCTTACGGAAAGCGGAATGGGCTGCTCGGCCTTCCTGGGCGGCATTTCCAAGAACTACGGCACCAACCTGCTGGTGAGCCGCACCCCCACGGTGGTGGCCGAAGCCGACGAGTTCGACCGCTCCTTCCTGCAGCTGCATCCCGCCATCGCCGTCATTACGGCCATGGACGCCGACCATCTCGATATCTACGGCACGCTCGAGAACGTGCAGGCGGCCTTCCGAGCCTTCGCGGGGCAGGTCTCCGACACGCTCATCCTCAAATACGGCCTGCCGGTGAGCGCGCAGGACACGCCCGCGCGCATCCATACCTATCATTACAACGACCCGCGGGCCGATTATCATGCGGAGAACCTGCGCATGGACGCCCTGGGCCATTACAGTTTCGACCTGCACCACCCGGGCGGCGTCCTTGCGGACATCCGCGTGGGCACGCTGGGCTGGGTGAACGTGGAGAACAGCGTGGCGGCGGCCGCGGTCTGCCTCTGTCATGGGGTGGACGAAGCGGCCATCCGCAAGGCCATCGGCTCCTTCCAGGGAGCCCGGCGCCGGCTCGACGAACATGTGAACCGGCCGGGACTCACCTACATAGACGACTACGCCCACCATCCGGCCGAACTCGCCACGGCCCTTTCCTCGCTGCGGGAGATGTTCCCGGGCCGGAAGATCACGGCCGTATTCCAGCCCCATCTCTACACCCGCACCCGCGACTTCGCCCCCGAATTCGCCCGCGCCCTGAGCGGAGCCGACAAACTCATCCTGCTCGACATCTATCCGGCGCGCGAGGAGCCCATCCCGGGCGTAGACGCCGGTATCATCTACCGCGACGTGACGGCCCCTGAAAAAGTGCTCCTGAAAAAGGAGGAACTGCTCGACTACCTCAGCCGCGAAGCGCTCGACGTGCTGGTCACCTTCGGCGCGGGGAACATAGACCGATACGTGGAACCCATCCGTGAAATGCTGGAGAAACGCGCATGAACAGACTCGTCCGATACCTCCTCCCCTGCTGCGTGGTCGCCGTGATCGCGCTCCTGCTCGCCTGGGCCTTCAGCGAGGTGCGCAGGAACCGGCAGATGACCACCTGCACCGGCTTGGATGTCGTTTTCCGCGACGACGCCAGGTTCGTAACGGAGGAGGACGTGCTCGAACTGCTCGCCCGCCACTACGGCACCTACACGGGGCAGCGCATCGACAGCGTGGACCTGCGCCGCATCGAGCGCCTGCTCGCCACGCGCAGCGCCGTACGGAAAGGCGAGGCCTGGACTACCGACGACGGCATCCTGCACGTTTCCATAGAGCAGCGCGAGCCCGTGCTGCGCATCCAGACCGCTTCGGGCGCCCTCTATGCCGACGACGAAGGCGTCCTCTTCCCCATCCGCGGCAGCGCGGCTCCGCTCGTGCCCGTGGTGGACGGAGCGGTGCAGCCTTCCGACCGGGCGTGGGTGTCCGGACTGCTCGGGCTAGTGCGCTTCATGCACCGCAGCCGCGTCTGGGAAGAGAACATCGCCCAGATTAGCGCCCTCCCCTCGGGCGAACTCGTGCTCATTCCGCGCAGCGGACGGGAACGTTTCCTCTTCGGCCGGCCCGACGCCGTGCGCGAGAAGTTCGCACGCATCGAGAAATACTACCGCTACATCCAGCCCGCGCAGGAAGGTGCGGGTTACGGGAGCGTAAACGTCAAATACAACGGACAGATCGTTTGCAGAAAATAACAATAATAATATGGAAGAAAGATACATCGCAACTGTAGACCTGGGCACATCGAAGATTGCCCTCACCGTGGCCAAGGTTACCGGACAGGACATGCAGATCCTGTTCTACCGGGAGCGTCCTTCGGCCGGCATCCGCTACGGCTCGGTCTTCAACCCTTCGCTGGCCAGCGCCAGCCTGTCGGCACTCGTGGCGGAAGCTGAGTCTGAACTGAGCATCAAGATCATGCAGGCCGTGGTGGGTCTGCCCCGTTTCGGCGTGCAGCAGGAGACCGCCAGCGCCGCCGTGGCCCGTCCGTCCGACAGCAGCTGCATCTCGCGCGAAGAGGTGGACAACGTGAAGGAGATGGCCCTCGACTCCTATCCGCTCGACAACCCCGACACGGAAATCATCTACGGGGCCGAAGCGCAGTCGTTCTCGACCGAGGACCAGATGAGCTGCAGCGAGGAGGAGATCGTGGGCATCCCCAGCTCCACCCTGGAGGGCAACTTCAAGGTGTTCGTGGGCCCCAGCCGCCCCGTGAGCAACCTCGACAAGATGCTCAACCTGTCGGGCATCGCCCTGGCCCGCAAGGTGTTCCTGCCGGGCGCCACCGCCGAAGCCACTCTCTCCCGCGAGGAAAGAGACAACGGCGTGGCCCTCATTGAGATGGGTGCCGGGGTCACGTCCGTAACCATCTACCAGCGCGGCATCCTGCGCTACTACGGCGCCATCCCCTTCGGCGGACAGAGCATCAGCTCCGACATCAAATACGAGTGCGGTTTCAGTGCCCAGCTGGCCGAGAACGTGAAACTGGCTTTCGGCGCCTGCCGGCCCGACAAGCTGCAGAACATGAGCGACAAGATCCTGCAGATCGAGAACCACGACGACGGTACCGACCAGCAGTTGCCCGTGAAATATCTCTCCGAAATCATCCACGCCCGCTGCAGCGAGATCCTGGAAGCCATCCTCTTCCTCATCCAGGAGAGCGGCTATGCCGACCGGCTGCGCAACGGCGTCGTGCTCACAGGCGGCGGCGCCCTGCTCACCGGCTGCGCCGCGCTGCTCAAGGACCTGTCGGGCTACAACGTGCGCATCGGCTTCCCCCGTACCCAGCACTTCTCCTGGAGCGGATGCCCGGGCATCGGGGAACCCTCGGCCGTATCGTCGGTAGCCCTGCTCCTGGCGAGCAAGGACGACGCGCACCTCAACTGCACCACCGCGCCCGAACCGGAAGAGGACGGGGAGGAACCCGCAGCCGAGGCTCCGGAAGCGGACGCCCCGGCGCAGGAGGGCGGGCAGGAACCGGCTGAGACGCCTTCCGAGCCCGTAGATCCCGACGGGACCGTGTTCGATCCCAACGCATTCGGGAAGAAAGAGAAAGTCAAGAAAGAAAAGAAGCCCCACAAGCAGCTTCCTCCCGTGAACTGGATCAAGGAGAAAGTGAAGGTGATCAGCGGCACGCTCGACGGCTTCTATAAGGAAATGAATTAGTAAAGAGAAACGATATGCCAGACGACATTTTCATCGTAGGTGCGGACTGGGTGGCCTCCGACGCCACCATCAAGGTCCTGGGCGTGGGCGGCGCGGGCTGCAACGCCGTCAACTATATGTTCAAACAGGGCATCGAGGGCTGCAGCTTCCTGGTGTGCAACACCGACTCCATGCACCTGCAGCGCTGCGAGGTACCCGTGAAGATCCAGCTCGGCCCCGGCCTGGGCGCCGGCACTAACCCCATCGAAGGCCGCAAGGCCGCGCTCGACAGCCAGGCGGAACTCCAGCGGCACATCATCGACGGGAAGACGCAGATGCTCTTCATCACCGCCGGTATGGGCGGCGGCACCGGAACGGGCGCCACGCCGGTCATCGCCAAGATGGCCAAGGACAGCGGCATCCTCACCGTGGGCGTGGTCACCATCCCCTTCCTCAACGAGGGAAAACGGGCCCTGTCGCGCGCCATCGAAGGCATCCACGAACTGGAGAAGAACGTGGACAGCCTCATCAT
>JAEEGL010638238.1_pt1 | contig 15090 bp, 9 predicted proteins | sample 9134231 | NCBI WGS metagenome assembly JAEEGL01 (sample SAMN16246548, study PRJNA631951) | gut metagenome | biome: gut microbiome; feature: rumen; material: fiber-attached | host: Bos | place: Iran: Karaj | collected 2018-10 | reverse complement strand
GAAACAGGGATAATAACTGCCCCGCCACCAGATGCTCCGGTGCGTGGGATACACGTTCCCCATCCACGACGTCCCCTGGAGCAGCATTACGCCGTACACGTAGATGCGGCCGAATTCCTGCGGCTGCGCGAGCAGACCGCCGTCCCACGAGGCCGCCCAGCCGAGCGTGCCGTTCGTGAGCTCCGTTATGGAGGTGAGCGTGATCCGCCCCGGCGCACCCGGCAGGACGATCGGCGCGTCCTTCGGGACCGTGATCCCCCACGGCGAACCGTTCACGGGCGGGAGATCGTTGTTTGCGGCGGCGGGGCCGGAGAAGAACCAGCCGGGTTTCGAGTCCAGCAGCAGCCGGTCCCGCATCTTCCACATGATCGCGTCGCGCGATTCCGGCGTGAGGTCGGCGAAGCTCACGGTCTTCGTCGTGATGCTTCCGTCCGGCAACCGTCCGGTCACGAGCATGCGCGAGCCCGAGAGATTGTCGATCGTGGCGTTCTCCAGAATCGTGCCGTCCAGCAGCTTCACCACGAAATCCGATTGCGGCGCGGCCGAAGACACAAGGCAGACGGCCGCCAGAACGACGGCCAAAAACAGACGTTTCATGATTCCCCTCCTTTTTTGAACTTGAAGCCGGGCGGTTACTGCGGCGTTTCCGGGCGCACCGCCAGATCGCCGGGCGAACTGCTCCAGAGCTGCGCCAGAGAGGAACCCCGGACCCAGCCCTCGTCGTTGTTTTCCAGCCTCACACGTACCCAGTCCATGCGGTTCTCCTCGATGGAGACCTCCGCACCGGCTTTCAGGTACTGTTCCACGCGGCCGGATTCCGCCGACGGCAGGCTGTACAGCGGGGTGTTCCGCACGATCACGATGGCCTCGCGCGACGGGTCGTCGGCCGCGGCTTTCGCGATGAGCGCGGCGGAACACAGCACGGTGACGGCCACGCCAGCGTAGAACGGCCATTGCCAGAGCCCTGTGCCCGAACGGAAGTAAAGTCCGAGTCCGATCAGGAGCAGCATCAGGCCCGCCGCACAGCCGATCAGCCATTCGTCCGAACGCAGGAAATCGCGTGCCGCCTTCAGGAAATCCGCAGGCGATTCCACGCGGTATTTCGCGGGCAGCAGGAGTTTCCGGCGCGTGAGCTCGAGGTTTCCGGTCACGTCGGAGTCGCGCGGCTGGAGGTGCCTGGCGCGTTCGTAGCAGACCAGGGCGCGCGGGAAATCGCCGAGCTGGTAGAAGCAGTTCCCCATGTTGTACAGCAGCGCGGGCGAAACGTGCCGCGGGTCGATCTTCGAGGCGTAGTAGTCCAGCGCCTGCTGGAACTGCCCGGCGTCGTAGGCCGTCTTCGCCTCGTCCGGGGTCGTCGGCAGCGGCGCGGCGTCCTCGGCGGATACGGTGTTCGGGATCAGGGCGAAGCAGAGCGCGAGCAGAATGGCCGCGAACGCGCCGAACCTGCGCACGGCGGACGCGAGCTGCTTGCGGAATTTCTCGTTGAGTTCGCTTCGGAGCGACGGCATCCACGCGGTGTTCGCGAGGTCCTCCAGCTGGCGGCCGAGCTCGGGCGAAGTCTCCTTCACGCGTGCGGCGGATTCGCCGAGCGCGGTCCCCGGCGGCAGGTCGAGCATGTCGTTGAAGAACGCGCTCAGATCGGCTCCGACCTTGTCCGGGAGCTCGCCCGGAGGCGTTTTTTCGATGGCCGACGCCAGCGCTCCGCGACGGGCCCGGGCGGCCATGCGTCTGCGTGCGGCGGGGTCGGATTCGAGGGCGCGTCTGCGGGCACAGACGGCCGCGCTCGCTCCGGCGAAGACGCCGCCGACGAGCAGGAGCCCGAGCGAAATCCACAATGCGTTCAGGATCAACGGCAGGGACACGCGCCCGCCGTCGTTCTCGTCATGGAGATACAGGATGCTTTCCGGGGTCGGCGCGGACGTCCCCGAGGGCACGGCGGCCGGATCGGCGTTCACGATGGCGGCTCCGGCGGGGATCGAGGCCACGCCCGCCGCCGCTTTGTCCACGTGCACGGTCTGTTCGAACCGGTACGGCACGTATTTGCCGGTCGCGGCGTCGAACGTGGAGCAGACGAACGGCACGCTCCAGTCGCCCTCGTCGACGGGGATCAGGATGCAGTTCACGGAGATGCCGGACGCGGTCTCGCGCGTTTCAGGCGGATACGCCCGGAAATGCTCCGGTTCGATCTTCGGCATGTTCAGCATCTCGGACTGCTCGCCGCCGGTGAAATTGATCTTCAGGCTCATGGGTTCGCCGACGCGGTAGGGGCCGGGCGAGACGGACGCCTCGACCTTCCAGTCGCCGAGCAGACCCACGTACGGGGCGTCGGCCGGGGCGGCCGGAAGCGGCTTGACCGTGATCTCGGGCGAGGTCGCCGCGAGGGAGCCGCGTGTGGAGTCGAGACCGAAGAAATCGCGTTCGTCACGCAGGACCACGCTGGTCTCGGATTTGAGCTGGAACTGCCCGGCTGAGAGCGCGCGGAACTTCGTGTCGAACTGGTACACGGTGTATGCCGCGCCGCTGATGCGCTGGTTGTGGCTGGAGACGGACTCGAAATTCGGCGCGTCGGGATTGACTTTCCGGTAGTCGTGGAACCGGATCGTGATCTTGCTGTTCGACGGCGTGATGTCCGGGTAGTTCGCGAGCGTGAGGTCGTACGGCGACCGCACGTAGATCGAGAGCTGAAGCGGGATCTCCTCGCCGACCCAGAATGACGGCGTGCCTTTCTCCGAGCCCGGGAAAGTCATGTTCGCGAAGACCGGGCGGCTGCCGGACGCCTGCGCCTGGTCGAGCTTGGGCGCGGGCCCGACTTTGACCTTGACCGGCTGCGTCTTTTCCGGCTGGCGCGAATTGCCGTTCACGACGACCTCGAGCGACGGAATCGTGTATTCGCCCTCCTCGCGCGCCGTGAACGGGACGCGGAGGGTGAACTTGGAGGTCGTGACGCCGTTGATGATCGACATGCTCGAGCCGCTGGAGATGCCGCTGGTCCACTCGATGCCGTCCATGCGCGGAGGCGACTGCCGGAGCTGAAGACGGCTCACGTCCTCCGCCGAGATTTCGACGTAGCCGCGCATGCCCACGGTGAGGTTGCGCGGCTGGACCGAAACGTTCAGGTCGACGGCGGAGGCGGTCAGAGCGATGAAGAGAAATGCGAATGTGAAGATGCGGGCGAACATCGTTTGCAGGTACATGGCGTCACCAATCCTTTTCCACATAATTGTTCAGGCGGCCGCTCTGGCGAGTCTGGTTCGCATCCTTGAAATCGAGCTCGTCCTTCGACATCATATTGAGAATGGCCTCGGCCTGCTGTTTGTCCATGTCGCCCTGGTCCTGCGGGGCCTCCTGGGCGGATTCCTGACGCGGCTCCGCGGGCTGCTGTTCCTGTTCGCCGGACTGCTCCTGCTGCTGTTGATCCTGCTCGCCGGAGTCGCCGTCTTCCTGCCGGTCCTGCTGGGGCTGCTGATTCTGCGAGAGCTGGTCGAGCGCGTTCTTCAAATGTTCCTCGGCCTTCTCGCCGTTGCCGCGCTCCTGTTCCTCGCGGGCTTTCTGAATCTCTTCCTTCGCCTGCTGAGCGGCCTGCTGCTGGCGTTCCTGATTCATCTCGGAAGCCTTCTGCTCCAGCTCGGAAACGGCCTGTTCGGCCTGGCTCGCGCTGTCCTGGGCGGACTGCTGCTGATCCTGCTGATTTTGTTCGCCGGATTGCTGCTGTTCATCGGACTTCTGCTGATCCTGCTGCTGTTGATCCTGTTCGCCGGACTGCTGCTGGTCTTCGGATTGCTGCTGATCCTGTTGTTGTTGATTTTGTTCATCGGACTGCTGTTGCTGCTGATCCTGCTGATTCTGCTGGTTTTCCTGCTGCTGCTGATCGTGGGCCTGCTGGGTCTGCTGACGCGCCTGCTCCATGAGCTTCTTGAGCTCTTCGATCTGTTTTTTGAGTTCCTCGGCCTGCTTGCGGTCGGCCAGCAGAAGCTGCTGATTGCGAATGACGGACGCGTCGCCGGAGTGCGACCGCATGCTCTCGCGGTAGAGGTCTTCCGCACGGTTCAGTACGGTCAACGCCTCGCCGACGCCTTTCTCCGCGCCATCGAGGTCCTGCGCCTGAAGTTTCTGCATGGCGTCCTGAAGCCCGGTCCGGGCGTCGAGGTGGGAGATCACGCCGATGTTCTGGTAGGCGGACGCGCGTACCAGCGGATCCTTTTCGGAAGCGGCGATGGCGCGTTCGTAGAACGACCTGGCTTTCTCGTCGTCATGCTCCACCTGCTGCTGATCGAGCCCGAGGTTGTAGAGTTCGGAGGCCGACCGGAGCGGTTCGGGTTCCGGCGCTTCGGTCTCCTCGCCCGGATCCGGGACCGTCGCGGCCTGCCCCTGGACGGGGACCGGCTGGACGGCCTGAGCGGCCTGCTGAGCACGGAGTTCGGGCTGGAATCCGAGGCAGAACAACGCTGCGACCGCGAGCAAAGTCTGCACGGTGCGGGGACGCGTCTCCGAGACGCAGAAGAAGAGCGCGAGGAGGAAGAGGGCGGCCGCGAGCGGATAGGCGGGGCGTTCGATTGGGCGGAACATGGAGACGGAATCCTCGCTCTCTTTCCGGTCGAGCATTTTGATGCGGGTTTCGAGTTCGTCGACGCCGCTGAACGCCGCGGTGGAACGGACGTACATGCCGCCGGTCCTGCGCGCAAGTTCGGTCAGCTGGGGCTCGTTCAGGGGGCTTTTCACCGGGTTGCCCTCGCGGTCGGTGAGGACGCGGAGCTGGCCGCGTTCGTCCTTCACGCGGATGACGGCGGGATTGGAGGGGTCGCCCACGCCGACTGCGAGGACGGGTATCTGCGCTTTGGCGAGGTCGCCGACGACCGATGCGCCGCGTCCGGTGAGCTCGTCGCCGTCGGTCACGAGGATCACGGCTTTGTGCATGCCCTGCGCGCCCTTGAACGCCTGCACGGCTTCCTCGAGCGCGAGCTGGACATTGGTGCCGCCGACCGGGATCGTGTCCGTGTCGAGGTCATCGACGAGCTGGATGAAACTGGTCCGGTCGACCGTGAGGGGACAGATCAGGAAGGATTCGCCCGCGAACGCGATGAGGCCGAAGCGGTCGCCCGGATTCTTCTTCACGATTTCGCGCACGAGCCATTTCGCGTGGTCCATGCGGCTCGGCTTCACGTCGTCGGAGAGCATGCTCTTCGAAACGTCGAACAGCACCAGCAGGTCGCGCCCGGTGGAGGTGTCCTGCATGACCTGTTTGCCCCAGGAGGGACGCGCCGCGGCCACGACCGTGAGCAGGATGACCCCGGAGAGCAGGAGCAGGCGGAAGACGCGCTTGCCCCGTGAGGCGTTGGAGAACTGGGCGGCGCGTTCATTCGTGCCGAACATTTTGCGGAGGATGGTGTTTCTGCGGGCGTTCCCGGCCAGAGCCAGGACCAGGATCAGCGGTACGATCCACAGCAGATTCCATAATATGGCGCCATTGAGAAAAGACATTGTGCAGGCTTCCTTGGGGCGGTGCGAGGCGCGCCCCGTTGATTCGATTCACGGACATCGACGCCGGAGAACCGGGAGCGTCCGGGCGGCCCCGGGGAACGGGGTGCGTCCCGGGAGACCGGCGGTTCCGGGGAATCCCGGCGTCAGAAGCCTTAGACACGTCATTTCGCGGTTTGTTCCATGGAGTTTGCGGTCGCGGCGAATTTTCCGCAGAGCGCCTTGAACTGGTCGCCCCGGTCGCGGTAGTCGCGGAACCTGTCCCTGCTGGCGGTGGCGGGCGAGAGCATGACCGTGTCGCCGGGCGCGGCGAGGGAGACGGCGGTCTTCACAGCGTCCGGGAACGTCCCGCAGGGGGTGAACGGTATGGCGCGGCTCTTCAGGTATTCGGCGATGGCGGGGCCGCAGGAACCGAAGACGACGGCGTGTTTGAGCCGGTGAAGCTCCGGGTCGAGTTCGCTGAAATCCATCGCCTTGTCGAGGCCGCCGAGCAGGATGACCACGCGGCGTTCGCCCCCGACCGCCTCCAGGGCTGCGTTTACGGCGTGGGGATTCGTGGCCTTCGAGTCGTTGATGTACTGCACGCCGTTTGCCGTGAGGAAGCGTTCCAGCCGATGGGGCCCGGATTCGAATTTCGCGAGCGCGTCGGCCACGGCGGGCAGAAACACCGCGTCCTCGCCGCGAACCGCCGCCAGAAGCGCGAGCGACGCCAGCGCGTTTTCGAGATTGTGGACGCCCTTCAGCGCGAGCTTGTCGGCCGCGACGATTGTGCGGCCCCGGAACGCGAGCGCGCCGTCGGCGACCGCGAAGTCGGCGGGGAGTGCGGCGGAGAAGGTGTAGAGGCGTTTTCCGGGCGGCGCGAGCCGGAGCCGGTCGGGGATGGAGGCGTTCAGGACCTGAACGGCCGCGGGGTCGCCGAGGAGCTTGAACTTCGCGGCGGCGTAGGCCTCCATGCTGCCGTGCCGGTCGATGTGGTCGGACGCGAGGTTCAGGACTGCGGCCGCGGCCGGATGTGGCACGGGCATGATCTCGAGCTGGAACGAGCTGATTTCGACGACCGGGAGATCGAGTTTCCCGTCGAGGCAGTCGATGGCGGCGTCGCTCATGGCGTAGCCGTTGTTGCCGCAGGCGCAGGCGCGCACTCCGGCGGCGCGGAAGAGCTCGGCCGTGAGCTCGGTCGTGGTGGTCTTGCCGTTGGTCCCGGTGATGCCGACGAAGGGCTTCCTGCAGGCTTCGAGCGCGAATTCGAGTTCGCTCGCGAGTCTGCCGGAGACGGCTTCGAGCTGCTTCCGTACGGGATTGCCCGCGCGGAAGCCGGGGCTGAGCACGGTCAGGTCGAACCGGGGCAGGGGGGCTCCGGCGCGGAATCCGAAATACAGCGCGTCGGGCCGTTTGGGGAGGGATGAGGCGAATTCGCGCAGGGACGGCGTGTCCTGTTCGTCGAGCAGGGCGAACGGCCGGTCCAGGCGCGCGGCGAGTCGTGCGGCGGCGCGTCCGCTGACCCCGCATCCGGCGATCAGGAGCGGGGTCCGTTCGGTTGTATCATTCATAGTTGTTTTCCTTCATGAGCTTCGGGTCGCGTTTGAACCACGTGTGCAGGTCCAGGTCCTGGTCCTCCATGATCCGCGCGAGGTCGTCCGAGTCGAGATCGCGGTAGGCCGCAAGCTCGGCGAGGCGTTCCCGCACGGCGTCGGCCGCTCCCTCGCGGTCCGTCATGCGGTACACGCTCTCGAGCATGATGAGCGGGAGCACGGAGACGGGGCGGAGCTCCATGGCGCGTTTGAGGAACGGGATCGCGTCGGCGGGATGGCCGGAGATCACGCAGGCCCGGGCGATATAATCGTTGGAGTAGCCGTAATCCGGGGTGCTGCCGGCTGCGAACATGGCGTAATACCGCCCGATGTTCCCGGGATCGTACAGCGACGCATGGTAGAGAGAACGGGATTTCAGCGCGAGCGGCGAGCACGGCATCGAAGCGGCCGCGAGGTGCAGGCGCGACGCCCTGTCGTGGTCTCCGGCGGTCTCGGCGGAACCGGCCTGCCAGGAGAGGAGTTCCGCCGCGAGACAGCAGAACGCCGAGAACAGCGCGAGCAGCAGGACCGCAGCCCCGAGCGCGAAGGACGCGGGACGGAGGATGCGGCCGCGGCGTTTGTCGGGTTCGAGCTCGCGTTTGCGCTGCACGAGGAAGCGCCTCAGGAACTCCGGCGGACGCCAGAACGGCGCCGGGACCCCCTCGCGTTCGTGCAGCAGCAGCCCGAGGAAGATCATGGAGAGGAGATTGGTCGGCCAGCGTTCCAGCACCAGGTCGAACTGACCGTGGACCAGCAGTCCGGTCAGGCAGAGCAGCGCGAGCGCGGTCTCCGCGTCGAGCTCACGGAATCGTTTCCCCGCGAAATACATCGGTTCCAGCAGGAGATAGCACCAGCACAGCAGGCCCAGCAGACCGAACGACGCCGCGATGAACAGCGGCTGGTTGTGGGGGTGGTCGATCCGCACGGCGGAGTGGCGCATCGCGAAGAATTCGGGGCGTCGGAACGGCAGATACTCGGTCTCGAACGACGGACCGCCGACCCCGAGATTCGGGTGTTCGGCGATCATGTTCACGGTCGTGTTCGCCAGGAAGACGCGTTCGTCGACGGAGAGTTCGCGCACGATCGCGTCGTGCGGCATCATCAGTCCGAACCACAGCGAGCCCACGATGGCCGCGGTCAGGATGGAGAAGAGCGTGATCCGGCGTCCGCGGTGCCCGAGCTTCAGGAATCCCCAGAGAGCGCCCGCCGCGACGACGCCGAGGACGGCTCCGCGCGATTCCGTGAGCGCGATCTGCCAGAGCGTGACCCCGACGACGATCGCCGAGAGTTCAAGCCGCAGAGGTTTCCGTTTGATCGTGCGCAGGACGGTCAGGACCGCGAACGGGGCCGTCACGGCCAGCAGGGCGGCGTTCCAGTTGATGTTCTGCGCCATGCCGAAAAGATGCCAGCCGAGGCCGTAATACTGGATGAAGCCGTTCACCGCGTCGAGCAGCCAGAAGAGCGTCAGAAACCATGCCAGGTACCGTTTGATCTCCGCTGCGAACGCACAGATGCAGAACGGCACGGTCGAGATCAGAAAGAGTTCGCCGGTCTCCGCGATGGAATACCGTCCGGCATGCCGGATCCCGTGCCACAGCCCCACGCCGAACAGGAGCAGCATGGCCAGGACCAGCCCGTGCGGGAGACGTTCGCGGGTGCGCTGAATGGTCCGTGGAAACAGCAGGGCGATCCCCGTGATCGCGAGGACCGCCGCGCCGGATTCGAAGAACAGCACCGTCCACGGGGGCACGCACAGGAGCATCCCGGGATGTCCGAGCAGCACGGCGAGCAGCATGGCCGCGGCGGCGGTCATGGCGTTGCGCGCGAGAGGCGATTCATTCGGCATGGGCGTTTCTCTCCGGGTGGGACGGTTGGAACAAATATCGGAAAATACGGGTCCAATACTTTACATGCCCATGCCGCATTTTTCAAGGAGAAGAGGATGCCGGCGGCGCTTTTTCCGGCGCGGCGATTGCGTCGTGGCCGCCCGGACGGAAAAAACGGCGAAACCGGGGACAAAAACGCGTTTTCCACTTGCGAAACCCCGTTTGAAGCGTTACATTATACAATGGCGGAGCATCAGAGCCCCGCCAGGAAGGGATCCAATGAAAGACGACCAGGACAACGGCAACATCGATTTCAAGGAGGCGAAGGACCAAGGTTCCTCCGCCCCCGTCAATATAACGGTCTCGGGCGATTCCCCGACCGACAGTTCCAAAAACGATTCATCCGAGGCCCGCATCGTCACGGCGCCCTCGCTTATCCTCGGCGGCATCGTGGTATTCCCCTACGCCCTGACTCCGCTGGTTCTGAACGACCCCGGCACGATCGGGCTCATGGAGTCCGCATCGTCCGGCGACCGCATGCTGGCGCTCTTCCCCGAAATGCCCGACGACGAATCCATGCGCGAGCTCATCAAGGGCAGGGCGTTCGATCCGAAGACCTCCACGATCGTGCTCAACAACAAGCGCATCGTCTCCACCGGCGTGCTCGCGCGCATCGTGAAGACGCTCAAATTCCCCGACGGCACGGTCCGGGTCCTCGTGCGCGGCATCTCCCGCATCAAGTTCCTGGAGCCCGTCGGCGGCAAGCCGTACCTGATGCTGAAAGTGGCGCGCATCCCGTCCGTGCCGGACTCCTCGGTCGAGACCATCGCGATGGTGCGGAACGCCATCAAGCAGTTCCAGGAGATCGTGTCGTTCGCGCCGAATTTCCCGGAGGAACTGAAGATCGCCGTGCTGAACATGAACGACAATGCGCGCATCACCGACCTGATCGCCGATACGCTGAACATCTCCTTCGCGGAAAAGATCGTGCTGCTGACGACCCAGAAACTGCAGGACCGGCTGCACTTCCTGACCATCCTGCTGAACCGCGAACTCGAGGTGCTCCGCCTGGGCTCCGAAATCCAGAGCCAGGTCCACGACGCCATGACGAAGTCCCAGCGCGAATTCTTCCTGCGCGAGCAGCTGAAGCAGATCAAGGAGGAGCTGGGCGAGGGCAACCGCAACCCCGACGTGAACGCCATCATGAGCCGCCTGGAGAAGATCAAAATCACGAAACCCGTCCGCGAGGTCGTCATGAAGGAGATCGAGCGGCTGAACATGGTCCCGCCCTCCTCGCCGGAGTACAACATCTCCTTCACCTACATCGACTGGCTCCTCGGCGTGCCGTGGCTCGAATCCACGCAGGACCGCGTGAACGTGAAGGACGCCGCCGGCATCCTCGACGCCGACCATTACGGCCTGAAGGACGTGAAGGAGCGCATCCTCGAATTCCTCTCCGTCCTCCAGCTGAAGAAGAACCACAAGTCGCCGATCATCTGCTTCATCGGCCCCCCCGGCGTCGGCAAGACCTCGCTTGGACGCTCCATCGCGGTCTCCCTCGGCCGCAAGTTCGTGCGGATGTCCCTCGGCGGAATCAAGGACGAAGCCGAGATCCGCGGTCACCGGCGCACCTACATCGGCGCGCTCCCCGGCCGCATCATCCAGGGCATGAAACGCGCCGGGACCGTGAATCCGGTCTTCATGCTCGACGAACTCGACAAGCTCGGCAACGACTACCGGGGCGACCCCGCGTCCGCGCTGCTCGAGGTGCTCGACCCGGAGCAGAACAAGGCGTTCAACGACCATTATCTCGAGGTCGACTACGACCTCAGCAAGGTCATGTTCATCGCCACGGCCAACGTGCTCGAATCCATCCCGCGTCCCCTGCTGGACCGCATGGAAGTGATCCGGCTGCCGGGTTATACCGCGCTGGAGAAGGAGCAGATCGCCAGACGTTACCTCATCCCGCGCCAGATGGTCGAAAACGGCCTCAACAATTCTTTCGTCCGCTTCAAACACAGCGCGGCTTTCGAGATCATCGAGCATTACACCATGGAGGCCGGCGTCCGCAACCTGGAACGCATGATCGCGTCCGTCTGCCGCAAGCTCGTGCGCCGGTTCGTGGAGGAAGGCGGAGGCCAGCCCCCGGCCAAGCCGGTCGTGGTCGACGCCGCGTGCGTCCGCGAACTGCTCGGCCCGCGCAAGTTCACCAGCGACGAGAGCGAGAATCTGCCGCGGGTGGGCATCGTGACCGGCATGGCCTGGACCAGCTACGGCGGCACCATCCTCGAGGTCGAAGCCGCGAAAATGCCCGGCCGGGGCGATCTGAAGCTCACCGGTTCGCTCGGCGACGTGATGAAGGAGAGCGCCCTGGCTGCGTTCAGCTACGTCCGGGGCCACGCCAAAGAACTCGGAATCAATCAGAAGATTTTCAAGGAAAACGATTTCCATATCCACGTCCCGGACGGAGCCACGCCGAAGGACGGCCCGTCGGCGGGCATCACGCTCGCCACCGCCCTCGTTTCGCTCCTCACAGGGAAGCCCGTGAAGCCGCGTCTCTCCATGACCGGCGAGATCACCCTGAGCGGCAAAGTCACGCCCATCGGCGGCGTCCGCGAGAAAGTCATCGCGGCGCTCCGGGCCGGCATCCGCGACGTGGTGATGCCCGCGGACAACGAGAAGGACCTGGAGGACGTGCCCCCGGAGGTCCGCGGCCAGATCAAGTTCCACTTCGTCCGCACCATCGACGAGGTCCTGAAGATCGCGCTCCCGAAACATGTCAAGGCGTTCGTGCCGAAACGTTCCGCGGCGGAGAAGGACGAGTTCTACGAGTACGACGACTACCTCTTCCAGCAGGTCGAGCCCGAGTCCGTCGCGGAGAAATCCGCCGGGAAGAAGCCGGACGCTCCCGCCGCAGAGAAACCCGTCGAAAAGGAACCCGCCGCCGAATCCCCGTCCGGCGAGGCCGCGAAACCGGTCAAATCCGAAGCCGCCCCCGTTCAGGAGAAGCCCGCCGGGAAGGAACCGGAACCCCCGGCCGGGAAGCCCGCCGGGAAGACGCCCGAAGCGCCTGCGGAGAAACATGCGGATTCCAATCCCGCGTCCCAGCTCGCGGTGAAGAAACCCACGCTCATCGTGAACTATTCGAAGTTCCAGAACGCCTCGTTCACCGTCGGAAAGATCCCGCTCAAGGCCCCTGTGCCTCCGCCGCATCCTGCCCCGGCTCCGGTCCCGGCTCCCCCGGCCAAATCGTTCACGCCGTCGGAAAAGCTCCGCCTGGACGTGAAGATCTCGTCCGAGGCGGAACCCGGCGCGGCGGCCGAATTGCCCGTGATCTCGCTCAGAACTCCGGCGAAGACGAAACCCGTTTCCCGCAAGTCTGCGTCCCGTCCGGCCAAGCCCGCTTCCCGCGGCTCCGCCAGATTCCGCCCGGCTTCGCCCCGCAAACTCGCGGTGAAGCTCTCGACCTCGCTTCCGGTCGCCCCGGCTTCTGTTCGTCCCGCCCGGACCGCCCCGAAGAAATCCAAACCCGCCCGGGCCGATTCCACCCCGGCCAAGAAAGGTAAATGACCATGAAGCTTCCTTCTCCCCGACTGTTTTTCTGCTCTCTGCTTCTCGTTGCTTCGGCGTCCCTCGCGGCCGCCGACGAATCCGCCCCGGCTCCGAAGGACGATCTGCCGCCCGAAGTCATGCAGGCGCTCTTCCCGGAAGCCTCGGCCGACCCCGGCAAGATTTCCGCCGAAGCCTTCCTGCGCATGGCGCGCCGTGCTCCCGCCGGGGAATCCTGGGCGAAGATGGAGGGCACCGCGTCCCACCGCCGCAGCGGCGCGAGCACGGTGAAGGACACCATCCGCGTCGGCATCCGGTTCACCCCGAAACGCGTGATCGCGCAGCTCGTTTTCGCAGGGAACGAATATTACGAGATGGGGCAGACGTTCGACACGCCGCCGGTCTTCACGCAGGAGACCGACGTGCCGGACAAGGACAAGACGCGCCTCTCGCTCTACGGCATCATGCCGTCCGACCTCACGCTCGGATTCCTCTACCGCGACCTCGTGCGGGAGGAGAAGTCCGAGAGCGTGAAGACGATCGACTGCCGCGTCTTCGTGCTGAAGGGCGGCGAGAACGACTACGTCCGCGTGTGGCTGAGCAAGGATTATTATTTCCCGCTGAAGGCCCACTGGTTCAAGACGCTCCCGGACGAGAAGACGAAACCCTACCGCGAGCCCGAGTTGGGCGGCGTGAAGAAGGAAAACGATTTCTACGTGGTTCAGGAGCTGTTCCTCTTCGGGCAGGACTGGCGCACCCGCGTGGAGTTCGACAAACGCGACGCCGGACGCGTGGAGGAGGCCAAAGCCCCCGCCGACCTCTTCCTCTCGAAGGACGACGAAGCTCCTGCGGAACCCGCCGGGGAAGCCGATAAGGACGCGAAAAAATGAACTTCACGGCGGTCGGGATCATCAGGCGAGGACGGCGCAACGGCGAATCCGGTCAGGCTTTCGCCGAGCTCACCGTGTCCCTGATCGCGATCATGGCCGCGTTCGCCGGGTTCCTCCTGGTGGCCGTGCTCAGTTCCGACGGCGTCTCCATCAGCATCGAAGCCCGCAGGAGGGCCGATGAACTGAGTTCGCACGGCTACTACTCGAATGCCCTGACCATCAGCCGCTGGGACCACGCGGAGGACACGTCGTCCATGGCGGACGAGCAGGACCCCTCCCGGTTCGGAGGCGATGGCCCCCTGTTCAGGGATCAGCTCCGCGACCCCAGCAGAAAGGTGTCGTTCATCGGCTCCTCTGCTCTTCAGTACGACAACGAGTTCGACGGACTTCAGGAGGACACGAACTTCTTCCTGGGCGCGGCCGACCTCTCGGAAGGAAACGCATCCACCACGAATTCGCTCAAGGACCGCGGGATCGGCGCGCTCGATTCCGTCATCCGGGGGTTGTTCCGCATCGACGATGTGGAGATCCGGGACATCGTCTATATGCCCGCTCACAAGGATACACCGGATTATTGAGGTGACTGCCATGGATTCCCCCCGCTCATTGGTCATGACGCTCGAAGAAGCCGTCGAGGCGCGCCGGAAACTCGCCGCGTCCGGCCGGAAACTCGCCGTCACGAACGGCTGTTTCGACCTGCTTCACCGCGGCCACGCCGAATACCTCATGCAGGCGCGTTCGCTCGCCGACGCCCTCTTCGTGCTCGTCAACTCCGACGCGTCCGTCCGGGCGCTGAAAGGCCCGACCCGGCCCGTCAATGCCGAGCTCGACCGGGCGTTCCTGCTGGCCTGTCTCAAGTTCGTCGACGGCGTCGTGATCTTCCGTTCCTCCCGCTGCGACGCCGAGCTCGCCGCGCTGAAGCCCGACGTGTATGTGAAGGGCGGCGACTACACCGTCGAATCCCTTGACCCTTCCGAACGGTCGGCCCTGCTCGCGTCGGGCGCGGATATCCGTTTCATCCCGTTCGTCCCCGGCTACTCCACGACCGGGACCCTGAAAAAAGCCGGACAAGGAGGTTGATCCCGGATGTCCGTCACCCTCGTCCCCCTGTACCCTGAGGCCGAACTCAAACGCCGCATCGCCGAGCTCGCCGTCGAAATCAGCCGCGTCTATGCGGACACCGGCTTCATCGCCGTCGTCGTGATGAACGGCGGCCTCTTCTTCGCCTCCGACCTGCTTCGCCAGGTCACCGTGCCGGTCATGGTCGATTCCATCGCAGCCGGCTCGTATCTCCACCACGCGTCCACGGGCAGCCTCAGCGTCCGCGGCGCCCAGAAGCTCGATCCGAAAGGCCACCATATCCTGCTCATCGACGACATCCTGGATACCGGCCTCACCCTCGCGAACCTCCGCGCGAAATTCCTTGAATGCGGCGCGGTCTCCTGCCGCACCTGCGTGCTGATCGACAAGGACCTCCCGCCCGAACGCAAGAAGCTCCGCCCCGACTGGTACGGGTTCCAGTCCCCGGACGAATACCTCGTGGGCTTCGGCATGGACTCCGACGAACTTTACCGCAACCTCCCGAACATCTGCATCCTGCGCGAGGACGAGGCATGACCGGAAAACGGGAGTTTCCGGAGCCGGGCCCCGAATCCGCACCGGCCGGCTCCAATCCGCCGCTGATGGAATCGCCCGTCGCCGCGGGGTTTCCGTCTCCGGCCGAACAATACGCCGAGATGCCCCTCGACCTGAACGAACTCCTCGTTCGCAATCCCCCGG